>Ga0172368_10000123_pt1 | contig 101221 bp, 83 predicted proteins | sample Lak11m_FD_114540 | JGI IMG/M metagenome (GOLD analysis project Ga0172368, IMG submission 114540) | Freshwater microbial communities from Kabuno Bay, South-Kivu, Congo - kab_022012_11m | ecosystem: Environmental > Aquatic > Freshwater > Lake | place: Democratic Republic of the Congo: South-Kivu...
AAACTTATTGAACTCCTGATTGAGATGAGGCAGCAAGCCAAACTTGATAAAAACTATAAACTTGCTGATGAGATAAGGCTGAAACTGGGTGCTATCGGAGTTACATTACAGGATTCAAAAGAAGGTACTACCTACCGCATCACAGTCTGAGCAGTGCGTAGAATGTTCTACATTTTTGCTATATTAATTTTAGCTGGTTCATATTTTGTCTGGTATTTCATTTTTAATATTTATGAAGTCAGGATTGACTTTCGAAAAAAAACCGGATCAGATGTGGAATATGTCCTTACGATTGTCCCTTTGAATTCATTAGGTATGGATGTTCCTTTCCGTAAATGCAGATCGGGATTCTCAGTAAAGGGAGATGTAAAGATGATAAACATAAAAAGCATCAGCGCTGAAAAGGGTGAAATGATTTTGGAAAAGATCAGCGATTCAGGCGAAATTGAATTAGTAATTGAGTCGGAGTATTCTTTAAGAAAAAATATTGTAAAAATAATTTCTCAACCTATGGGGTTAAAATGCGTAAATTGAGTATAATTTTTGTGATAATCCTTCTTCTGAATCTGATAAGCTATGGACAAGGAAGTTCAGGTAGTAATGCCCGTTACGAATACCGTTCGCTTGTTGATGTGCAGACCGCCGGTATCGTAAAAAAGGGATTTATCGGAATTGACATGCGTTATCTGCCTGATGGGGTTGTAATTGCGGGTCTTGAGACAGGCGTTTTTGATAACCTCTCTTTTGGTTTTGCTTATGGCGGAGCTAATATAATAGGCAGCGGAAAAATTGGGTGGTATAAGCTTCCCGCATTGATCGTAAGGTTCAGAATTATCGATGAAACTCTTGGTTCTCCTGCTGTTGTTATTGGTTTTAACTCGCAAGGTAAAGGATTCTACGATGAGAATCTCGAAAGGTACCAGATCAAATCACCGGGCTTTTTTGCAGCAGCATCAAAAACATTTGAAATGCTTGGCTATCTGACACTGCATGCCGGAACTAATTTCAGTCTTGAACGCAAGGATGGGGATAAAGACCTCAATCTGACAGCCGGAATCGAAAAAACAATCGGCGGACAGGTTTCTGTGGTTGCAGAATATGATTTTGCAATAAACGACAACAATGGAAGTGCATTCGGAGATGGTCAGGGCTATTTCAATATAGGCGCGAGATGGTCTGTATCACCCGGTTTCACCATTGGATTCGAATTACGGGATCTGCTTGATAATAAAAAAATAAACAGCAATGCGGCTGATAGAGCTTTATTTGTTGAATTTATGCGATCGATTTTTTAGTGTAGTGTTTTTTAGACACTATGTTTAACTAATTGAACAAAAAAAAAGAATACTATTAATTTTACAATAATCAATCGAGCAAAAATCTCTTCCGGAGAATTTTCATTCTTCGGAGCAGCGAACTCTGAATGATTTACCAGGAATTGTATCTGAAGGCTAAGTTATTCTCTCTGTTATAGTTAGCTTCGCATTTCTTTTTGAAGACTCATTAATACCAAATTAATTTTTCTTTTATGACATCCACTCTTCAATATCAGAATTCCGGTGCCTTCTTGAAAATAATTCAGGCATAATTATTGAATGATTAAAAGTAGTTATATTTAAGTCAGCAGGAGGTTCCCATGAAGAAGACACTATTTATCTGGTTATTCGCTTTCACACCGATACTGCCCGGTTGTTATACACAACTTGCAGTCAGAGATGCTGAAGAGTATGAAGACAGCTATGTTCAGTACACTGAAGAAGCCCAGCAGCCAGCCTACAATTATGAGGAAGAATATGCAGATCAGGAGAAATACAGAGATTCTGAATATTCTGAATCTTCTGAATATTATGAAAATGGTGAGGACGTAACTGTAATTAATAATTATTATTATCGGCCAGGTTACCGTAGATATCTCTGGCACTACTCCCCATCAATTTCGGTCTGGGTAAATGACTACAATTATGGTTTCTGGTACGATTGGTACTGGTACGATAATTATTATTCTTTCAGGGTTTGGGATCCGTTTTATTATCCGTATTATTCGCATAACTGGGTTTACTGGAATCCATACTATTATTATTATCCGCCTGTCTATAATTCCCCACAAACCAAATATCGCACAAATCTATATGCGGGCATCAGGAATTCCAATTCAGGGAGGGGATCATCAGGAAGAAATTCTGCTTTGAGAAGCGGCGGATCAGGAAGGCTTTACGGCGACAGATCAGCGATTTCCCGTACCGGAGTTTCCAGGACTACACCCGATTACACTGGTGACAGGGGAATTCCTACAAGATCATCAGGTGTTTCAAGAGGAACTGTTCGTGACGGTGAACGCGTAAGAGGCATAGTTCCAAGAACAGGAATTGATCGCAGTACCTCAACTTCAAGGGAAAGAGTCCCGGCAAGAGAAAGTATCGGAGAGAGAACACCTTCTCCTTCTGTAAAAAGATCGGATGCAGGCAGCAGAACTAAGACAGATGTGCGAGAACAGAGCAGCCGGACATATAGAGTTAATCCCGGATCGTCAAAAAGTACATCTGAGGATTCGAGGAAGACTTACAGGAGTCCAGGTTATAAAGTAAAAGAAACTCCGCGGCAAACTACTGAAAAGGAAAAAATCAAATCCGGATCGACATACAGGGATTCTCCTAAATCAAGTTCCTCACGCCCGAAAGTTGATAGACCAAAAAGCAGTTCATCCGGAAGCCGTTCATATTCAACACCGAAGAGCAGTACTTCACGTTCATACTCAGCAGCAAAAAGCAGTTCATCAAGCAGTTCGAGAAGTCAGTCTTCCGGCTCTTCAAGGTCATCCTCCTCATCTTCGGGCAGGGACAGGAGCAGAAAGTAAATATGAAAACTGCAATCATTGTCTTTCTTATTGCAACTTTGTTGACGGGGTGTTATACCTTAACCGAACACCCCGTCGTAAAATATAAGGATGATTCAGGAAGGCTGGACAGATTCGGAGTTATTCTAAGCGATGACTGTATGTCCTGCCATACTGGCAGTGAATTTGATTCATTCTATTCATTTCAAAATCAGCAAATAGACGAGAAAAAACCTGATCAAAATTACTACGATTCAGACCCATGGTGGCTCTCATTCAGCCCGTTAATCACATCCGAGGAAAACACTTATTATCCCGATAGCTTAAGTGGCGAAAGGATATATTATTCAAGACCGGAAAGGAATTATATTCCTGCTCATCCCGTTTCAGATATGATTATACCTTCACCAACGGTCAGTCGTCCCGTTAACGTTTCACAGGAATCCGGGGACAAACAGAGGGACGATAATCAAACGACGACAACGAGGGAAAGTTCATCTCCCGAAAGACAGAATAGAAATAATAATAGCGGAAGATCAGGAAATTCAGGAAGGAAATAAATGAAAAAGTCGAATTTATTTTTGTTTTTATTCTCATTTTCAACTTTACTTGCCCAAAATTTTAACGATGCGCTGAGACTTGGCGAACCGGGCATTTATGGTAATGCAAGAACGCTGGGAATGGGCAATGCTTTTATTGGTCTTGCAAATGATGTTAATTCAATGCTATTCAACCCCGCAGGACTTGCACAATTAAAAAAGCTTGAATTTTCCACAAGCTTAAATTATTATTCCCTCGGCAACAATTCTGAGTTTTTTAATACGTACTTGGAGAATTCAAACAGCTCAACATCGCTGAACCAATTTAGTTTTGCTTATCCCGTTCCAACTTACAGGGGAAGTCTGGTTTTTGGATTTGGGTATAATAAAATGAAAGATTTTAATTATGCCACCCAAATTTGCAACCTTTAATCCCGGTAATACATCGATGATTAAAGAAAGATCTCTTTCAAATGATAATTTAATTTATGATCTCTATCTAAGTTATGAACTACTGACAAATTCCGGTAATTATATTAAAGATACCACGCTGATTGGTGGCAGATTGCTGGAGGAAGGGAGAAATCTTCAGGAAGGTTCGCTTGATGCCTGGACTATCTCACTTGCATCTGAAATATCAAGAAATCTTTTCGCCGGCATTTCGCTCAATGCCTATTCAGGCACCTATAAAAGCAACAGAGAATTCAGTGAGACCGATACCCGGGATTATTATACTTCAGCAATGCTTATTATTCCCGGAGATAACGATACCAGAAATTTCAGATATTTCTATATGAATGATATTGTTGACTGGGATGTTACAGGCTGGGATATCAAACTTGGATTACTTTACAGATTTAATCGGGATGGAAGCATCGGAATCAGTATCAAACTTCCATCATATTTCACTGTAAAGGAAAAATACTATCTTACAGGAGAAGCTGCTTTTGAAGATATATTGTTCTCAAATAATCCTTCACAAAGCAGCGATTATGAATATGATATAACCACTCCTTTTGAGATAGCCGGAGGCTTTTCTTATCAGATCGTCGGATTAAGGATTAATGCTGATTTTAAGTATTCCGATCTGACTCAGATGAGTTTTTCGGATGGATTTGATCAGGGCTACAGGGAAAGTGTTAATACTGAGATCAAGGATTTGCTCACAGGAATTTTTTCATATAATGCCGGTCTTGAGTATCTTATCCCTATGACTCCGCTAAGGATGCGTGCGGGATTTATGTCGATTCCTTCGTCGTTCAAGGGTGATCCCTCGACTTATACGAGGAATTTTGTAACAGGCGGACTCGGAATATTTGCAACTCCTGAGGTGTCGATCGATGCCGCTTATGCTTATGGCTGGTGGAAAAATTTCAGTGATAATTATGGTCAGGACGTTTCTGTCGTTAATCACGATTTGAGTTCGCATAATTTTATGCTCTCTGTCGGTTATCGTTTTTAATAATTCTGATAATTACCGTTAACGATCAGTCCTAAATCTTTTTTGCCGGAATATTATTATTTTTAAAGTTTTTAATCAGGTAAATATATCCGCGGCAGAATTAATAAAATTGAAAGTAATAATTATTACCTCATTGGTCCCGAAGGAAAAGAGGTCAGGTGTACTTTGCCTGGCAAATTCAAGAAAGAGTTCCATCTAAAAAAGAACAAGCAGTATAACCTTGATATTGTTACAGTCGGGGATTATGTCGAGTTTACTCTAAATCAGGATAAAAGCGGAGTGATCCTGGAGGTGATAAACCGTAAAAACTACCTTTCAAGAAAAGCCCCAAGTATTAAAGGTGCTGGATTCCGTGGTGAAAGGCTTGAACAAATTGTAGCCGCTAACATAGAAAAATTATTTATTGTCTGCAGTGCTGATAATCCAAGATTCAACAACAGGCTTCTCGACAGAATAATAGTGGCGGGAGAATCGGCAAACCTGCAACTGCATATTATTGTCAATAAAATTGATCTTGATTTCACGGATGAAATGTCTTATTGGAAAGTTGTTTATGAAAACCTTGGTTACAGAGTTTATTTCACAGATGCAAGGACAGGGAAAGGTATTGAGGCGATAAAAGAAGACATGCAAGGAGTGACCTCGGTGTTCTGGGGCGCTTCAGGAGTGGGAAAATCCTCAATCCTGAATTGTATCGATAGCCGGCTTAATCTCAAAACTGGGGACACAAGTGCCAAAACTAATAAGGGTATCCATACCACTGTAACAACTCTGCTAATTCCGGTTTCCGAAAATACTTTTTTAATTGATACTCCGGGGATCAGGGAGATCGAACCCTATGGGCTGAAGAAAGAAGATCTGCATCATTATTTCAGAGATTTGAGTCCTTACGCATTCGAATGCAGGTTTAACACATGCACACACCATCATGAACCCGGATGCGCCGTAATCGAAGCCTTTGAAAACGAGAAAGTCAATCCATTCAGATATGAGTCATATCTGAATATGCTTGAAACAATAGAAGACGATATGTTGTTCTAATGATGAACGAATGAACTGACTATGAAAAAAATACTGATCAATACACTTATGTTATTTTTATTCGGATGTGCCGCCACTTCAGAATTTCCGGATAAAGATGAAAAACAAGCCGAAAGTGCCAGAAAGGAAAAAGCCCTTTCTGCTTTTATTGATGGAACTATGGCGGAGATGTCTTCGGACTTTGCTGGTGCAATACTTAATTATCAGGAAGCGCTGAAATTGGATCCAACAGCCGGCGTTCACCATGCTTTGGCAGAGAATTATTTCCGATTAGCCAGACTATCGCCAGCATTGGACCATGCAAAAATTGCAGCAAAAGCTGAACCGGATAACCTGGATTATCAGACTTTGCTCGCAACAATTTACCGAAGCGCTAATCTTACTGATTCTGCAATTGCTGTCCTCGAAAAAATTGCTGTTAAGAATCCGGAAAATTCCGGAGTGATTTACGCACTGGCTGAGCTCAATGAACAGAAAAAGCCATCATATTCCCTTGAACTTTATAAAAAACTCATCGACCTGCAGGGACCTCATCCGGAAGTTCTTATTAAAATAGCAGAAATGAATGAAAAATTAGGGAACAAAAAGGCGACTGTCGAAACACTGGAGCAATTCAGGGAAAATTATTCGTCTGACCAGAACCTTATGATTTCCCTTATAATGGCATATATGAGTATTGGTGATAACGAGACAGCGCTTGCGAGGGCTGAAGAAGCTGCGATGCTTTATCCGGACGATATTGCATTACTCGAATTACTTGCACGCTCTTATCTGCTCAATAATAACTGGGAGGACGGAATAGATATCTATTCAAGACTTACTGAAATGAGCAAAGTCAGGCTGGAAGACAAACTTGCGTATGCGGAATTTATTCTTCAAAAAGGAAGCAGGGACAGCACTTTTCTGGGAAGAGGAAGGGAAATACTTGAGAAAATGGTCTCCGATTCGACGGATCACAGAACGCTTGCACTACTTGGTGAATTAAACATTCTTGAAAAAAAGGATTCTGCCGCGGTCACAAATTATAAGGAAGCCTCCCGCCTTGCGCCCTGGAATGAATTCTACTGGAACAGACTCGGGCAATTGCTGATTGATAAGGCAAGATACGATGAAGTAAAGGATGAATTATCCAAAGCAATTAGTAATTTTCCTGACAGCTACCAGTTAAATCTTATGCTTGGTCTTGCTTTCAGCGCCAAAGAGAATTTTATTGAATCCAGGTCTTATCTTGAAAAAGCTGTCAGAATAAATTCTTCTGAGTTTTTTCCCCATTATTTGTTAGGATTTACACTCCACCGTCTTAATGAACCTCAAAAGGCGATTGAGTTTTTGGATATCGCGTCCCGTCTCCAGCCAGGGAGTCCCGAAGTTTGGGGATTGAAGGGGCTGATATACAATTCGCTTGAGCAATGGGATAAATGTGATTCTGCTTACTCTTATGCTATTTTGCTCGACCCGGATAATCCGACTCTGCTCAATAATTTCGCCTATGCTCTGAGTGAGAGGGGGATTGACCTGAACAGGGCGATGGAGATGGTGGACAGAGCATTGGAAAGTGAACCGGAAAATTCTTCTTTTCTCGACACAAAAGGGTGGATACTTTTCCAGCAGGGTGAATATAATGATGCCCAGAAGTTTATTTACCGATCTCATAAGGTAAATCCTGAAAGCCCGGAGGTATTAAATCATTTAGGTGATGTTCATTTTAAACTTGGTGAAAAAGATAAAGCTATTGAGTATTGGAAAATGGCTCTTGAACTCCAGCCGGGAGACCAGGGATTAAAGGAAAAGATTGAAAGAGGTGAAATTTGAATAAATTAAAATTATTGATCATACTGGCAGTTATTTCCGCAACTATAAGTTCCTGCATACCTTCAAAACCAGTTGAAGAAGAACTGAATGCATCGCCTGAAAGGATAATTAAAAAACTTGAGGCGAACCGAAGAAAGGTTAAAACTTTTTATGGGACAGGAATCCTGAATATTGACAGCCCGGAATTTAGCGGAAAGGCAAATTTTGAAGTTAATCTTAAAAAGCCGGATTCTATAAAAATTGCGGTATTTGGACCATTTGGCATTGATATCGCCCAGGCCATGGTTACGGGAAAGGATTTTATTTTTCATGATGTTTTGCAGAATAAAGTTTATAAAGGAAAAAGTAATGCACCTGTGCTTAAGAAAATTTTCAGGATTGACTTAAGTTTTGATGAGATTGTGGATGCATTTGCCGGTTCTGTAAACCTTACTGATCAACTTAGCGGCGAACCGGATAATTTTACTTCGCAGGGAGACGATATTAAGATCAATTATTATGATTCTAAATATTCAAAAAACACATCTTATCTCATTGCCCGTGATGAACTTACTCTTAAGAGATATCTGGTTTCCAACTCAGATGGACAAACGATGATAGAAGGCAGCTATTCTGAATTTCGAAGTTTTGAAGAAGTCCCGGTTCCTTATAGAATTTCAGTTAAAAATCCGGACCTGAAGCAGAATATCGAAATAGAATACAGGAATATTGAAATCAATAAAACAAGTAAGCTTTTTAAAATAAAAATTCCGGAGGATGCCGAAGTCATTGAATGGCGACAGGAATGATCAAATATTTTCTTTTACTCTTACTAATGTTCTCTGGGATTTTTGCTCAAAGCAGGACTGAGATTGATAAAAACTGGCGTGCTATTGACAGCCTAAAAAAGCATATTGAGATGCTGGGCGAAAAATTCGATGAAATTTCACAAAAGGAAAAAGAGAATTATACTGTTCTTGAGAATTTTAAAAATCAGGAGCTGCTTCTCGATAAGGTTATCGTTTCGTTAAGGGATAAGGAATCGAATCTTGAAAGGCAGATTGATGCGACACAAAGTGAAATCACAAAAATTCATGAAAAATCCGGAAAATTAAAGTCGGAATATTCCTCATACCTCAATTGGCTTTATAAAAATGGGGGAGAATCATGGATAAGTTATCTTTTTAAAGCCGGGTCTATTCGTCAAGCTTTTGAAAGATGGAAATACCTCTCGGTTATTGATGATAATATTAAGATCAAACTCAGTTCACTTAAGGATATGAATCAAGCTCTCCTCAGCAAGAAGCGTTATCTGGAGCAATTATCAGCTCAGAATGTCCGGGTACTCACAGCACGTGAAGAGGAAGAAAAAAATATCCAGGCAAATAAAAGTAACCAGCAAAAACTTATAGGCCGACTGCAAAAGGATAAAAAATCCATCGCGGAGGAAATAAAAGAAAAACGCCGCGCACAGGAAAAAATCAAAGAATATATCACCCGGCTTATAGAAGAAGAGAATAGAAGGTTGGCGGCTGAACGAGAAAAAAAAGTTGTTCCCCCTCCTGTATTCTCCGATGAAGCCGATTTGATGAGGTTGAAGGGCAGAATAAACTGGCCAGTTTCCCGCGGTTCAATATTCAGGAAATCCGGAGAGATCCGGAATAAAAAACTCAATACTGTTACAATAAACTATGGGATAGACATTAAGACACAGAATGCCGCTGATGTTTTCGTTGTTGCTGAAGGCATTGTGTCTGTTGTAGAGTGGATCCCTGGTTACGGTGGAATAATTATTGTTACTCACAAGAACGATTTCAGAACGGTTTATGGTAATGTGCGCGACTTACAGGTAAAATCCGGCTCAAAACTTAAATCCGGAGATATTTTAGGAAAGGTCGGCGAGAACCTTGAAGGAAACATACTACATTTTGAAATCTGGAAAGCGAGAGATTATCAGAATCCCGAACAGTGGCTTGTAGTTAAGCGTTAATATCAATATATTCGAATTATAGATCACCAAATAATTTTGGGAAGGGGTATGAGAAAAATATTTTTACTTTTGTTTATATTTTCCGGGATGATTTCGGCACAATCATTCCAGACGCTCGGCACCTGGAATTCTGTCGGAATTCCAAATTATCTTCAGCAGCCTGGCGATAATGTTCCGCGAGATCTCTTGAGCAGAATAGATGCCTCAGTTCCTGAATATTCAAGAGTTCCGGTTAAACATCCTGAATACCTGGCAGATAATGTTCAGACGAATATCACTGTACTTCAGACAGCCGACGTATTCGTTACCTTCGTTACAGAAGGTGCTGGATACAGAAATGTGCTTGGCTTCTATACTTATGACATAAATAATCCACCGCAGACAACTCAGGAAATTGCGAGTTCTATGACCGTGATTTTTCCAAATACGTCTCTTACCGGCAGCGGCGGGGGACTTAAATCGGGAGATAAAGTCAAGATTGGGACGTTTCAGCCCGGAACAGCGATCGGGTGGTGGCTTGGCGCAGATGGATTCCGTAATGGGAACGCCACATCCGGGAATTGGCTGCTTTATTCAAACAAAAGCCTCAATCCAGAGACGAATCCTGATAAAAAGCAGCATAATGTGCTTTTGAATGATCTTGGATCTGGCAGAGTGATTCTTGCTTTTGAAGATATCCGGCGCGATTATGGATCCTGTGATGAAGATTTTAATGATGCCATATTTTACGTAAGTGCAACACCTACAAATGCAATCAGCTACGAAAATGTCGTTCTTATCGAAGATCCGGGAAATACAGCTTTGGCTGATCTTTCACTTACTAAAAGTGCCGATAATACAAATCCGGCGGATGGAGATATTGTCACTTATACAGTTGCTCTTACAAACAACGGTCCTAATAATGCGACTGAAATCGTCGTATCTGAAATTCTTCCGGAGGGATTAATCTATAAGTCTCACACTACCGGTGCGGGGGAATATGATTATTCCAGCGGAATATGGAGTATTCAGGGACTAACAAACGGAAGTACCATTGAATTAAAAGTGAAAGCAGCAGTTAATTTGGCTGCAATCAGTCAAAGCGCTTTCGATCTGGGACCTGCTGTTGATTATAATGTTTTTGTTTTTGAGGATATATCCCAGCCCTCGGCTGATACTGAGGGGAAAGTTGCTGTGGGAAGAGATGCTTTTTTCTCAAGCTATAGTATCGGAGATCAGCTCGACCCATCCGGCGGGACTGAAGATGTTCTTATTGTCGGTGAGAATCTTACTTTTCTGAGCGGCACTGTGAAAGGCGGCAATGTTGTTTATGGTCAGGGTACTAATCTGCCTATTGATCTGGTGACAATTTTTGATGGCACACTCCGTCAGGATAGCGTGATAAATTTTGAAGCTGCGTCTGTTTATCTAAATGAACTGGCCGCCTCGCTAAAAGTTTATGAGGCTAACGGTGATGTAATATTTGAAAACAGCGGACTCACTCTTACCGGCAACGATCCTTTCCTTAATGTATTTGGTGTTACAGGCAGTCAGTTAAATCTTGCTACCAGTTTAAATATTACTGTTCCAAATGGATCTGTAGTTTTGCTGAATATATCCGGTGAATCAATTGACTGGGGAGGTGCTTTGAATGTTTACGGTACGGCGATCAGCAATGTCCTTTATAATTTTTACGAATGTTCTGATCTAATAATTGAGGGAATAGATGTAAGAGGATCAATCCTCGCACCGAAAGCCACCGTTGATTTTCCGAGCGGAGTTGTCAATGGACAGGTTATTGCTAAATCGGTTTTAGGTACAGGACAGTTTAATTCCGGTTCCGATAACAGTACTCACTTTATCGGAAATATCCCAGTCTCAGATAAAATATCAAACGTTTCAGAAATATTATCCGTAAAACAGCAGGATCCAAATCCCTCAAACAATTCTTCTGAGGCCGTCTTAAATCTGGCAGGGTTTGGTGATCCGGGAAATACCGGCGGGGTTACCTGGCAGCTTACCGGAAATACAGGGACAGGAGAAATTGTCTGGGTACTCGATCAGGATGATGCAGGTAATTTTATCAGCGGAACCTGGGGCGGTAAAATATACCGGTCAACCAATGAGGGAGCCGACTGGGTTTTGCTTAACAGCGGGATGAACGTGGCGTTTATCTGGGATATTCTGATTGATGGAAATACAATCTATGCTGCTACCGAAAATGGAGTTTATAAATCAATAAATAATGGCAGCGACTGGAATATTACCGGACTTTCAGGCAAAGATACCAGAGCCATTACAAAATCAGGGACTAATATTTTTGCCGGTACCTGGGGAGAGGGCATTTTCAAATCCACAAATGGAGGAAACAACTGGACGGGAGTTGGAAAAACAAATACTAACCTGCCAGTTCATGCTCTTGAAAGTGATGCTTCCGGAAATATTTATGCAGGCACTTTTGGATCAGGTGTGTTAAGATCGAAAGATGGAGGGGAAAGCTGGGATCAGTTAAACTTCGGCTACTTATTCGTATGGTCTTTAGGTATTGATTCCCAGGGGAAAGTATATGCCGGTACATACGGTAACGGAGTCATCCGATCAATCGACGGGGGAGAGAACTGGTTCGCTATCAACAATAATCTTATGGCTTCCCATATTTACTCCATTCGAATTGATGCTTCCAATAATGTTTTTGTCAGCGGCTGGTCTTCAGGTGTTTATGTTCTTAGTGCCGATAAATCTGACGAGTGGGGTTCGCTGGGCATGGGTACACTTGGTGTCAGTTCACTTGTTATTAAAAATAATATCCTCTATGCCGGTACCAGCAGCGGAAATATTTATTCCAACAGTAGTCCGCTCACATCATTAAATTCCAGGATTGACCTTAAGCCGGCTAAATATGAACTTGTTCAAAATTACCCGAATCCATTCAATCCATCTACAACAATTCTGTTTAATATTGCCGAAGAAGGGGAATATTCTCTCGCTATTTTTAATTCTATCGGACAGCTAATTAGGACAGTTGCTAAAGGTGATTATGCTCCCGGCGAGTATAATGTTAAATTTGATGCTTCCGGACTCAGTACAGGGATGTATATTTATAGACTGCGCGGAAATGGTTTGGATATCAGCAGGAAGATGCTGCTCATCAAATAGTTAATAGTGCAAGTATTTATTTTAAGAACCGCTTCGTATGGAGCGGTTTTTTTTTGACGGGTAATAAGCGATATCTGAGATAAATGGCTAATCTTTCGGATAAATTATAAAACATAAGAATTATTAACCAGGCTAAGTTTTTACGGAAATAGCGACCGGGATTTCTAATAATTTACCTAAATTAAAAGATTCCTAAAAAATTCTTTATCCATGAGAATATTTCAAATTGTTTTACTACTTATATGTAGTTTCCTGATTTCCGGTTCTTCAGAAAATCGTGGAGACCAGGATAATATAGAATCGAAAGTCAAGAATCTTCTTCAGACCAAAGGTCTCGACCATTCGCAAATCTCCCTTTTTGCACTCAATACTAAAAACAGTAAAATTCTTCTTGATCATAATTCTGGCTTTAGTCTTGCGCCTGCATCCGGACTAAAATTACTAACAACAGCAGCAGCTTTGGAATATCTTGGAGCAGACGCAAATTTCCAGACAGTTTTTAAGTATCGGGGTTCGGTATCAGGCGGCGTGTTAAATGGTGATCTGATAATACAAGGTGCCGGTGATCCGACTTTTGGCGGTAATTTATTACCCAATTGCGCTACTGGTGAAAAAATTGCCGCTGGTTTGAAAAAATCGTTTGAATCCCACGGCATAAAATCAATATCGGGCGATATAATTGCAGATATTTCGGCATTTGAGGAGAATAATCTTTCCGGTTACTGGAATTGGATTGATATTGGAAATTATTATGGAGCGCAGACATCCGCTCTTTGTTTTAATGAAAATCTATATGAACTGATATTAAATCCCGGGAAAAATGAAGGCGATCCGGTGAATATTGCCGGTACTGCACCTGAAGTTCAGGGACTCGTTTTTAATAATCGGCTTAAAACTGGAAAACCTGGTTCCGGTGATAACGGTTATATTTATTGTGCACCCTATCAGTACAACACAGTTGTGCGAGGAACCGTCCCGGCAGGGGAGAAGGAATTCCGCATAAAAGGATCAGTTCCTGATCCTGCATTATTTGCTTTGCAGAAGATAGCAGGAATTATTAAAACAATTGGAGTTAATTTTAATGGAAGACTTCGGACAACTGACATCGCTGAAAAATATGATAATGTAAAAGAACTTACAAGATTTAGTTCGCCACCTGTCAGAGATATTATTCGTATTGTTAATAAAAGATCATTTAATCTATATGCCGAACAGTTGCCTAAACTGATTTCCATAAACAAGTCAGGACGTGGTGAAACTGAAAATGGTCTTGAACTTATTCTTCAATTCCTGAAAAAAAATGCGGTCACAACTGAAGGAGTTGAGCTTTATGACGGCTGTGGACTCGCAAGACAAAATCTGGTGACGACAAGGATGTTTTGTGAATTGTTATCCGTAATGACGAGGAAAGATTGCTTTAGTATTTATCTAAATTCTATTGCTTTAGCCGGAGATAAAAATGATGAAGGCTTCTTCAGGAATTTTGGAACCGGGACAGTTTTAGAAAAAAATGCAAGGATTAAATCAGGACTTATTGGCGGAGTTCGCAGCATGAGTGGTTATCTAAAGAATAAGAAAGGAGATTTAATTGCATACTCGATGATAGTTAATAATCACAAATCCTCGTCCAATATAATTGATAACAAATTTAAAGAATTAATGATAGCGATCGCAGAATTATGAAGATATCCCGGACACCCAACAAAGAAAGGCTTTTAAATGCTTTATACGGCAGAGTGCCGGATCATATACCATTAATTGAACTTGGAATACATCCGGTAATTAAAAAAGAGTTAATGGGAAAAGATATTTTCTCATTACAAGACGAAATTGAATTTATGGGCAGATATTGTTATGATTTCGTAAAAATACAGCCCGGCTTCAATATGGATATTAGTTACCGAAAATTTACCCACGGAGAGAAATCGGCCTCCGGCGCATCATCTGACAGGTCATGGGCTGTGGAATCGCAGGGTGTAATCAGCACATTCGATGATCTCGAAAAATTTCCCTGGCCAAGAATTTCAGATATCGATTTTCGCAGATTTGATGAAGCAGAGAAAATTGTCCCTGATAATATGGCAGTGATCGGTCAATATGGTGACATTTTCACACTTGTTTGGGAAATGATGGGGTTCGAGAATTTTGCTGTTGCCCTATATACAGATCCGGAATTGATTGAGTCCGCATTTAATCGCGTTTCGGAATTAATTATTCCAATGTTTGAATCGATGGCTCAAAGAGATAAAGTCGATATATTATGGTATAGCGATGATATTGCTTTTGTTAATGGACCTATGTTATCGCCTGAACATCTTAAGCAGTATTTTTTCCCCTTGCTGAAAAGGATCGGAGATATTGCCTCAAAATATAATAAACCGCTTATATATCATTCTGATGGTGATCTCCGTCCTGTTTTTGAAGATATAATTGATTGCGGTGTTACTGCTTTGCACCCGATTGAGCCTAAAGCAATGAGTATTTTTGAAGTTAGCGATACCTTAAAAGGAAAAATATCTGTTTGCGGCGGAATTGATCTTGATCTGCTCAGCCGGGGAGAACCACATCAGGTGGAACAATTGGTCAGAGGATTTGCCGAACATTTCAAAGAAAGGGGCGGATGGTCTGCCGGATCTTCAAACTCTATTCCGGAATATGTAAAAACTGAAAATTATCTGAAAATTATTGAGACAATAGTAAAATATGGCTGAGGAAAATTTATCCCAACCTAAACGAGAATTAACTTTAGCCCAGGTTTTTGCAATCATTATTGGGACAGTTATTGGTTCAGGAGTATTCATTAGCATTCCAATTGTGGCGGCTAAAACAGGATCACCATTATTTTCAACAATAATCTGGTTTGTTTCAGGCGTCATCTGGATTCCCCAGATACTCGTTATTGCTGAGATGGGCAGCGCATATCCCTCGCAGGGGTTTGGTTATTATTACCTCAATAAAGCAGGGTCTCCATTTTTAGGATTTCTATACACATGGACTGCATTCTTGACAAGTGATACCCCAACATTAACTATTGTGGGATTAAGTGCTGCCTCTGTCCTGGCTTTCTTTTTCCCGATGTTAAATGAACATATCTATGCTGCGGTTTTTACGGCTTTTTTAATTCTCTCTCTTATGTTTGTTCAGATTAGGAGTGTCAAAACCGGGGGGAATTTCCAGATTTTACTTACTGTCGGGAAGATGCTGCCTCTTATCGCAGTTGTTCTTTTCGGATTCATCTATTTTGATGGAAGTAGAACGTTTTCGGCTGAAAACGTTTCAGGTGAAAACATTTCCTTTTTTGTGCTGATTACTACCGGAATATCAGCAACAGCCTGGTCTTATGCTGGTTTTGGGAATGTGCTTTATATGGCAGGAGAAGTAAAAGATCCGGAGAAAAATCTGCCTATTGCTCTATTGGGCTCACTATTCTTTGTCATGACTATTTACAGTCTGATTTCACTAGCGATAAACAGCCTGGTTCCTTTCCATGAAATTGTTAAAGCGGAAGGGAGTTTTGTAAATCCATTCTCTTTTATTTCATTATTCGGGAGCGGTGCCGGCGCCATATTCTCAATTGCAGCCTTTATCTCAATGATTGGAGTGATTAATGCGGGGATAATGGCTCAACCCCGTCTTGAATATGCAATGGCAAAAGACGGATTATTTTTTAAACCGTTTGCAAGATTGCATCCCAAATATGGTACACCTCATTATTCAATCACTATTCAGTGTTCACTCGCAGTAATTCTACTTTTCCTGGGAAATATTGAGGAACTGCTCGGTTATTTTACTCTTTCATATGTTCTTCAGAATGGTTTAGTTTACAGTACAATATTTTTTCTTAAAAAAAGAGAAGATTATAATCCCAGATTCAAATCACCATTCTGGAAACTAATGGCTTCACTTGCTGTTATAAGTCAGGTGTTCATTGCCGGTGGTGTTTTTGTCACGTATCCGACTGCCGGATTATTTTCTGCAGCCTTTTTGATCTTGACAGGGGCGCCGGTTTATTTGTATTTTTATAAAAAAAAGAACTTTAGTTACGGAAAAACCTGATGAAGATTTTTAAAAATATACTTTTCATTTTTGCTTTATTTACATCTGTTAATGCTCAAAATGAAAATCAGAAATGGCAGATCATTCAGGATACAGATGATCAGGTGGTATTTTTAGACACTTCATCAATTCGAATGTCCGGTGATCTGATCAATCTTCAAAGCGTTGTATATTATAAAGAGCCTCGTGAATTTTCAACAATCCCCAAAAAAGTATCGAAAATTAAACGCAGCCTCATTTTTAACCAGCCAGAGCGAAAGTACAGTGTAGTGGGAGCGATTTATTACGGTGCCGATGGCATGATCGCTGGAAGTGAATCCGAGCAGGCTTTTTCCGGCAGTAAAATTGATCTGTTTGTTCCTGTTCAGGGAGGCAGTGATTTTGAAATTATCTATGATAATGCAAAAAATTATCTAATGGGTTCAGGTCTTTTAAATGAAAATAATGAATATTCAGGTAGTCCCGCCGAAACAGAAGAAGACAGCGCATCCCAAAATGAGGAAATTGAAGATTCTACTGCCGACTCAGAGGAAATCGCTGAAGCCCGGGATCCAGTCCCCGCTGTAGTCGAGGAAACTCAACCCGAGGTCACACCGTCGATGCCGGAAGAAACAAATGAAGCGATTCCTGATCCGGGTGCTATGTACGATCCGTCCTTTTACGATTTCCCAAGTGAACAATATGTAAGGGATTTTATATATACTGACGGAAAGTACTTCTGTTTCCAGATCTCTTCCTGGAGAAGCCGGTCTAATGCTGAATCGGAAGCAGCGAAACTTAAAAGAAAAGGATATAATTCATATATTCAGGAAGCCATCGTTAATTCCAAAGGTGGAAGATGGTTCAGAGTTCGGGTTGGTCTGTTCGGATCTGAAGATTCAGCCACAAAAAGTTATAAAAGTTTAAAATAATTAAACTAATAAGGCTAAAATTTTGTATTATAATAAGACATAAGGTCTTAAAAGGAACTGAGCATGAGAAATCTATCGATAATCATCCTTATCATTATTGCAATATCTATTTGGGAAACAGTTGATAAAACTCCGCCTGAAGGTTTGAAAGCTATGGTTGCGGATTCATTAATACAAAATGACACAGAAAAAGGAAATACATCAATGTCAGATAAATCATTTAGCTGCGAAGAGGATTGGAAAAGTAAACTGACCCCCGAGCAGTACAGCGTGTTAAGGGAAAAGGGTACTGAAAGAGCATTTACAGGCAAGTACACCTACAATAAAGAAAGCGGTATTTATAAATGTGCTGCCTGCGGAAATGAACTTTTTAGTTCAGAAACCAAATACGACAGCGGATCGGGCTGGCCCAGTTTTTGGAATGCATACAAAAGCGAAGCTGTGATTGAACGAAACGACAACAGCCATTTTATGACACGGACTGAAATTATCTGCAGCAAATGCGGTTCACATTTGGGGCATTTATTTGACGACGGTCCAAAACCTTCAGGCATGAGGTATTGCATAAATTCAATAGCTCTTGATTTTGAACCGAAAAAATAAATAAACAATATTTCACAAACGTATTTTTGTTATTTGCAGGGAGTTTGTATGTCCAAATCCTTATTGATCTTAATCCTGGCGTTTGTTTTCTCAGGAATTGTTTCAGCACAAAATTTGATTCTACCCAGAGTTAGTCCACAGTCTTCAGTCTCACAGAAGATAGGACTCACTGAAATCAGGGTTAATTACAGTCGTCCGGCAGTAAAAGGACGAAAGATTTTGGGCGAGCTTGTTCCTTACAATATTGTCTGGAGAGCAGGGGCTAATGAAAACACAACAATTTCTTTTAGCGATGACGTTACAATTGAAGGTGCAAAATTGCCTTCCGGTGTTTATGGTTTCCATACCATTCCCGGAGAAGATGAATGGATTCTTATATTCAACAAAGTGAATACAGCATGGGGAAGCTTTTTCTACGACGAGAATGAAGATGCACTAAGGGTAAGGGTTAAACCTGAACATTCTGAATATAACGAGTGGATGCAATTCGATTTTAATAATATCACAGCTTCCTCAGTCGATATTAATCTGAAGTGGGAAAACTTTAAAATATCATTTAGTGTTGCATTGGATCTTCATAAGATTGTTCTTGATAATTTCCGTAAACAACTCGTAAATGTGGAGGGATTCAGTTGGCAGGCAAATCTACAGGCTGCAAAGTATTGCGCAGATAACGGCGTTGAACTGGGAATGGGACTGGACTGGGTTGAAAAATCAATCCTGAGAAATGAAAATTTCGATAATCTTTCCGTAAAATCTCGGCTTTTACGAATGATTGGAAAAACTGATGAGGCTGATAAAACCTTACAAAAAGCTTTTTCAATTGCGACTGAAGCCAGTATCAATACTTATGGGTACGAACTTTTAGGGCAGGGAAAAGTCGAAGAAGCTTTGAAAATGTTTTATAAAAATGTTGCCAATTTCCCGGATTCCTGGAATGTTTATGACAGCCTTGCAGAAGCTCTTGAAAAAGCCGGAGATAAGGATTCTGCAATAAAAAATTATAGTGAAGCTTTAGAAAGAGCTCCTGATTCGCAAAAGCAGAGAATAGAAAAAACTATTGAAGCGCTTTCAAAAAAATAACAGATTTATGAAATAGAGTCAGGTTTGATTTTTTATTAAAGTCTGAGTATCTTAAGATTACTTTTAACGAAAATAAAAAAGTGAAAATACCTTTACTATTAGAGGTGTTTTCTCCCCTAAAAACCGCCTTTTTAAGGCGGTTTTTTTAATGAGAAACTTAATTCATCAGGAAAAATTAAAATCACAGCTCAAAATTACTTCCCCGGTTTATTCTTCTTATTAAGTTCCTGCAGACAGGTGAGGTTCTTTATCTACTTATACAGTTGTCCGAATCTTATTATGAGCTTAATCCTCACTTTTATCATATTCCAGACAACATTATCAGCCCAGAATATTTATAAATACAGCCAATTTTCATCAGAATCGAGGGAATTCATCAAAATACCCAATTCATGGAACCCGAATGATTTCACCATTTTGGGACTTATGGGTGCTGCTGCTTACGGATTAACATACCTCGATTCAGATGTCCGGGACATAATAAAAGAAAACCAGAATTTTCCAGTTGTCCTTATGGAAGCAGGAAAGTATTATGGCGAACCCCTTACTTCGCTTGTTTTAGGAACCGCTATGATTGGGATGGGCAGCAAGAATACAGAACTGAAAAAAACAGGATTCGAAATTTTGCAATCATTCGTTTATACGGGGACGGTTACTCTGCTCGTAAAAGTAATTGCCGGAAGGTCAAGGCCGTATTTGTCTGACGGGCCAAATGATTTTGGACTACTGGGATTTACAGATGACAGAATGTCTTTTTTTTCAGGCCATTCCTCTCTTGCGTTTTCACTTTCAACAATTCTGGCGGGTAATTCAAGTTCTCCTGAACTGAAAGTATTATTCTTCGCACCTGCAATTATCACTGCCATTTCAAGGATTTACCATGACAAACACTGGCTGTCCGATGTCGTTATCGGCTCGGCAGTGGGAATACTGACGGCTACCTGGGTACTAAAGAAGCACGAACAAAATCAAAAGACCGAAAACCTTACTCAGTTTCCGGTCCTTATCATGAAAATATCATTATAATTATTAATTATTCCGGCTTCCAGAAATGTCTCTCGAGAATAACCCTTTCATCCTGTCCAAATTCTATACCCTCTGATCTTAAAAGGGATTCCATAAGAAACGGATCATCAAAATGGAATTTGCCAGTCAGCGCCCCTGTTCTGTTAACTACTCTGTGGCAGGGGATATTGCTTCCTTTTAATGAGTTCAATACCCAGCCAACCGTTCTGGCTGATGATCTGATTCCGCAGAATTCAGCAATTGCCCCATAAGTCGTTACTTTACCGGCGGGGATTCGGGCAACAACATCTTTCACGCGGCTGAAGAAATCGGTATCGGGCATTATAAAGTAGCTGATTTCAGCAGGAATGCACGAATAAAAGTATTAAGGTCGCCATCCATAACGGTATGAATATCTGAAGTTTCGTGATCTGTACGGTGGTCTTTTACCATATTATATGGATGAAAGACATACGATCGGATCTGGCTTCCCCATTCAATTTTCATTTTTGAGTTTTCTAGCTCTTCTCTTTCTGCTTCCTGTTTTGCAATTTCAAGTTGATAAAGTTTGGCTTTAAGCATCTTAAAGGCATTAGTTTTGTTCTGGTTCTGCGAACGTTCACTCTGGCATGCAGCAACAGTATTAGTCGGAATATGCGTTATCCTGACGGCTGTTTCCACTTTATTAACATTCTGACCGCCCTTTCCCCCTGAACGATAGGTATCGATTCTGAGATCAGCCGGGTTAATATCAATCTCAATATCATCATCAACTTCCGGCATTGCAAAGACGGATGCAAATGATGTGTGACGCCTTTTATTTGAGTCGAAAGGCGAAATACGTACCAGTCTGTGAACACCTATCTCTGCTTTGAGATAGCCGTAAGCATATTGTCCCTTAAATTCAAGACTTGCACTTTTAATACCGGCACCATCACCTTCCAATATATCAAGGATTGTTACTGTGAAATTATTCTGTTCACCCCATCTTATGTACATCCTCATAAGCATTTCAGCCCAATCCTGAGCCTCAGTACCGCCTGCACCGGAATGAATAGTCAGAATACAGTCGTTCTCATCATCTTTGCCGCTGAGAATACTGTTAAATTCAGCCTCTTCAACTTTTTTTGACAATTCATTGATCTGATAATCAATATCAGAGATAAGACTTTCTTCAGCTTCTGACTCGGCAAGTTCAAGGAATTCTTTAATATGATCATATGAAATTTTTAGTCCGTTCCACAGATCGATTGAATTCTGAAGTGACTTGATTCTCTGAAGAACACTTTGAGCTTTTTTCTGGTCAGTCCAGAAGTCGCTTGCTTCACTCTGAAGTTTTAATGCTGCAATTTCACTTTCTTTTTTATCGACCTTAAAGATAACCTCGTAGCTTCGTTATCTTATCTTCACTTATACCAACTTCACGTTTTTGATCGTCAAACATCCTATCCTCTGTATTACAAATTATTCAAACCCTAAAGATACGAAAACAAGAATAAAACAGAATCGTTTCAGATTTCCAGTTCCATTCTGAGAAGTGCAGCAGCTAATGTTTTACCCTGAGCATCAAATTTTAATGAGACAGTCCCGCCCCCGCCAAGGGTATTGTGCAGAAGGAAATTAATTGCCCGGATATTCGGCATTTCGTAACGTTCGACAGGACCGAGGCATATTCCGTGGAAATGCTCCTTTACTCTTTCGGCTGTCAGGTGCTTCCTGATTATTTCAAAACCTTTGTCATCATAAGCAATAATGCCGACATTTGCAGCATCTCCTTTGTCGCCACTTCTTCCGTGCGCGATGTCTATTAATCTTATTTTCATCTTTCGATCTCCAGTATGGTTACCTGAGGCTGTACAAGTTCTTTTGGAATGAGGGCAGGCCAGTAAGCAACCACGCTATGAGGATGAGGTCTTCCGCCTGCGAATCCGGTGACTGACGGGGGTCCTGTCAGAATCAGCGGTGCAAGTTCTTTCCCAAATCTCTCGACTGTTTTATAATCAGCAGCCCGTACCGCAAATCTTAATGTGATTTCGTTAATAAGATCCTCATCAATCTCTGCTGAGAGTGGCCCGTGGCAGGCATTATAGCCAATATACTCAGTCCGGATTTCATCAAACTTTAAGTTAAGGTTATCGAGCCTGTCCCGAAGTATCTGATCTGCCGCTTTTGCTTTAGTTAGTGCTTCAGGCCACGAATAGGTAAGTGACCCATTGGCGCTATAGCCGTTTTCATACGAACATGACACTTTGAAAAAAGGAGTTGCCGGCATTCCTTTAATACCAAATACTTTAACACGGTTATTGCCGAGGTCCTCAAGTTTTATTGAAGTAAAATCGGCGATGCAATCCGGAGTGATATATTCTTTTGGATTTCCGATTTCATATACGAGCTGCTCCGCGACTGTCTGAAAATTAACGAGCCCGCCAAGTTTATCATGTTTTGTGATTATAAATTCACCATTTTGATAAGCTTCGGCAATAGGGAACCCGATGTTTGCAAAATTATCAACAGATTTCCAGTCGCCAAGAAAATTGCCGCCGGAAGCTTGTGCTCCGCATTCGAGAATATGTCCGGCGATGATACCGGAAGCCATTTTATCAAAATCTGTTTTGTCCCAGCCGAATTCATAGATCATTGGTGCAAGCGTAAGTCCGGTATCAGTCATTCTGCCGGTGATCACGATATCAGCTCCTGCTCTAAGCGCCTCTACGACGGGAAATGCGCCGAAATAAACATTAGCACTCAGGAGTTGATCCTTAATTGATTCGACCGGTTCTCCGGTGTCCATATTATTCAGTAAACAGCCTTTATCAAGAATTTCGTCAATGTTCTCAAGAATATTATCGCCTGAAACAACAGCAACCTTAATATTCCCGAACCCTAATCCAGAGGCTATTTTTTTTATTTCAGCCGCACAGGAAAAAGGATTGACACCACCGCCATTTGTTATTACTTTGATATTTTTCTCAACACAATGCGGGAGAATCCGACCAATAAGAGGGGGAAGGTCCTTGGCATATCCAAGCGACGGATTTTTATTTTTTTGTTTTTGAAGAATTGACATGGTTACTTCGGCAAGGTAATCCATCACAAGATAATCAATATCCCCTGAAGTAACCTGCATATAAGGAGCGTCAATCAGATCACCCCAAAAACCCTGACCAGATGCAATCCTGATGTTTTTTTTCATTAGTTCGCCAATATTATGAAGTGCGATCAAATATATTCAAAGAAAAATATTTTACCAAATATCATTTGACATAAGATATAATAAACTCACAAATAGAATCTATGGAATCATAGTTTTGCGGATCGATCGGTATCCGATCCTCAATCCTTCGCAACCAGGTAAACTGTCTTTTTGCATAATGCCTGGAATTCCTCTTTATCAGTTCAACGGCTCTTTGAAGCGAAATTTCCTTATTAAGGAAAGATATTATTTCCTTATATCCAACTGTATTTAACGAATTTAATTTTGGCGACCAGCCGTCCCGGATCAGATCGCTAACTTCTTTGATAAGTCCATTCAGTATCATAATATCAACCCTTTTTTCGATATTTTCATACAGAATATTCCTTTCAGGTTCAATCGAGAAGTAAAAGAAATTAAATCCGGTATATTTTTCCTGATTTTTGTGATGATTAATAAGAGAAATTCCAGTCAGATGAAATACTTCGAGAGCCCGCATAACACGTTTCCAATTCTGTGGAAGCATTGTTTCAGCGCTTTGCGGATCAACTTCTTTGAGCATAGAATAAAGTTTTTCGTTGCCTTCAGAATCTTTTATTTTATGCAGTTTTTGTCTGTAATCATCATCAGTATCTGCCGTATTAAAGATGCCATCTCTAAGAGCGCTGATATATAAACCTGTTCCTCCTGTAATAACCGGGATTTTATTAAGAATGTGAAGACGTCGGATTATTTCAATTGAATCTTGCTCAAACATCGAAGCGTTGTATTTGGCATCGGGTTCGAGGATGTCAATTAAATGATGTTTTACCAATGCAAGAGTGCTAAGAGGTGGTTTCGCAGTCCCGATATTAAGATATTTGAATATCTGCCTGCTATCCGCGGAGATAATTTCCGTATTTAACCTCATTGCAACTTTAATGCTCAACGCGGTTTTTCCTGAAGCGGTAGGACCGGCAATTATAATTACTCTGTTTTCCAACCTTCTCTTCCAATAAGTGGAACAAAACTGAAATAAGGGTGATCTTCAACCGTATAGTCATCATCTGCCTGCTTTCTGATTTTTTTCATCGTTTGGGATTGCCTGTCTCCAACAGGTATAACCATAATACCTTCCGGCGAAAGCTGCTCAATAAGTTTTTCCGGAACAATTGGAGCACCCGCTGTCACAATAATGCGATCATAGGGCGCAAATATTTTCCAACCAAGAGTCCCGTCTCCACATTTTAGGACAGCATGGATTGACAGTTGATCAAAAAGAGTATGTGCCATATTATAAAGTGCAGCACTTCTTTCGATACTGTAAACCTGCATCCCCAGAGCAGCCAGAATCGCAGCCTGATAACCGGATCCGGTTCCAATTTCAAGAACTTTCAGACCACGTGCAGGTTCAAGTTTCTCAGTCATAAATGCAACTGTATATGGTTGTGAAATAGTCTGACCCTGTCCGATTGGAAGCGGATTATCCGTATAAGCATAGGCGCTGAGTATTTTAGGCACAAAAAGGTGTCTCGGAACATCATTAAAAGCCTGAATCACACTTTCATCAGAAATGCCCCGGGTTCGAAGGGTCTCAATAAGTTGTTTTTTTTCTCTTTCGTACATACCTAAAATATACTGACAATATTTGTTATTTTAGAAATCAATTATATTAAAATTTCGGAAATATTATGCTCGAAACTTTGCTCGGCGCACTGTTTATTATGGTTTTAAGGATCTTTGATGTTACAATAGGTACCTTTCGCACAATTCTTGTTGTCCAGGCTAAAAGATATCATGCAGCGATTGTTGGTTTTTTTGAAGTACTGATCTGGATTACGGCCATGAAATATATAGTTGGTCACATGGATGAGTGGATGAATTTGCTGGGATACGCAGCAGGTTTTGCGATTGGAAATCTCTTAGGTATAACTCTTGAGGAGAAGGTTGCTTTAGGATTTGTGCAGCTAAATGTAATTTCCCGAGATTTTTCCGAGATGATTGCCAGAAAACTGAGGGAAAGTCAGTTTGGTGTGACCGTGATAAACGGTGAAGGAATCAAAGGCGAAGTTGATGTGCTGATCTGTATTATAAAACGCCGGGAGTTAAAAAATGCCATCAGGCTTATTGATTCGATTGATAGTAACGCATTTGTTACGGTTCAGCATTCGAGACCATATAGAGGATTTGTGCATGGTTCGAGGAAATGATTGCAAGCTTTGAGAGGACAATTTCGTTAACTGGATAATTTTGGTTTTCTGAGATAAGTAATGAGTTTTCACTTGTAGCTGAATCTTTGAAAAATGGCAGTCAATACTTGCTTGTAATAAATCAGTATTTTAGTCAGATAAATGTAAAGAAATATTTTTAGGACTTGATTAAATAAGTTAAGACTATTATATTTACTAACTCAATTTTGATATGTTTATGCGGGAATAGCTCAGTTGGTAGAGCGCAACCTTGCCAAGGTTGAAGTCGCGGGTTCGAGTCCCGTTTCCCGCTCAAAAATCCACTAAATGTGGATTTTATTTTTTATGAAGTTTCATTTCTTTAAAAACTGAAATTTCTGAGCAAATTTTGGCGGCGTGGCCAAGTGGTCTAAGGCGAAGGTCTGCAAAACCTTTATTCATCGGTTCAAATCCGATCGCCGCCTCAAAACCCGGTTTATCCGGGTTTTTTATTTTTAAATTATTCCCTTTCACCTGGACTTATTTCCTTTTCAATTTATTGGCTGCAGTCGTTAACCAATTCAATTCCCAATAATTTTACAACCTTTTACACTGAAATGAGTCTAAATAGTATAATTTCAGGAGAAACAAATGAGAAAAGCAGGATTTTTATCAGCAATTATTTTCGGTATAGTCTTCATTAGCGGCTCTTTATTTGCCCAGGATGTAAGGATTATTGAAGAAAAATTGATAGCTGTCGGGTCTGGCGGCGATCTGACGGTTGAAGCAGATGCCGGATCAATTATACTGACAGCCTGGGATCGTGACGAAGTATCAGTGAAGATATCAGGTAATGAAAATGCAGTTGAGAATTACAGTTTCAGTATTGAAAAAACTTCCAACGGGGTTGATGTTCGCTGTAAACGGAAAGGTGCGTGGCGAATTGGTTCGTGGCTAAGAAATGTGAAAATAAATTTTGAAATTTTTGTCCCTTCAAAATTCAACACTGATATTTCGACTGCAGGCGGAGATATAAGCCTTTCAAAAGTGAATGGAATTCAAGAATGCAAAACTTCAGGCGGAGATTTGAAATTCATGGATATGTCGGGGAAAATTAATGGTTCTACTTCGGGCGGGGATATTGTGGTTAAAGGTTTTATGGGACCAGTCAAACTCAGAACATCCGGCGGGGATATATCGACTGAAGAATTTACCGGAGCAATTGAAGCAAGAACATCCGGTGGCGATATTGATTTAAAAGTAAATGATGGAGCTGTAAGAGCTTCCACTTCCGGAGGGGATGTAAGACTGATATATTCCGGCGAAAATGAAGGGATTAACCTCAGTACTTCAGGCGGCGACATAGAAGTTTTTGTCAGTTCTGAAATTAAAGCTGATGTTTATCTTTCGACTTCCGGAGGGAGAGCTAAAGTAAAACTTGAGAATTCAAAGGCAGAAGTGGCAAAGTCATCAAAATATGAAGGAACAATAAATGGCGGCGGTCCTGAGCTGATTGCCAAGTCCTCTGGTGGAGATGTTATTGTCTCGAATAAATAAGAAATTTTCCGATCATCGTTTTTTAAGGTAATTTATCTGTATTTGGTTATCTTTGAAAAAGTATTTTTACTTAATATCGGAGCTTAAAAAATGATGAATAAAAATAATGTATCATTAAATAATCTTATGGCGGGACTTATACTTGGTGGCTTAGCCGGAGCTGCTATTGGTTTGCTTCTGGCTCCGATGAAAGGTTCTGATCTCCGCAAAGAAATCAGCGATGATATTGAAAAATTATTTGCAGACTCAAGGCAGAGAGGCATTAAAGCGATAAAAGAAGCCAGAGAAATCTCTTTAAGTTTAGTCTCCAGAGCTGAAAAATTACTTGAGTACTCGAATTCTATAAAAGACTCAGGTGATAAAAAAGCGATTGAAGAATTTAAGGAGCAAGTTTCGGAATTAAGAAAAGAGATTGATGAAGTTCTTTCGATTGCCCGTTCCAAAAAGAGACATACTTCAGGAGATTAGATCATAGATTGTTCAAAATGTACAATTAAAAAGCCCCGTTAACCGGGGCTTTTTAATTTCTTTATCTTAATATTACTTCCACTAACTGCTCATCTTCAGAGAACGCGCAGGGGAGACCAGTATTATCGGAAACCCTTAATTTAACTTTATACACACCAGGCTTCGCGAAATAATGATAGGCTTTCTCTCCGGTCTTTGTATTTCCATCCCCAAAATCCCAAATATAGCTAAGGGGATCTCCATCAGTATCATATGAATTACCGGCATCAAAAAGGACAGCATCGTGTGCACCGCCAGTGAAAATTTTTCTATCCGGTCCTGCATCGGCAACCGGACTTGTATTTACTATAACGATCAGCGAATCAGCAGCAATTCCACATGGTTTTCCGGAATTATCCGAACCTGTAACTGTAACAAGGAATCTGCCGCCTCTTGAATAACTATGGAGAACTTTAATACCTTCAGCCACGGAACCATCTCCAAAATCCCAAAGATATTTATCAACAGATCCGTCGATATCATGGCTTTGTGAAGCATCGAAAACAACATCATTTCCCGGACAGACGATCCGATCGGATCCGCCATAAACGAAGGGGGAATTATTAACTTTAAGAATTTTCTGTGCTACTGCCACTGCATTGGCGGTATTAGTTCCATCATCAATCGTTAGGGAGACATTATAAGTGCCGGTCACAGTGTACATGTGATGGGCGATAGCAGAATCTGCCTGTGTACCATCTCCAAAATCCCATTTATATGAAACATGTTCATTATCCTTATCAGTTGAAGAAGTACCGTCAAATTTCACGTTCTCACCCGGACATGCCCATTCAGAAAGGATTATTTGCGGCTCAGGTGAGAAATTGATTTTTGCGGTGAGAGTATCTGAATTATCGCTATTAGAGAGCATGGTATTGTCATTAACTTTGAGTATCACAATGTAATCACCTGAAGACTTATAAGTGTGTTTTACTTCAATGCCTTCTGATAAGTTGCCGTCACCAAAATCCCATGCGTATTTAACAATTGCTCCATCCGGGTCATAGGAGTTGATCGCATTAAATATGAGCTGATTTCCTACTCCTCCGAAAATATCGTTACCTGCCTGTGCAATCGGAGCAGCATTAACAATAATATAATCCCTGGCAGGCGCCGAACTACATTCACTTTTCCCATCCGTCCTGATAGTAAGATCAATAAAATATTTGCCGGGCTCAGAGTAAGAATGGCTGACTATTCCCCCAGATTTGGTGTTGCCGTCTCCGAAATCCCAGATATATTCGACAATATTCGAGGAAACTGATGTTGATGAAGTGCCATCGAAAGTAACAACCTGATCTTTTGCAACGATTTTTTCAAAAGTAAATTTCGCTTCAGGAGCTTCCAAAACCTTAACAATAAGTTCATCTTTATCAGTATTGTCGCACTCGCCAACCAAATCACCTGTAATTGTCAGCAACACTCTGTATTCACCAGGTTTTGTATAAACATGTGTTGGTTTCGCACCACCACCAACCGAGCCATCACCAAAGTCCCAGGAGTAATTATTCACAACACCGTCAAAGTCATAACTTTTTGAACCATCAAACTGTACAACAGTATTTGAACAGACAACTTTATCTTCACCTGCATTGGCTATCGGAGAATCTGCGACAGTGACAATAAGAAAATCAGCATCCGAATTGCATTCCAATCCTGAGTCATCTTTCACAAAGAGTGTGACTCTGTATATGCCGCCTTTTTTATAAGTTTTTGATGGATTCATTCCCTCGGCAGTTGTTCCGTCACCAAAATCCCAGATAAATTTTATCAACCCGCCTTCAGGATCAATGGTAGCGCCGCCATCAAAAAGGACAATATCTCCCGCGCATATTGTTTTATCTGGTCCTGCTTCAGCCAACGGTGCTTTATTAATTTTTACAAGAATTGATGCTGTGCTGGTTGAGTTTGGAAGTGATTTCCCATCATCCACTGTCAGGATTACAGGGTAGGTTCCTCCCTCAGAATAATTATGGCTCACAGTGATTCCCTGCTGCAGAGGACTCCCATCACCAAAATCCCATGAGTAGGTCAGGGGATCACCATCCGGATCACCAGAATCTGCTCCGGAGATAACAACCGATGGATCGCAGGTGATAATATCACCTGCCAAACGGGCAGCCGGTCTGTCATTAACATATATATTTATCCGGTCTTCAGCGAATGAATTTATCGCCTCGCCGTTATCTTTGACTCTCAGGACAGCAGTATATATCCCCGGATGAGAAAAACTTCTTGTAATCTGATTCCCCTTAAAAACGCTGCCGGTATCGGTAAATGTCCATTCGAAATCGACGAGGGATCCATCAGGATCAGTTGATAAATTTCCGGAAAAGTTAACACTCAGACCTGGTGCGGTGATGATATCTTTACCGGCTACTGCAACAGGAGATTCATTTATTACAACTTTGACATTATCAAAATCAATCGCTTCCTTATGCCCGGTATTGTCTCCGACAATGAGTCCGACAGTATAAGTCCCCGGATATTGAAACTTATGAGAAGTTTCAATTCCATCAGCAGTTTCACCATCACCGAAATCCCATCTGTAAAATACAATTTCTCCATCAGGGTCTGATGAATTCGCTGCAGAAAAAGCCAGTTCCTGACCAGGAGCGCCTATCTGATCCATTCCTGCATCGGCAATAGGCTTACGGTTGACATTCACGAAGAGTTCATCGGAAGTTTTCTGTGTCCCTGTTTTCGAATCATCAGTAACAGTAAGAATAACCTTATAGATACCAGGATTCTTGTAATAATGTGTTGTGGTCTGACCACTGCCCGATGAGTTATCCCCAAAATCCCAGGCATATTGTGTAATCGCCCCATCCTGATCAGATGATTCTCCCGCATCAAATGAGACACTGCTTGTTGTAACCACCTGGTCGGGACCAGCCTGTGCAACTGGCGGATAATTAATGATAACTGTGAGAGAATCAGAATTTTTATCAGAAATGGAAGTTGAGTTATCCTGAACAATCAGATAGACTTTATAAACACCAGGAGCGGCATATGAGTGTTTTACAGATTTTCCTGTTCCTTCAGAACCATCACCGAAATCCCAGGAATAATTAATAATTGAACCATCTCTATCAACCGAAGCTGAACCATCGAAAATGATTTCTTCATCTTTTGCAACCCGGAAATCTTTGCCTGCTTCAGCAACAGGGCGGTCGTTTACGAAAACTGTCATTTCATCGTTAGCGGAATTGTTCGATACTTCGGTATTATCTTTGATTGTGAGTTTTACTTTATATTTTCCGGGGGAGGCAAAAACATGTTTGATAACCTCTCCTTTTAATAGATTGCCATCACCCATATCCCAGGAATATTCCTGAATTTCACCATCGCTGTCGAAACTCCTTGCCCCGGAAAATTCCAGTAATTGGTCAACAGCAGCGATCCGATCTTCTCCAATATCAACTACAGGCTGGGAGTTTATAATAACAAAAAGTTCATCCTCAGCATTGTTGCACGGAGTATCGGAGTCATCTTCCACTCTAAGTTTCACCGAATACTTCCCTGCTTTATTGATCTTATAGGATTGGGTAATTCCGGATAATTTACCTCCATCCGCAATTTCCCAGAAGTATTTAATAATTTTACCATCAGAATCAGAGGAAGCTGATCCATCCAGAAAAAAGGATTCACCCGGGGCAGCTACAATATCTTTACCGGCAGAGGCGATCGGGGCATTATTCAATTTAACTGAAATATCTTTAATTGCACTGTTACTTATTACACCCGACCTGTCCGAAACAATAAGCCGGATATTATATAATCCTATTTCCTTATATACATGGGCAACTCTAATTCCTGAGCCTTTCACACCATCACCGAAATCCCAGTTGTAATCGAGAGCATCGCCATCGGCATCAGTCGATTTGGAAGCATCAAAAACCACTGAATAACAATCAGCGAGTATTTTTGCTGTAGCATCAGGTACTGGTCTGCTATTTGGTTTGTGCTGGTAAACCGGATGGATTATCGGCAGTATTCTGTCCTTGTCGTCGGTAACAAAAAACGTTGCATCGTTCGGTATCTCACCACCATCCCTGAATGAAACAGCGTTAATAATATTTTTTTCAATCGGGTCAAGCTGTATTCTGCTGTAAGACCAGTTGTCTTGCTGCGAAGGAGTGACTTTAAGATTCGAACGGTACTTTGTCTCAAGATTTATCAACGCATTAGCAGCATCAAAATTGTGAATTTCTAATGCCTCGGCGTCACCAGGAGTAAAAAACCGCATTTCAGCGAAGATATTTTTTTCGGGCAGCCTGATTGTCGGAGCATAACTTAAAACCTCAACGCCATCAACGGGGCTGTTACTTTTTTCATTGCTGCTTACTGCAACATCAAAAATATTTCCATCATTACCGGAACTACCTTTTACAACAAGTTTAAAATAGTAATGTTCCCCCCTGAGTTCGCCATCGAGTGGATTTAATTTCTGGAAGTTATACCATTTATTATCCTGAAAGGGATTTACGGAAAATGTCTCTTCTTTGATCAGAACACCCGAATCCCTGTCCTCGACCAGATTTCTCTGAGCATCAAGGGACGGATTACCGAAAGCACCAATCCCTCCAAATAATTTGAAATTCGTTTCTGTGTCGAATTCACCGGCAGGTGAATCAATTTTACCGGAACAATCTGCATCAAAAATTCGCAAATAAAGATGATCAGTAACGGCTTTATTGACTTTAATATAGATTACCTGTGTGTAATCGTAATCGCCTTCCCTGGTCTCTGCTTTTGGCCCGTATGTGATTAGCAATATTCTTTCCTGCGGAAAAGTCAGTCCGGAAAAAAAAGCAAGAAATAAGAACAATTTAGTAAACCTTACCATCAGTTTCTCCATCTGATCTATTTAATGTCATAAATTTTAGTATTCGAAAAGTAATCCGTCAGAGTTAACTTGATATTAGCAATTTTCCCTTTTGAATCTATAGGTACCGGAAAAATCGCGTTAAATACATTCTCAACTCTGTTGAGTCTGGCAATTTGATTGAATTTTTTATCGCCTATAGAAAATTCGAGTTGTGCGGTTTGTTTCATACCCGAAATATCTTGTGTTGTAAATCTGAATTCGATTAGCTCTCCTCCGGAAAGAATACCTCTAAAAAAATCTGAGGATATGAGCCTAGGCGATTCCTGATCAAGAATAATTCCCAACTCTATTTTAGTCTGATTACCTGAGGAATCATTCGCTTCAATCGGGATACTATTATTTCCGGGATTGAGGCTGGCTTTATACTCGAATAAATCATCTTCAACAAGGACTTTATTTCTGGATATTTGCAGTTCATCGGTCCCTTCAGCCAATCCTTCAATCATTATTGTCTCTTCATTTGTGTATTTCGGCAGATTTGAGATAATAAACAGCTCAGGGGGAGTAATATCCTTCTTCACAGTGAAATCATTGCTTGAAGTATTTCCAGAACGTGTTTCAATTTTCAGATTAAAATTATTCATCTCATTATTAAGCGGTATGCTTAATGAAAAATTCCCCGTTTTACTGTCAGCATATGTCCGGGAGGCAATATTACTATTAATTTCTTTGAGATCTAACCTGGAATCAGGTTCAGTGAACCCGCGTAGATTATATCCGCCTCCCCGTGATTTTATCGCGCCAGTTTCTCCATCAGCACCGAATTCAGCAAGATCTAACCTGACATCCTGCGAAGGAAAATAAGTTACTGTCCTCGATGTGCTCACGATATTACCTGCAATGTCCTTTGTATTAAAGATAATCTCATTTTCTCCCGGGTTCAGAGTAAAATCAATGCTGAATTTACCGTTATCATCAACAGGTACTTTTCTATCATTTATCAATAATTCTGCATTCTCCTCAGTTTCCCCTTTGATATGCAATCCGGGTTGATTGTATGCAGACTTATCCTTAGGATTCTCTATGTAAAGGAATGGCGGGAACTCATCTGTAATAATTTTTACGAGCCTATGTTCACTTTTAACACCGGGAAATCCATTTTTATCAATGGCTGCAACCCGCCAATAATATATTCCGTCTTCTTTGATCTTATCTGTAATAAAAGCTGTGTCTCTCACCGACTGAGCGTTCAATACAATCCTTGAGAAGGAAGATTTTTCAAAAGCCAGTTCGAACCAATATGCCACAGCCCCGGGCAGCGGTTTCCATAGAAATTTCAGATTTCTGCTGCTTTTCGTCCTGTAAAGATCGTCACCATGTAAAGGTGCATTCAGGAAAACCGGTGGAAGCAGATCTTCAGGGCGCATGGGTTTTTGATTTTTAAGAATTCTTGTTCCCTTGTTCTTACCAAGCATCAGCGTCTCGCCGCCGCTTGATACTTCTATTTCGCCATCATAATTTGCAAGTTTAACTTCATCCTCATTTTTGTTCACCCAAAAATTCGTCGAATTAAAATCAACTTTCATCCCCTGCAGAGCTACATCCATTTTTTTTCTTGGATTACCTGAGAGCAGAGCATAAATATCTCCCTCAACAAGACTTACTTTCGATTCCTGTTTGTTTTTGAGGATATCGTATCTCATTTTTTGAATAACAGCAGTTGAATTAGAACTAAGACGCAAACGGCTTTCGTCTTTAAAAAGAATCTCAGCGGATGATTCAGATAATGTTCGTAATCTCTGCTGCTCGATGAGTGTTTTTTTTAGGTCGGAATCAATCCAGGAGAGATCGGATTCTTTACGATCCTGGACGGTTCCGGCAAGGTCATTGAGAATTGCCTGAGCCTTTACATCATTCTCTTTTCTGCTTATCTCCAAAGCATCGGAAGCTGCTTTTGTAGCTGCCTGGGCGTTTTCCAATGCTTTTTTCCAATTGCTTTTTTTCTTTTCCTCAAGCGCTGTGTTACGTTTGCCGATCGCGATATTAATATCACCTGATGCAAACAGCCTTGCTCCTGCTTCAGTAGCCTGCTGAATCATTTTAAGTGATCTTTCAATTTCTTCAACCGCAAGCGAAACATCAGATGAGGGAATTTTAATTTTCATCCCTGGTTTAAGATCTGTTACTTTCTTCAAATCATTAAACTTCAGGATTTCCTGCCAAAGATTTTCATTATTAAGATATTCTTTGGCAATATTTCTGATATTCTGCCCTTTCTGATATGTTATCTCAACAATTTTCCCTTGCGAAAACAGTTCAAGTGAGAGCAGGAATATCAAAATAGTAAGAGTTAATGCCTTCATAGAGTACGCTTTCTCAAATTGAAATTCCCGATTTATTAATCATGAAACAAGCCCTTTGACCTTATAAATGTTTATGGGCTTTTCCTTCCCTTTAACTTTGATTGGTTCCAGTTTTTCAATATCAAATTGCTCAGCAGTTTTCAGGTAATTTTTAGAATTCTCCGAGATAATGATAGTATGTTTTGATGCAGCTGAGCACAATCGGGCACCCAGGTTGACATTGTCACCAAGAATGGTATAATCCATTCTTTCTTCACTTCCCATTGCACCCATAATCATATCGCCGGTATTAATTCCTATCCCGATACCTATATCCCACTGTGGATTTTCCCTATTCAGTTCAGCCATTTTAACCTGAATTTCGATCGCACAGAGTAAGGCGTTTTCAACCATTCCATCTCCCTTGAAGACGGCGACAAGTTCATCCCCGACATATTTATCAATATCGCCGTTCCATTTTTTTACAATATTTGCCTGGTGGCGAAGGTATGTATTCAGCATATCAATAACAATTTCGGGCTCAACTTTTTCAGAGAAGGCAGTAAAACCACGGATGTCAGAGAAAAACACCGTTGCAGTGTCTCTTTTCCCGCCGAGCTTGATGCCGTCATGATCCGAACTCTTAATTGCATCGATCGTGGTACCTGATACAAATTTCTGAAGTTCAAATCTTTCTCTAAGCCCTTCAATCATCTCATTAATTCGTTTACCAAGTTCAGCTATTTCATCCTTAGAGGAAAGCTTAGAAACCCGGATATTAAAATTACCTTTTCCTACCTTTTGAGCAACCTGCCCGATTTCAAGAATTGGTTTGCTGATTCTCCCGGAACTGAAGATGCCGACCAAAATAGCTGCAAACAATCCGACTGATAACCAGATCAGCAGGCTGTTCAACATTTTGTAAACCGCGAGATATGCATCATCTTCCTTACGTTCAGAAATAACTGCCCAGTCAAAAGCATTGGGGAAAGAAAAAGCGCCGAGCATTTTGGAGCCATCCGGTTTTGTATAAGGCTCAACTCCGATAGTCCTGTTGCCTGAACTAAGAAAACCGGATGCTTTTTTTACCAATTCAAGAGCCGACACGTCATTCTTCTCAGGAGTGAATAGCTCCATTCCATTCTTATCTGTCAGTATTATTGATCCGGTTTTGTTAAAAGAGTGATCGCTCACCCTTCCTATTAGTCGTTCGGCGTTAATCCGGGCAGACAGAACCACATTATTATTGTTAATCTTCTTACTGAGAGGCAGATTAAGATCGATAAGCCAGGTATCAGCCTCTGGTACATAGAATGGCTCAGAAGGTCCACCCGACTTTGTACCAAAATAAGATTTGATATTTTCTTTATTAATCCGAAGGACCTCGATTGCATTCAAACCCAGAGATTCGAGTTTTGAGCTGAATTTTTCCTGTCTGATAAGAATTGGCTCGGGCAGGTTTTCGAGAGTAACCTGAACAGAAACAATATCGATTATATCCTTGGTGCTTGTGAGAAGAGAAATTTTTTCAAGTACGCCAAGATTTTCGTTTTCCATCCCGTTGCGGATCAGTGTCAAAGGCGCCAGCCAGGTGTCGTAATAAAAATTATCAATTTCTGCCGCGAGTCCTTTTGCAGCATTGCTTAATTCATCATTCGCGGCGCTTTTTAATTCGTCCTGAGTTATAGTAAGCATTCTTTGCCCGGCAATTCCCAGAGGAATTATTGCGAGCAAAATGGAGTAAAAGAGAAGTTTTTTTCTCAGGCTGGGTTTTGTTAGTTTTTGAACATCCATCTTAAGACACCACATCCGATTATTTTAGAAATGAACATTGATGCAACTTAACAAATGATTCAACATGAAAATACTGAATTATTCCAATTTAAAAAAAATTATTGTCGTCTTTTAATTATTTATGAGTAATTCAGCATCCCAGAAAAGGGATTGTCCTGCATTCATCGGCGCTATCCCTCCAAAATTATCCGGAATAATATTCTCACTTTTAAAAAGTCTTACGTGCTTTTTTGGTGGTGTAATTCTATAAATAATTTGAGCATTTGTTGAAACAAATTTCTCAAAAGATTCATTCGTGCCATATTTACTGAATACCTCAGCGAGATATTGAAGCGCCACCGGAGAAGAAAAAACACCGGCAGCACAATATGCAGACTCTTTTTTATCCCTTGGATGCGGCGCTGAATCGCTTCCGAACATTATTTTATCGGATCCGGAGGCTACTGCATCAATGAGTGCCTGTCTGTCTGCAGGAGTTTTAAGAATTGGTTTACAAAAAAGATGTGGATTCAGTAAACCGCCAGCGAGATCGTCGAGTGTATAAAGCAGGTGGTGAACTGTAACAGTCGCATAAAGATTATTATAATCCTCTAATAATCTTAAAGTATGCCTGTCTGTTATATGCTCCATTATTATTCTTAATTTGGGAAATTTTTTTGCCCAAATTTCATACTGACTCCCGAAATTCTTTTCCCTATCCATTACAAAATCATTTGTTTCACCATGAACAAGTAGGGGGATGTCGAGTTCTTCAAGAATGTGAAGAGTCTTTTCTGCATCTGAAAGATTCTTTATCCCGCCGTCGCTATTCGTTGTAATTCCGGAAGGATATAGTTTGATCCCGATAATTTCTTCCCGAATTTTTTCGAGGAAGTTTTGATCATATTCCTTAAAGAATAAGGTCATATAAGGAATGAAATCAGGATTATCTGCAACAGAAATTATTTCAGCGCGGTAAGTTTTTAACTTTTCAAAAGTAGTAAGCGGCGGTAAAAGGTTGGGCATTACCACAGCACCCGAAAAAAATTTTGCGGTGACCGGTACAGTATGTTTTAGTAAAGCTCCCTCACGGAAATGAATATGCATATCCAGCGGTGAATTTATCCTGAATTCATTAATCATACAATTTTTCCCGGAGTGTAAAAAATTTCACTTACAGACAAATCATTATGTATTCTTTCGATGGCAGCCGAAAGATATTCAGAAAGGCATTCTATTCGGATAAATGGTAGTTTTTTGATAGAATGCGGCTGATTAATACTATTTGTTATTATTAGCGATTTCAAATTATAGTTTTCTGAGAGATCTTTCAGAAGGGAAAGAGAATCTTTGACAAACAGCCCGTGAGATATACCAAGGTGTATTTCTTCAAATCTCATATCTCTGGCTAATTTTTTGATCAACTGGTAAATGGTTTCTCCGCTGCTGATTAGATCATCAAGGATAATTGCAGTTTTGATCCCGGAAAAGTCGCCGATCAATTCATTTATGGTTACTTCTTCCGGGTTTTCGCGGAATTTTGCTGCTATTGCGCTCCTGAGTCCCAGCGCCTTGCTGAAATGCGTGACATATTTTGAGGCTCCGACATCTGGTGCAATAACAATGACATCATCTCTGTTTTTGAATCGGTTGAAAACTTTTAGATAGAGAGAAAGAGACTCCAGCATAGTTACTGGGGTATTGCCGTAAAAACCTCTTATCTGATCGCTGTGGGGTTCCCAGGCGATCAGCCTATCGACACCGGCTTTAATGGAAAGGTCAGCGAAGAGTCTGGCTGTGGTCGGTTCCCGCTTAAATTTAGTGGCTTTGTCCTGTCTGGCATAAGCAAGATAAGGTAAAACTCCGGTAATATGATTAGCCCCATTTTCTTTTAATGCCCGCGCTGCAATAAGGAACACACTGTAATTTTCGTTTATTGATCTTTTAGAGAGAGGGTCGAACAAACATTGGAAAAGAAAACAATCATGTCCGGCAACATGTTTGTCGAGGGTTACATTCGACTCACCATCAGAAAAACTGAATTCAATATCCGGGATTAGCGAGAAACAATCCTCAGTTGATCCGAAGAAGTTTTTATTAAGCAGTGAGATAACTTTACGGGCGAGAAAAGTACCGGATCTACAGCTGATGAGCATAGGCTTACCTCTTGGATTACAAAAGGCAGGGCTTGGTAATGCTTTCGCTGGCATAACTCCTCCGGGAAAAAATTAAAATCCTAGTACGGTAAAACCACCATCAACAGTAATACAATTTCCAGTAATATAAGAAGAAACCGGCATTGCCAGAAATGCAACGGCAGCAGCAACTTCCTCAGGCTTCCCGATCCTTTTCATTGGTGTGCGGGCAAGAACCTCATTAAGATATTCCTTATTTGAGAGAACGGGTTCCACAAGCGGTGTATCGATATACCAGGGAGCAACAGCATTTACCCTAATTCCGTCATCAGCCCATTCAACTGCAAGGTTCTTTGTAAGCTGGACTATAGCTGCTTTAGTCATTGCGTAAATGGAACCAGTTCGCATGTGCTTCAGTCCGGCGACTGAAGAAATATTTATCACAGAGGCATTTTCGGCTAACCGTAAGTATTTGTGAAGTTCCTTTGTCAACCAGAACATTGAATTAAGATTAACAGCAACTATCCGGTCAAATTCTTCACGGTTATATTCAACAGTCTTTTTGCGGATATTAATTCCAACATTATTAACGAGTATATCCAGTTTACCCCATTTCTCGCTGACAAAATTACAGATTTCAATTAGTGTTTCCTGATCGGAAATATCTCCGCTGATACCATAGATGTTACCATTACCCTCATTCTCAATTTTTTTTGTGATATCCGCAATATTTCGGGCAACAACTAGCACATCAGCCCCAAGTTCGGAAAATTCCCCGGCAATCGCTTTGCCAATTCCCTTGGTGCCTCCGGTCACGACTGCTTTTTTTTCTTTCAGATTCCAGTTCATAAAAATTTATTGCTAAATATTTTATTTTATGAATTTTCCTCACTAAGAAGCAGGAGAAAATACTGTCTCAAAACTTCTCATCTTCTTCAAAAAAATTCTGCTCATCATCGAATTCATCTGAACCGATCGTGTCGTCAAAGAGTTCATCTGAATCTGATTCTTCGTCATCTTTTTCCTTTTTCCGGGATTTATTAAATAGATAATCGCCGGAGGTATCACCGGAACTATAATATCCTCCAAGACTATCGAGGACTTTATTAAGAATATCCTCTTTAACATCAACTAATAGTTTTTCCTGAGGGACATCCATAATATCTTCAAATGTATCGTAGGCAGCTTCGGTGTTCTCCCAGAGTTCCTGAATCTTATCCAACTCCAATTTGGAAAGTTTGGTTATGATTATCTTTTCAATTTCATTTATAAGAACCTGATCCCAGGTTCCTTCGTCCGTTAATTGATCATTTAATGATTCCCAGATTGTTGCCTTGTTATCAAGCGGTGAAGGATTTTTTTTCAAGAGAGAAATAGTCTCTCGCACCATTTTACCTAATGACATTATCAGTTTTTATTTTTTTGTTAATAATATTATTCGAATTCTAATAAAAAAACCAAGTTTAGCAAAATTTCGCTGGGCAAAATAATGACTTCAGAATGTAACCCTTTGAAATAAAATGAATTAGACATTGAGATAAAAATTATCACCAGGCTAAAATAATAACGATGATACTAGCCAAATATAAAAGTGCAGAAAAAAGAAGCGAGGGATTTCAGGTAGGCTGAAATTTACGTTTGTGGAAGGTGAAGGAATTATTAAATTAAAAAGGATTGTTATTAGCAATCCTTTTTATAGTGCCCGAAGGGGGACTCGAACCCCCACTGGAGTACTCCAACTAGACCCTGAACCTAGCGCGTCTACCAATTCCGCCATCCGGGCAAATCAAGACTCTAAATATAATGAAAAGTCTAAATCTTTTAAATATCTTTGTAGAATAATAATATTTTAGATTGATTAGTGATGAAAAAAGCAAAAATAGAAATTTTCGTTAATCTTGATGACAATAATATTCCTGAATCAATTGAATGGAGTTCTACCGATGCAGGATTTCCGGGAACCAAGCAGGCTGATTCGATGCTGCTCTCTTTCTGGGATAAAGAAGAAAAAAATACGATGAGCCTCGATCTCTGGACAACTTCAATGCTTGTCCCGGATATGAAAATGCATATTTATCAACAGATAATGGGTCTTGCAGAAATTTGCAAAAATGCCACCGGTGATCAGAATCTTATGGGTATTCTATTAGATTGCGCTGGGAAAATTTCTGAGGAAGAAAAATTCGGTCATAAGCATTAATTCAGAAATAAAACTACACTAAAACGAAAAAAAGCCCGGCATGACCGGGCTTTTTTTTATCCAAGATAAACCTTAAGATTTTTACTTCTGGATGCATGACGTAGCCGTATAAGAGCCTTTTCTTTTATTTGGCGAACCCTTTCACGAGTAAGATTCAGCATCTCACCAATCTCCTCGAGAGTAGCAGAATGTTCTGAGCCGATACCATAATAAAGTCTGATGACAGTAGCTTCACGTTCTGAAAGTGAAGATAATGCGTATTCAATATCTTTTCTGAGAGATTCTTTCATAAGGATCATATCAGGCATAGGCTGATCGTCCATAACCATAATATCAATAAGGCTATTTTTCCCGTCATCACCTTGTTTTATTGGTGCATCAACAGAAACGTGTTTCCCAGAGTATTGAAGAGCATAATCAACTTCATCAACATCCATATCAAGTTCTTTGGCGATCTCTTCGGCAGAGGGTTTTCTTTCGTATTCCTGTTCTAACTGTCCATAAGCCTTGCCAATCTTCGTAAGGGCACCAACTCTGTTGAGCGGTAAACGCACAAGTCTTGCCTGATCAGCAATCGCCTGCATAATAGACTGACGAATCCACCAGACAGCATATGAAATGAACTTAAATCCGCGTGTCTCATCAAATCTTTTTGCTGCTTTAATCAAGCCGAGATTACCTTCATTAATGAGGTCACCAAGACTGAGTCCTTTGTTCTGATATTGTTTGGCAACACTTACTACAAACCTGAGATTAGCCTTGGTAAGTTTTTCGAGCGCTTTCTGATCTCCGTTCCTGATACGGGTAGCCAACTCAATTTCCTCTTCTGAAGTAATCAGGTCAACTTTCCCAATCTCCTGAAGATACTTATCAAGTGACTGACTTTCCCGGTTAGTGTATTGCTTGGTAATTTTCAATTATCAACTCTCCTTTTTGATTATAAATCAAACAACCAAATCAGAAATTAAATTCATTATATTTGATGTGTTAATAGTGCTTTTTGTTTCAGAAATGTAATATTTGCGTAAATATGGGCATAAAATTGCCATATTTTATTTAATGCAATCTACAAATCTAAGTAAATAATAGGACTCTTGAAAGGAAATTATTCAGAGATAAGTTGTTAATAATAAATTTATATAAACTAATAAAATGTGATATGAATATTTTCAAGATTTTCAACTCCGTTAAAAGGTTTTCATTACTCATTATCGTAATTGTGCTTTTTCATGCCTGTACTTCTTCTGACCAGGTTATACGAACTTATTCACAAAAAGAATCTCTCGTGCAGAAAGTTGATTCAATATTTAATTCCAGCGCCTTTGATAATGCATTCTGGGGTGTGCAGATCAAAGAATTAGGGAGCGGCGCACTTCTTTTTTCAAGAAACAGCAACAAAATGTTTATGCCTGCTTCTAATCAAAAAATAGTGACAACATCTGCAGCATTAATGAAATTGAAACCTGATTTCAGGTTTACTACTGAACTAATAGCGAATGGTCAGATTGTGGATTCTGTACTCAAAGGTGACCTTGTGATCAGGGCAGACGGCGATCCGACATTTTATACAAGGTTCTATTCAAGTCCTTTGGAGATATTTGAAAAATGGTGTGATTCACTCAAGCTGCAAGGTATTTCCAAAATTGAAGGAAATATTATTGGTGATGATAATTTTTTTGACGATGAAAATATCGGGGATGGATGGCCTCTTGATGGACTTGATGCCTGGTATTCAGCAGAAATCGGCCCTCTTCAGCTAAATGAAAATTATATTGATCTGAAAATAATTCCTGCTAAAGACACTCTTTCAACTCCTGAAATTCTTCCGAATATTAAAACCGATTATATTCGAATAATTAATAATATTAAACCTGTAATGGGGAAAACTCGTCGTGTTAATTACACCCGTCCTTATAAAACCAATGTGATAACGCTATCTGGCGAATTAGGTCTTGATGCCGACACATTGAATTTATCTCCCTCCATAGAAAATCCTACTGCTTTTTACGTTTCAGTGCTGAAAGAGGTTTTGAATAAAAATCACATATCTGTTTCAGGCAAGGCAATTGATATTGATGATATTCAGACTTCTGAAATAAGAGAAAATAAAATACTTACTCATAAATCACCGCCTCTGAAAGAGATTATTAAACATCTTTTGAAGCCAAGCCAAAATTTATATGCTGAGACTATGGTCCGGATTCTTGGAAAAGAGTTTGCCCAAATGGGTTCTTTCCGGAATGGAAGGAAGATTATTTCCGAGGAATTAAAAAAAATGGGAGTAGAACCTGGAACTTATGCTTTCAGGGATGGGTCGGGATTAACAAGATACAATTACATTGCTCCTGAGCAGATAAACCGGATATTGACAAGCATGTATTTTTCTGAGTATAAGAATATCTGGATGGATGCACTTCCTGTTGCCGGCATTGATGGAACTCTGAGGAACAGGATGAAGTCAGGATTTGCCCACGGGAACGTGCGAGCCAAAACCGGTACCATTTCAAATGTAAGGGGACTGTCTGGATATTTCACTTCCCGTTCAGGTAAGGACTACGTATTTTCTTTCCTTGTTAACGGGCACTTAGAAGAGTCCTCCGCTACAGACAAAGTTACAGATGCTGTGCTCGAACTTTTATGTGCTTCAGACGCACTTTGAAGCCGGTATCTATTCTGATACTTTTTTTGATTGCAGCTTTTTTCGCTTCCTGTTCAGGTGAAGCGGCAATAGAAAAACGTTACGGATATTATCAAAATATTTTTGGTAATCAAACACCGGTTTCCCCACAAATAGATTCTTTGTCAAAGAATCTATTTCTGCTTAATACTATAGCCTATTATGATCGATACATTTATTCTCAGGAAGGTGATCAGCCTGGTAGAATTATCAGGGTTGAAAAAGTTGATAAATCTGCATCAGGAACTGCTGTGTTGTTATACGCTTCACCGGAGAAAAATTTCCTCGTAACTGCTGCTCATGTACTTGATTTCCCTGATACAGTTAATACCAGGGACGGGGAAGGCAGCTTAAGCTCCCAGAGCATAAAAACGGAGCAGAAAATTTATGTGATAGGTTTGCCGCTTAGCGGAGAAGTTGAGCTTATATATAAGGATGCAGGAACTGATCTCGCATTCATAGGAAAAAATTACTTTGCCGGTGATCTGAATAAATTGAATGCTTGGAAATTTGATTATGGATCAACAGATAAACTGGAAACCGGCAGTTTTGTGCTTATTGGCGGTTTTCCGCGCAATATCAAAATGTTCAGCGTCGGGACAGTCGGCGTTGAGAGAGAAAATCTTCGTGCAGGAATATATCTTGATGCGGTGATCAATAAAGGAAGCAGCGGAAGTATCGTGATGTCGAGAAATCCGCAGGGCAAGTTTGAACTTGTGGGATTTATCAAAAGTAATCCTGCTGATTCGAGATTAATTGTTGTACCTGGAACTGATGAAACTGATAAATTGTATTCCGAATATCAGCCTTATTCGGGTGAGCTATTTATTGAGAAAAAGTATGATATGATATATGGGATTACAAGAATAATCCCGATTGAAGATTTTTCCGAAATTATGATCCAGAGCAAATCAATATTCGAATCAAATGGTTATTCTGAAATTTTTGATATATTGTCTGATAAGAAATTTTATCGATAGGAACCAAAAAATCAGTTTCACTGGATATTTTATTTATTATATTAAAAAACATTACTTATTTTTAGTTTTGGTTATTATTAAAAAAGTCTTGGAGCAAGGCAGAAAGGATAATTACAATAGTGTTATCCATATAGTCCGCAGCATATGAAACTAATTATTCTAACGCAATATTTTTATCCTGAAATAGGTGCGGCGGCATCAAGACTATTAGAACTCTCTAAGGGACTAAAAAAAAGAGGCTGGGAGATCAGTGTGATCTCTGCAATGCCTAACTATCCGACCGGAAAAATATTTAAAAATTACAAGGGAAAATTCTCTGTCACCGAGACAGTTGACGGGATAAAAGTTAAACGATACTGGCTCTTTGCTTCAAATTCTCAGAGAGTATTACCAAGAATTATTAATATGCTCTCCTTCGCATTCAGTTCACTCTTCTCATTCGGGTTCATTAAAAAGCAAAAACCTGAATATATTCTGGTCGAGAGTCCACCCCTGCTTCTCGGACTCTCCGGTTATGTTCTGGCAAAGGCTACCGGTTCACGGTTGATTATGAACGTAGCTGATCTTTGGCCGCTTTCAGCGCTTGAATTAAATGCGATCTCACAAGGATTTCTTTATCGGCAGATTGAAAAAATCGAAGAATTTATCTATAAGCAATCTGATATTTGTCTTGGGCAATCTGGTGAGATAGTGACTCATCTGAAAAAGAAGGGTGCCAACAGAACTCATCTTTTCAGGAATGGAGTGGATACTACGAGATTTCTGGGGCACATCCATTCGAATGGCAGGGCAAATAAAAAGCTCGTTTATGCCGGTTTGATTGGTGTGGCACAGGGTATTCTAAATCTTTGTAAAAAAGTTAATTTCAAAGATTTTGATATAGAACTTCATATTTTCGGTGATGGAGCAGAGCGGAAAGAACTTTTGGATTTTATTGAATCGAATCCTGGCAGAAATATTTTTGTTCACAAGCCGGTCAGGAGGGAGGAGATCCCTTCTTTATTAAAGGAATTTGACGGTTCTGTGATTCCGCTTGTGAAGAATATATACGGCGCCGTGCCATCCAAAATATATGAGTCAATGGCAGCAGGACTTCCCATAATTTTTTCCGGAAATGGTGAAGGAGCTTCAATTATTCAGGAGTATCAGGTAGGCTGGGCGTCAAAACCAGGAGATTACGATAAATTAATAAAGAATATCCAGGAATTCAGGACTAATTCCCAGAAAAGCGAATTTTTTAGGAATAACGGATATAAGGCTGCTAACGAAACTTTCAACAGGGATATTCAGATCGATAAACTGCATTACTATCTCGTCGAAGAGATCAAAGAAACCAGAGGGAGAAAGCGGTAGGGAAAATTTATACTGCTTAGAATTAATCCGGGTTATTCATTGATCATTCTTGAAAAATCATTCTGGTTTTTATTAAGACCTCTGATTCTGCTATCCAAACGATTTGTTTTTGTTAGGGATAATTCAATTATTGTTATTGTATTACAAAAGATCGGGGATACTGTATTCACCTTACCGGCTCTTAAATTCCTATACGGAAAATTTGGTAAAAAACTAAAAATAATAACTTTTTCTCAAAATGCACCTATCCTTAAACGAGTTTTTCCTTCCGAATTAATTCTGTTTGAAAATTCCGATTTTGTTTTTAATAATCGCATCCCGGTTAAAAGTGTTTTTAATATCCTGAGAAATATTAAACCGGAAACAGTCTATGATCTCACTGCCGAATTCCGGTCTGCAATAGTCACTGCTTATCTTCGCCCCAATAACTCAATCGGTTTTAACAGAGAATTATTCCGAGGAGTCTATTCCAGATTTTATGAAAAAAATATCAATTTACATTCTATTGATATGTATCTTTCAGTCGCCGCTGAGAGTGAAACTGTTGATCCATCGTTAAAGTTAATGGATATTAAAAGTGAACTGCATGGAAAAATACTTATCGTTGCCGATGCGGGCTGGGAAGCAAAACAATGGGGATATTCAAAATTCTTTGAGCTTCAGAGATTATTATCCGTAAAGTATGACATTTGCTATATCACATTGCCCGGAAAACTTGATGAAGATTTCCGGCATGAGTTTATTAAGGAAAAACTTAATTTTAAGGAAATTGGAGAAGTCGAACTGCTTATCCGTGAAATCGAGTCGGCAGCACTCTTTATCGGAAACGACAGCGGTCCTTATAATATTGCACGCTGGCTGGGAGTTCCCACATTGACAATATTTGGTCCGACTAACCCTGCATTTATTGCGCCTTCGGAGGACTTCCACAGAGTCATGCAGAAAAAAATAGCCTGCACACCCTCAGAAAAGGAAAGATATTGTTTTACTTTTGCCGGAAGAATTGGCTGCCCCTCTTTCGAGTGTATGCACCTGCTGAGTGTACATGAGGTCTATGAAGAAACCATGAAATTTGCAGAGTACATTAAAAATAAATATGCAGTGAGGATAAGCCCATCTTCGAGGAGATTATCAGAATGAAAATCCTGATTCTTTCGGACGCTGACTCCCCGCACACAATAAAATGGGTGACACAACTCACAGCGGCAGGGCTTGATATAATTTTATTCAGCATAACACCCAGAACAGTAAGTGATTATGATAATATTCTGAATTTAAAAATTTATGATTACAATATTAAAGGGGAGCTGGATAAGGCTGCTCATGGCAAGTTTTCAAAACTAAAGTACCTTAAGGGTTTTAGACTCCTGGAAAAAATTAACAAGAATGAAAAACCGGACATCATTCATGCACATTATGCAAGCAGTTATGGACTGCTAGGTTCCTTACTTTTCCGAAACAATTTCTTAATATCCACATGGGGTTCTGACGTCTATTATTTCCCACGGAGATCAGTTCTGCACAGTTTTTTATTCCGAATTATTCTTTCAAGAGCAAAGAAGATCTTCTCGTCGAGCAAAATTATGGCTGAAGAACTTGCTCTTTATATTAATAGATCAAAGGTCAGAACGGTTCCTTTCGGGATTGATGCTGCCAAATTTGACAGAAAATCAAGCAAAAGCACCTCGGAAATCTTGAATATCGGGATAATAAAATCTCTTGAGAAAGTGTATAATATTGATCATTTAATACTGGCTTATCGTGATTTTAGAAAAATCCGCCCGGAAATAAAGTCCCGATTGTTAATTATTGGGGATGGGACAGAGGAAGGTAATCTTAAAAATTTGTGTGAAGGGCTTGACTGCAGAGAAGAAATAATTTTTAAGGGTAGATTTGCGTATTCTGATATTGTCAAAGCACATCAACTATTGGATATCGAAGTTTATCCCTCAGAATCTGAAAGTTTTGGTGTGGCACCTCTTGAAGCTATGGCATCTGGTAATCCGGTTATCGCTTATGATATAATGGGGCTGGCAGAAATAATTGAGAACGGACGAACAGGCATTTTGATAAAAAAAGGAGATATAAAGGGAATCACAGATGCAATTATCAGGCTTTTTTATGATAAAAAATTATGGTGTGAAATAACTGACAATGCGGCTAAGGACGTATCCTTAAAATATGATATAAAGGAAAACACAAAATTAATGATCAAACATTACGAGGATATTCTAAATGACTGAGCGAAAATTGCTCAGATCAATAGCCGGCGCGACTGTTATAATCACGCTTCTGGGGTTGATAACTCGCGGGACCGGTTTTGTGCGGGAGATTCTTCTCGCAAATTATTTCGGGCTTGGAGCTGATTTCGATGTATATCTGGTGAGTATTGCCTTCCCGCTCATAATTATTAATACTGTTACGTACCTCGGACAAAATTATTTTGTGCCGAAATATAACAGGATTAAAAGCATTGATGCTGATTCAGCCAATCATTTTACCGGATACAATCTTTTTATTTTTACAGCCGCGGGCTCAATAATAACATTTATACTTTACATTTATTCTTACGATCTATTGAAGTCTTATTTAACTGGTGCTGGTGAAAATGAGTTAAGAACAGCCGTCCGTTTGTTTAACTACTTTATTCTTTCTATTCCGCCGGCTTCAGCACTCTCCATTATCACTGCTTATCTCAACGCGGAGTTTCGATTTGATTTTCCGGCTTATGCCCGGTTAGCAAATAATCTTTTTACTATTCTTTTTATTATTATTCTCAATAGTATTATTGGAATAGATTCGGTGCCCTTAGCACTCACAGTAGGAATGTTTTTGCAATTCTTCCTTCTCTATTTCTATATCAGAAAAATATCAGGAGTACACATCGTCCTGAAATTTAGTAGAGGCAGCAACAGCTTAAAATTTGATCCGGACCTTATTTTCGTGACACTTACTGAAATAATAATGTTGTCATTTATCCTGATTGACAGAGCGTTTCTGACTAAAGTATCACCTGGTGGAGTAGCTGCACTGAATTATGCTTACACTTTATATTCATTGCCAATATCAGTATTGTCGATAGCCCTTGGCACAGCATTTTTATCGAAATTTTCAGAAAGCGCTTCGATGAATGATGATCAGGCACTGAAAAATCAGCTTTACAATGGAATCAGGATTACTTCTCTTCTTTATGTGCCGATTCTTTTTATTTTTATTGTGTTTGGAAGTGATCTGATCTATATCATTTTTCAGCGGGGCAAATTTGATAGCTCCGGGACCGGTATGACAAATACTGCGCTTATTTATTACAGCATCAGTCTGGTTTTTTATGCTATTTTCTCACTGATCACTAAATATCTGTACGGTACTCACTCCTTTAGATATCTCCTTTTTATCGCGGTTTCGGGATTGATCATCAAGGCAACACTGAATATTTACTTTGTCGATTTATTGGATTTTTCAGGACTGGCATTAAGCACAACCATAGCCTATATAGTGATGACAGTTTTTAGCTTAATACCTGTCGCCAGGAAAATACCAGGTATTATCGGGAGATCATCAATCGATTTTATATTTTTTATTATAGTATCGGGCGCCTCTATAATATCTGCGTTTTATATTCCTTCTTTGGCAGTTGATATAAATTCTCCGGCAGATTATCTTTTTCTCATATTGTTTCCGGCAATTTTTATATTGAATATCCTGGTGCTTAATGGAGCCGAAGTAAGTATGTTTGACGGTATAATAGCAGAAATAAAAATAAAAGTTAATAAATGGAAAAGTAATGTCAGATATTTCTGAAAGAAATTATTTGATTGTCGCAGTGCTTGCTTCAGTGGTATCTGCATTTTTAGGATATTATGCGCTGGCGCTTGGTTTGCTAATTGTTTTGGGATACTTTTTCTATACCAAGATAAGTACAGAAATTATTATTACTTTCTCTTATCTCATCCTGCTTCTTCTAACAAGTGACCTTGGAGAAATGTTTAGAAACCTTGCGAATCTTTTTGTTATTGTTTTGCTTTCTGCAATTTTTCTTTACAAAAAAGGATTTGTTATCAAAGAGTACGCGCAGGTAAGAGAATCAATAGTTTATTTTTTCTTTTTTACATTATTTGCAATAATTATTTCCACACTTTTAAGCAGAGATCCGCTTGAGAGTTCAGAGTACCTATTTAAATATCTTGTATTCTTTTTTATTGTTTATATTGTTTACAATTTTACAACCGATCGGAAAACTATCCGCAACAGGGTGTTAACACTATCGATTCCCGGACTGGTCATAAGCCTGGGGGTTATTTTCACTTTTATAATTTCACCAAATGCACTTGTTCTTTTTATCACTCAGGGGCAGGTATATGAGGGAGGATATTTCAATAACGTTGCCGCTGCCGGAGGACTCATAACAATTAGTCTCCTGACTACGATCGGGATGCTTTATTATTCAGGATTTGATAACCGAGTTAAAATTATTCTGAAAATCATGATTCTATTCCAGTTAACCGGACTTATTCTCACGAATTCAAGAGCTGCAATTCTTGCTTTTATAGTGGGTCTCGTTTTCATTTTGTGGCATTTTAGCCGAAAGAAACTGCTGATATTTTTATCTGCATTCATGATTCTGCTTATAATTATTTTCGTTGTTTATCCGACAACATTCGATTATCTTGGGCTCTATTTCAGAGTGGGGAGAATTTTTGAAAACGCCAGGTATAATCTCTGGCAGATAGCTTTTGAGGTCATAAGAGATAATCCTTTTTTCGGTGTTGGTCCTGGTCAGTTTAAGCATTATATGTACAAATATATTCCAGTGATGCTTGGGTCATGGGAAGAGCTGGATATTATTTATATTAGCAGTCAGGTGAATGTGGGTAATGCTCACAATTTATTGCTCTTTTTATTCTCTGAACTCGGTATTGCCGGGGTTATCATTGTGGGAGCAATGATTGGAATTTTTTTCAGGCTCGGCTTCAGAGCAATGAGATCATCGGATCAGGAGTACAGGATTATCGCAATAATAATAACTGGAGCCGGACTCGGATTGTTTGTTCGTTCAATGTTTGAATCCACCGGTTTTATGACCTATGGATGGATAACCCGTGATCTTCCATTCTGGACTTTTGTGCTCGTATTAGCAAGAATTAATGACCTATTACCTTTGGGTAATGGTCAAAATGAAATGACTTGAAAGATATTGAATCTTAATTATAACTTTGTCACTTAATATTTCCCGAAAAGGATCAATTATGAAGCAATTTATGCTATTTATTCTTATTACCCTGCTTATTCAGGATGTATGGAGCCAGCAATATAAATTGATTGAATCAGATAATGAAGGTATAATACTGGAGATTAACTTCAAAAATATATACACGCTCACCGAAGAGACTGTTAATGGACAAAAGCTGACAAAAATAACGGGCGTTGATATGCCGGCTCGTATTCCTGGCGATCCGTGGCTCCCTTATTTCAGTGTTAACATTGGTATTCCGCATAACTCGAAACCCGTACTTACTTACAGCATAATTGAATCTGAATCCTATTCTCAAAAACTTATATATCCGTATCAGGATATCGTAAACCCGGAAGATAATTTTAATGATCTGTATTTTAACTCTGAATTATATTCAAGATCGATTAATTTCCCTGAACAGCCCTCTGAGATTTCCACTACTTTTATATACAGATATTCAAGAATCGCGACATTACTTATTAATCCTTTTCAATTCAATCCGGTTGAACGGACTTTAAAATTCAACAGCCGAATCAGAGTTTCGATAAAATATAATGAGAAAGCCATCTCCGGTGAAGAATATATTCCAGTTAGTGATAAGACTACTGAAGAATTTATCAGGAGGAGCATTTTAAATAAAGAATTTGCCCTCAGTCATATTGCAAAAAAATTCGAAACAGTTCAGAAACCATCTTCTGAGGATGATTACTGGTACAATCCGAGGCATAAATATCTAAAATTATATGTAAGGGATAAAGATGTTTACAGAGTCACCTATGACGATATCAAATCCAAGATGTCGAACGATACCACCAACCTGAGAATCTCCAAAATAAAAATCTACAGTTCCGGACTGGAAATCCCGGTCGATGTTGTTGACGATGGGGATAGTTTGTTTAATGGCACAGATTATCTTCAGTTCGTCGGGTATCCACCTCCGGCTTCAGAAAACTCCAAACTAAATATTTATACTTCCAATAATATTTATTGGCTCACTTTCAGCGGGGAAATCGACGGATTAAGATATATCAAAAAAAGTGGAAATCGGACAGATTTCACGAGGACGCTTAAGCATACACAGGCAACCGTCCGATTTGAAAAAGATACATTATTTGAAAGGATGGGATATGCCGTTGATGGAAACCGCGACCAGTGGTACTGGGGAAAAGTAAACGGTTCGAGCGGAGTAAAAGGAAAGATTTTCGAAGGGCACTTCGATGCTTTCCGCAATATGAGTTCCGATAATCACAGCATGACACTGAGGGTGAATCTGCATGGAATTACAAATCTGAACTGTAATCCGGATCATCGTGCAGATATTTATATCACGGATCAATATCTGGGACTTGCGAACTGGGATGGACAAAATGCAATTACTGTTGAAAGAAATTTTTCGAACACCGCTGATAGTATTAAAATTTACCCGACGGGAAATATTTTACAGGTATCGACTGACGGCAGAGTATGTAATGGTTTTTTCTCAGACGAATACCGCGTAAATTGGTTCGAATTTGATTACTGGAGATTTAACCGCGCTGATACGAATCGCTACTTTTTTACAAGTCCGGCGAACGTTAATGGTATTATCCGGTATCAGATCTGGCAGTTTTTCAGGGATTCTGCTAAAGTTTATATCCCGCAAAAAAATGAAATGATTGACAGGTTGACGGTGTGGAATGATATTTACGGCACTATATTTTTCAGTGATTCCACATACAACAAGACAGAGTATTATTGTTTCGCTCGCGATTATTATAAAAAGCCTGATTCAATTTCTGTGAATCATAATTCAGATCTCAGAAATATTACCAATGGAGCTGATTACATAATCATCAAACATCATAGTTTCAGCGATGCGGCTCAAAACCTTGCAAATTTCCGAAAGAATAATCTCAGTAATTTCCCGAATGCCAGGGTAGCGGTAGTCGATGTTCAGGATATTTATAATGAATTTAATGGCGGATTACTCAGCGCTTCTGCAATTCAAAATTTCCTGAAATACACATTTGAGGAGTGGACTAGTCCTGCTCCGACATATGCCGCACTGCTTGGCGATATGAGTTGGGATTATCGTCGTATCATTAGCACCAGCCGCCCCAATTTTATTCCGTCGCTCATGTATCACTCCACCCGATATGGGTTTGCTGTAAGTGATAATAATCTTGCTGCCGTTGCAGGTGATGATTATATTCCCGATATAGCTATCGGACGAATTTCCTGTGAGACTCCCACAGAAGCAAATACACTCGTAAGTAAAATATTAAATTATCCGGGTGTCACAGATAAGGATTGGATACAAAATATACTCTTGATCGGAGCAGGACAAGATAATGAAGATGAATCGACTTTCGGTTTCAACGATGAAAGTGTTTATCTTGAGAATACTTATATCAATCCCAATGGTTATTCCGCCTCAAAAGTTTTCAGATATCCGAACAAACCTTCACATATGCAGTATCAGGGTGATAGAATTGAAATACGAGAAGAATTTGATAAAGGCGCTGTTATCGCAAATTTCTATGGACATGGAGGCGGTTATCAATGGGATCTTGTTTTCAATACTGATGATATATACGCACTCCGAAACTCAAACAAGCTGCCATTTATCAGCAGTGTGACCTGCTATACAGCTCATTTCGATAATCAGGATGTTTTTGGAGAAGTTTTCAACAAAATACCTGGAAAAGGATCAATAGGATTTTGGGGGTCAACAGGGCTTACATTCTGGGGCGAAGGGCTGGATGCAAATAAAAGCCTGTTCAAACAATTATTTGATGAAGGGAATTATGTAATGGGCGATGCTTTGATTGCATCAAAAATTAATTTCCTTGGCGGATTGCCGACAAAGATCAAAAATGATAATATTGCTCTGTTTTCATACCTTGGTGATCCTGGATTAACTTTAGCATTACCGGATAAACCTGATTTCAGTATCAGCCGCCAGGAGATCAGCATCACACCGGAAAATATTCTATTAGGCGATTCTGTTTATGTTCAGGCAAAGATCAGAAACCTTGGCAGGATCTTTCCCGGAGATACTGCAATCGTTAAGTTTACTGCATCAACAAGTGACACATCCTTTATGATTGCCAGTAAAAGGCTTTCAAGTTTTGTTGCTATCGATTCGATCGGCTTTTTCTGGAAACCTGGTATTGACGGTATTATTAATATTGCTGTTGAGGTAAATAAAGATAATCCGATTCCTGAAATGGATCCCTCAGACAATTCAGCTTCATTTGAAATGTCTGTTTTTGATTTAAGTGAACCGAATGTGATCAGACCTAACGATGGATTTTTTACGAATTTAAGGAGTATCGATTTTCTGCTTGCTGATATTGGTTATTATGCCGGACTGAATCTCGAATACTTTTTTGAGGTCAGTTCCAAATCGGATTTTGCTACAGTTATTTTTTCAACAGATGCGATCATCGCTGATAAAGGTCTTGTTTCCTGGAGAATATCGGCATTGAGTCCGGGGGTTTATTTCTGGCGTACAAGATTGAAAGATGGTGAAAAATACAGTGACTGGACTGATACCCGCTCTTTTACAATTACGAATACTTCAGGTTTTGGATATTTTGCAGAGGGCACACAGCTTGATCTGTTTACAAAGAATAATTTTTATTATAGCGATTCTGCAAAAGCTCTTATTCTTGATACAAAGATTAAACCGCCGAAACCAATGGCTGAAAGGCTTATTGATACTGTGACTACACTTATCCGTCCCAATTTTAAGATGACGTCAATGACAACGGATGGCACGTATTTATATGTCGCTAACAAATCCTTTTTTAATGGTGAAAAGCCATCCCCGATATTTAAAATCGGCACCGGAAATGGTAATGTTTACGGGCAGGTTTACGACACTATCCCTAATTTCAGCGCCCTCATTAAACACTCGATTTTCTATCTAAACAGCAGGATTTATGTTTCCACCGGTGACCCGTTTCTTCTAAAATCTATTAATCCGGTAACAGGTTCGACCTCAGATGTATTTGTGCCTGACGGGATTTTGGACAATGGCACTGGCAAAGTTAAGAGGGGGACTTCTTACCTTGCTACAGACGGCAGATACGTTTATAATCTGGCTTTTCAGGATAGTAATGGACTTGACCACTATGTGATCAGGATCTTTGATCCACAAAATGGTTGGAACAGACCCAGGACAGACCTGATTACTGAAAGCATTAGCTGGGGTAATGAGTTCAGTGCATTTTTCGTGGCAGGGGATTATTTCTTCCCGTTCGAGTATTATTCTGAAGGAAAAATGCGCAGAATTGATCTTAATACCGGAGCTTATGAGGACCAATGGTTCACTGGTAATGGAATTCAGGGATACCACGCCTGGTGTTATGATATTGAAAATGATGCTGTCTATGCCTCTGTCGCCCTTGATGGCTACATTCCGGCGATTCACAAATTCACCGGCTATTATAAGCAATCCAGCGGTTACATATACACAGGAAGAATTGGACCAGCCGCAAACTGGGGAAATCTCGAATATGTTATCAACACTCAGGGATACAACGGATACGCAAAAACTGACATACAGGGATACGATAATCAAAACAGGAAATGGGAAAATCTTTTTGAGGATGTCGGATCTTCGACAGATATCTCTTCTATCAGGACTTCAGATTACCAGTACATAAGAGCTTTTTTTACGTTCGGTGATTCTACATCGGGAATCAGTGACCCGGCAAGTCTTTCCAAATTAAAAGTTAGTTATGAATCTCTGCCTGAGATAATTCTTAGGGATGAGGATTTTTCGTTCGCTCCCGATTCGATAATGCAGGGATTCCCAATTGAAATGAGCCTTAGTGTATCGAATATCGGTTATGCAATCGCAGATTCGGTAAAACTCGAATATTACCTGAATAATTCTGATTCAGTTGTGTTTTCAAAGTATTTAAGTATTCCTGCTTCGGGCAATGTTATTTCAAGAGACACAATAACAACAGATGGGCTCCTATTCAAAAACAGTGTCAGGACGATAGCTTCGCTTAAATTACCTGAATTCTATAATTTTAATAATCTGGCAGATAACAATTTCTATGTCGCGAAGGATTCACTTGATCCTGTTTTTAATATTACAATTGATGGCAAAGAACCGATTAATGGAGAACTTATCCGACCCAATCCTGAAATATTTATCTCTTTATCGGATAACAGCCCGCTTGCGCTTGATACAGCCGACTTTTTTATTCACCTTAACAATAAAAAGATTAGTTTTGCTGCAGATTCTATAATTTACGATTACACACCGTATCCAAATTCCAAAGCAACGTTGCTCTGGAAACCTGAACTTGAGAGCGGTATCTATGATCTGACCGTTTTTGCAAAAGATGCATCCGATAATTTCTTCGACTCAACCGAGTACAGGGTTAATTTTATTGTTGATACTGAAAATAAAGTTAAGGACATATATAATTATCCCAATCCGTTCAGCGATCATACTTATTTTACATTCACTCTGACTGGTTCTACGGTGCCCGATGAAATGAATATTAAAGTATATACTATCGCCGGCAGACTGATAAGGGATATTGATGTTCCGGTTTCCGAGCTTGCCATCAAGTATCTTAACAAAATCTTCTGGGATGGAAGAGATCAGGATGGAGATGAGGTTTCCAACGGAGTTTATTTTTATAAAGTGAATACAAGTTATAAGGATAAACATTACTCCGAATTGAAAAAACTGGCAAAGGTGAAGTAGTATTTAGGGGCGGATTTATTCCGCCTCCTTTATTTGTTAATAAAATAATCTGCTTAAACCGCTTGTTTTGTGTTAGGAAACTTATTTATTTTAGTAAAATAAGAACATGAAAAATCATTTGTACTCAATAAAACCACATATTAACTTTTCTCTTTTTCTTCGTCTGGTCAGACCCTGTCCTGATCACTAAATTTTCGTATTAAATATCTTATATTATAGCCTAAATTTTTTTTATCAAAAAAAATCGGTGGAGGTTTCCCTATGTGTGGAATTGTTGGGTATATTGGAGACAAAAATAGTGTCCCCATTTTAATATCTGGTCTGAAAAGACTCGAATACAGAGGTTATGACAGCGCAGGAATCAGCGTACTTGATTCAGATAGATGCTCTATTATTAAGAGCAAAGGAAAGGTTTCAATACTTGAAAAGAAGGTTATTGAACATAAACTAAACGGAACAGTTGGTATAGGTCATACACGCTGGGCAACACACGGTGAACCTAATGAAATCAATGCCCACCCTCACTCTAACGAAGATGGGACACTGACGCTAATTCATAACGGTATCATTGAGAACTACTCCACACTAAAAAAGACACTACAGAAAAGGGGAGTGACCTTTAAGAGCGAAACCGATTCTGAGGTGATTGTTCACCTGATAGATAGTTTTCTCAAAAAGGGACACAACTTTTTCCAGTCGGTAAGATATGCATTAAACAGCCTCGAGGGAACTTACGGGGTAGCCGTAATTTATTCCAAAGAGCCTGATAAAATTATCGTTGCCCGTAAGGGATCACCGCTGGTTATTGGAATAGGGGATGAAGAAAATTTTATCGCTTCGGATGTTAATGCGATTGTTGCCTACACAAGCCAGGTTGTCTATCTTGAAGATGATGAAATAGCTGAAATTTACCGCGACAGATTTAATGCGAGAACAATCAAGGACATTGAAGCAGTTAAGGAAGTGGTCGAGCTTGAAATGGCTGCCGATGAAGTTGATAAAGGCGGTTTTGAGCATTTTATGCTTAAGGAGATAATGGAACAGCCGGAATCTGTTTTTAACGCGATGCGCGGCAGGCTTCTTTTTGAAGATGGCATATCCAAATTAGGCGGTCTTAAAGGTTTTGAACAAAAAATCGCAGACAGCGAAAGAATAATTATTTCCGCCTGCGGAACTTCATGGCATGCTGCACTTGTGGGTGAATATATGCTTGAGCAATTCTGTGAAGTGCCGGTAGAAGTTGATTATGCAAGCGAATTCAGGTACCGCAATCCAATCATCAAAAAGACTGATACTCTGATTTTTATTTCTCAAAGCGGAGAAACAGCGGATACTCTTGCTGCCATGCGTGAAGCAAAACGGAAAGGCGCTTTAGTTCTGGGTGTATGTAACGTTGTTGGAAGTTCAATTGCCAGAGAAAGTCAGGCAGGCGTTTATATTCATGCAGGACCGGAAATAGGCGTTGCCTCGACAAAAGCTTTTACTGCACAACTTATTGTTCTTGCACTGATTACACTTATGGTTGGAAGACATAAGAGCTTAAGTCTTGTCGATGGGCAGAATATTATACGCGAGATCCAATCATTACCGGAAAAAATTAAGAAGATACTTTCCCTCAATTCTGAAATCGAAAAGATTGCTGAGAAATTCAAAGACGCAAAAAATTTCCTTTATCTGGGAAGAGGATATAATTTCCCGGTTGCTCTTGAGGGGGCACTTAAGCTAAAAGAAATTTCGTATATCCATGCAGAAGGATATCCTGCAGCAGAAATGAAACACGGCCCGATCGCCTTAATTGATGAAAATATGCCGGCCGTATTCATTGCACCCAAAGATTCAGTATATGACAAAGTAATAAGTAATATAGAAGAAGTACGCGCCCGGAAAGGGCGGATTATTGCTATCGCCAGCGAGAACGATAACAAAATAGATTCACTCGTTGAATATTCTATTAAAATCCCGGATACAATCAGAATGCTTATGCCAATACTGAGCGTTATTCCTCTGCAAATGCTTGCATACCATATGGCAGTAAAACGGGGTCTTAATGTTGATCAGCCGAGAAATCTCGCAAAAAGTGTAACTGTCGAATAAATTGGAGTAATTATGTCTCAAAAAAAAGTTCTTATCATGGGCGCTGCCGGGCGCGATTTTCACAATTTCAACGTCTATTTCAGAAATAATCCGGATTACAAAGTAGTTGCTTTTACTGCAACACAAATCCCTAATATCAATGACAGGAGATATCCTGCCGAACTCGCTGGTAAAATGTACCCGGATGGCATCCCAATTTTTGATGAAAAAGAACTTCTGACTTTAATAAGAGACATGAATGTTGATGAGGTGGTCTTTTCATATTCCGATGTTCCATTCAATTATGTAATGACAAAAGCCTCAGAAGTAAACGCTGCCGGAGTCACATTCAGACTTCTTGGTAGTTCTGAAACGATGGTGAAGAGCAGCAAACCTGTTGTCGCAGTTCTGGCTGTAAGGACTGGCTGCGGTAAATCACAGACTTCAAGAAAAATAGTAAAACTGCTGAGGGCTGCGGGGAAGAAAGTTGTTGCTATCAGGCACCCAATGCCCTACGGTGATCTTGTGAAACAGAAAGTACAGCGTTTTGCTACAATTGATGATCTCCGAAAACACGAGTGTACTATAGAGGAGATTGAAGAATACGAGCCTCATATTGCTCTTGGCGGGGTTATTTATGCCGGAGTGGATTATGAGGCAATCCTCCGCGAAGCTGAGAAAGAGGCAGATGTTATTCTTTGGGATGGTGGTAATAATGATACATCATTCTATCATGCCGATGTTACTTTTACCGTAGCAGATCCCCACAGACCAGGGCATGAGATGACATATTACCCCGGAAATACATGCTTAAGGATGGCAGATGCCGTGATTATTAATAAAATCGACTCTGCTTCTCCTGAGAATATCCTTCAGGTGATAAATAATTCCCGAAGCATTAATCCAACTGCCGCAATAATTGAAGGTGCATCACCTCTTATTGTTGAGAAGCCGGAAATAATCCGCGGTAAAAGGGTTCTTGTTGTTGAGGATGGTCCCACTCTTACTCACGGAGAAATGAAATATGGTGCAGGCGTTGTTGCCGCCCAGAAACTTGGCGCCGCTGAGCTTGTCGATCCAAGACCGTTTACCGTCGGTACTATTTCCGAGACTTTCTTGAAATATCCTTCGATAGGCACACTGCTTCCAGCGATGGGTTATGGTGACCAGCAAATGAAAGATCTTGAAACAACTATAAACAATTGCGATTGTGATGCTGTTGTTATTGGTACACCTATTGATCTTGGAAGAATAATAAAGATTAATAAACCTTCGACCCGGGTTCAGTATGAACTTCAGGAAATTGGTTCGATTACGCTGGAAAGTATTCTGAAAGAAAAAGGGATTATATGAGCAAAGTTGCCGTAGTAGCCTTCGGCGGGAATGCCCTCTTAAGGGGAAATGAAGCCGGTACAATAGATGAGCAGGAAAAAAATGCATATGATACATGCATGAATCTTGTGGAGCTTATTCGTCAGGGCTATCAGATTATCATCACTCATGGCAATGGTCCGCAGGTCGGCAATATAGTTCTGAGGAATGAGGCTGGGTACTTTACTTTCAACATCCCCAAAATGCCTCTTGATATTTGTGTAGCCGATTCTCAGGGAGGAATCGGCTATATGATCGAAAGGCAGCTAAGGAATGCACTTTCAGCCTCCGGTATAGATAGAAAGGTAATCACGCTGGTCTCAGAAGTAATTGTTGACCGCATGGATCCAGCTTTCGAGGCACCAACCAAACCAGTCGGAGGTTATTATAAACTCCAGGAAAAAGAAGCCGCTGAGAATAAATACGGGTGGGTATTCAAAGAAGATCCGGCAGGAAGAGGTTATAGAAGGGATGTAGCTTCCCCGGCTCCGGTTGATATTCTTAATATCGACTTAGTGGAAGAACTTGTCAATAAAGATTACATAGTAATCTTTGGCGGCGGTGGCGGTATTCCGGTTGCCAGGCACAAAAATGGTTATCTCGAGGCGATCGAAGCAGTGATTGATAAGGACCTTACCTCTGCTCTGATTGCGACCAAGATTTCTGCTGATTCTCTTTTCATTCTAACAGATATTCCAAAAGTCTTCATCAATTTCAGGAAAGAAAATGAGAAAGCGCTTGATTCTCTCACATTGGATGAAGCGGAAAGATATTACAGTGAAGGACATTTCAGTGCAGGAAGTATGGGCCCTAAAATAAAAGCGGCTATCAGTTTTCTGAATTCCGGCGGAAAAGAGACAATTATTACAGAAGCAGGGTTGCTTGCCGATCTATCAAAAGGGACAAAAATAATTAATAATAAAGATTAGGGTGTTATATGGCAGTAAGCATGAAAGGTAAAAGTCTTCTCTCAATAAATGACCTTACGATTGAGGAAGTCTATCAGATTTTTGATTTAAGTAAAACATTAAAAGAAAAGCATTATACAGGTGAACCACACCGGCTGCTTGAAGGCAAAACGCTTGGAATGATTTTCACAAAGCCTTCAACCAGGACAAGAGTTTCTTTCCAGGTCGGAATCTTTCATCTGGGCGGAACCGGCTTATACTTCGGACCTACTGATCTGCAGTTGGGAAAAAGTGAGAATATTTCAGATACAGCAAAGGTATTGTCACGTTATCTCGATGGGATTATGATCCGTACATTTTCGCATCAGGATGTAGTAGATCTTGCAAAATTCGGCACAATCCCGGTAATTAACGGGCTCACCGATCTGCTTCATCCATGTCAGGTTCTGGCTGATCTTTTTACAATTCTTGAAAAGAAGAGAGTTCTTAAAGGTTTGAAACTCGCATATATCGGTGATGGGAATAATATGGCACACAGCCTTCTGCACGGTTGTTCAAAGGTGGGTATGGATGTGGTTATTGCGTCTCCCTCTGGTTATTCCCCAGATAAAACGATTGTTGAAAATGCACAGAAAAACGCCTCTTATATGGGCAGCAAAGTCGAAATCATCAGCGATCCGGTGGCTGCAGTTAAAGATGCCGATATTATTTATACTGACGTTTGGGCAAGTATGGGGCAGGAATCTGAAGCACAGGAAAGAAGAAAGCATTTCATACAGTATCAGATTAATCCTGAACTTGTAAAAGGAGCCAAAGACGATTATTTGTTTATGCATTGTCTCCCGGCACACAGAGGTGATGAAGTTGTTGATGAAATTGCAGATTCAGGAAATTCAGTAATATTTGATGAAGCAGAAAACCGTTTGCATGTTCAGAAAGCAATTATGGCATTAGTAATGTAAAAAATAAAAATTTCATTTTGCAAAAAATGGAAATCTGCTTATATTTGTGGACGTTCTTTTTGAAGGGCGGGTAGCTCAGTCGGTAGAGCAAAGGACTGAAAATCCTTGTGTCGGCGGTTCGATTCCGTCCCCGCCCACAGAACTGACATGGCGACTTACCGAGGTCGCCATTTTTATTTCCGCTATTTGTCTTTCTTAAATCTGATATTTAACAGACTTTTATAATTGGGCTCAGTTTTTCCCAGTAACACTCTAAAATTTAATTCAAATCTTCATTGGCTTATGCTACTGGTGAAAGTCTATCTATCTGTTCATTTTTTTTAATATCTTAATATTAAGTGCATTACTAGCTCCTCAATATTTTTTCCATTTTCCTGCCTTTCGCCAACTCATCTATCAGCTTATCCAAATACCGGACTTTTTGAGTAAGAGAATTTTCGATTTCTTCAACACGATATCCGCAAATAACACCAGTAATGAGGTTTGAATTCGGATTCAAAACAGCATTTTTAAAGAACTCTTCAAAAGTTGCTTTTGCTTCTATTAGTTCGGAAAGCCTTTTCTGGTCATATCCTGTCAGCCATTCAATTACATCGTGCAATTCTTCCTTTGTTCTGCCTTTTTTCTCAACTTTTGCAATGTACATCGGATAGACTGAGGCGAAGGTCATTCTCGCTATTCGGTCATCCTGGGAAATTGTTTTGGTCATATTCTATCACATGTGTTTGTAATCTGACCTTAAATATAGTGAATGGAAATTATTGATTGTATTTTAATTTGTTTTACAAATAAACATGAAGCACTTCTGAGAATTATGATTTTAGATTATCTCGTAGAAAGTTATTAAAATCCTTTCGCCTGTTTATATAGGGTATGAAGATGGGGATTTTATATCCTCCTTAAGCTTCATCCTGCTAATTTTATTTAGAATTCAGATTATTAGGATTTCGTCAGAATAGTCGTACTGCAGGGACTTCGCAACTCTTAGTTTAATGAGTTTTATTGAATGCGTTTTTTAGCTCAAGCTACAATTTGTCACTCTGAAACCGGTACGATCTACTTCAACACTCTCAATTGTTGTTTATGTTTTTGAAAACTGAGCCACCTGAAGCTAAAGTCCGCTGCACTGCGTTAAAAGTGACGAAGACTCAGTAATTTGATAAAGGTTTTCCTTAAAGTCAGCAATATTAAGGCTCATTTATTCAGGATATTCTGATTTTGTTGAATCAAACCATAATAGGTTGTTTCGAAGAATCAAGGATAGGTAATAATTCAGTATCTCTAAGGATTTAAATTGAGGCTATTAACTTTATTAAACCTTATTTGATTAGGAATTATTTACAATTCTGTTCAACATAGTTGTCCTTCATTCATAATCTAAGTATGTGAAGAAAATTATAAATTAATAATTAATCACCGGCTATAAGTTCTACTTAACTTTGAAATACGACGAATACAATTCCATGATTTCGTCTCTTAATGTGAGCGGATCAAAATATTCTTCGCCGATAATCAGAGACTTATTCTTTTCTTTGAGGTCTGATTCAAAATGGAAACCTTTTTTGAAAGTTAGAATATCACCACAGGTTTTTATGTTCTTGTCATTAGCAATTTTACCGGCAAATCGTTTGGCATTTACGCTGGACATTATTGGTGAGTTTTTAACCCAATCCTTCAGATGATAAGCTGTAGAGATAAAATTATAAATATTATCCCATTAATGATGATATCAAGTTTTTCTGAATCACGGATCAATTTTTCATAAAGGTTACGCGGGGTATGGAATTCGTGAGTGGAAAACATAAGCTTGCCTCCAACTGTGTAGTTTTAACTTAATAAAAAACCTGTCAAACTTCAAGTGCCTTTCTTGAAATATAGGAATTTATTCTTTGCTGCAAGTTTTCTCGGTCGCTTCACAAATTAATAGTGCAGATGCTTATTAAGATTAAAACAAAGGAATTTTCTCCAGCCTTCGATGGAAATTCTTGATGCAATAACTTGTTTCAGCCAGATTGGAACCGAGTAGCAATTCGGACGTCTTAATAATTGAATTCATAATTTATTTCATTGGGGGGAAACAATGAGACATTTCAGACATATTCTTGTAATTCTGGTTTTGGCAGGTGCAACGTCAATTTTCGCAGGTTCTGCTGACAAAGATTATCAGTCGTATGAAGATAATCTTTTAAACGGGCTTCGTTCCGATAATCACGGTCTTATATTAAGTTGTGCGTATCAGCTTGGAGAGCTAAAGAGTACCAAAGCTGTACTTGACCTGATGCACATGCTCAGAAACGCCGAAAGTTGCGATATGCGCGTAATTGCAGCGTTATCGCTCATAAAAATAGGCGAGCCACGAGGTGTTTATTTGGTTGGTCGCGAAGCTCAATTTAATGACTCGGATCGGGTATGTAACTTTTGCGATAAATTTTACAGATCCTACTTAAATTCACAGTCACAAAAACCAGTGGAGCAGCCTTCGGTATTTGCAGCAAAATGATCATCATACAGAAGTATTGAGCAAAGTTTATCGGGGGCGTCGGGGGGACGCCCCAATTCCTTTCCTTTCGACATTTCTTTTATTGTTAATTTTATATACTTTATAATATATTTGCCTGATTAATTATTTGGGATAAGGATGAAAAGATCAGGTAAATTCTTTCTTTTTTTAAGTATGCTGTTTTTTATTTCCTGTGAGGAAATTGAAAACTTAAATATCTTCTCGAATGAAGATGACGTCCAACTGGGTCAGGAAGTTGTTGCAGAAATACAGTCGAATCCTCAGGAGTATCCTGTATATACCAAAAATCCGGCAGTAAAGAACTATATAAAAACCCGGATTTTTGACCACCTTTTATTATCACCGAAAATCGCTAAAAAAAATGTTTATAAATATACTATTGAGATAATTGATAATGATTCTGTATATAATGCATTTGCATTACCTGGCGGCCCGGTTTATGTATATACCGGGATACTGAAATATCTTGATACTGAAGCAGCGCTGGCTGGTGTTCTCGGTCATGAGATAGGTCATGCTGAAGAACGTCATGCCACTACCCGAATGACAAAACATTATGGTGTTTCTTTCCTCTTGGGATTACTCTTAGGGCAGAATCCATCCGAAATAGCAGTGATTGCAGCGAACCTTTTTACAGGCATAGGGTTTTTAGCCAATTCAAGAGCAGACGAAAACGAAAGCGATGAAAAATCGTTTGAATATCTCAAGGATACACGATATTATCCGGGAGCTGTAAAATTCTTCTTTGAACAGTTAAGAGATGATGGGCTGATTGGCGGAGGTGGAAGCATTGCGACGTTCCTCTCCACACATCCTGATCCCCTTGAAAGAATTGCATCTACTGACCAGAGACTCAGGAATGCGAGTTTACCTGTGTATGATTACAAATCGGATGCAACCGGGATTTACCGAACAGAGTACAGGAATAATATAAAGAATCAGTTATAAGGATTTTCGACAAAAAAGATACTCTCGAGCTGTTTTATTTTCATTAATGATGAATACAAAAAATCAAGAGATGAATGTGGCTCGAGAAGATCTTTGATAACGAGATACCTGCTGTGAGTGAGCGCTTCTGAATGAACCTCCATAATATAATTATTAAGCGGCTCCCAGGTCGAATGCATATTAAATCCTGCATCAGCCCATATCCCAAGTTTAATTATATTCTTAATTCTTCCTTCGAGTGACAAAGCCTCTCTGCCGTGGGCATTGTCCGAGAGATCCACAGCTTTAATCTGATACAACCTGAAGTCTTTAATTTCTTTTGTGTAATCCGCCAATTGATTGATGTAAAGATTTTTATAACAGACCCACTTTGCTTCCTGCAGAATATCTTCCTCAATAACGGTGTTTAATAATGTATCGCGCATAATTTTCATATAAACCGGGATGGATGGGCGATTTGTTGAACTCATCATTTCATCTATTTTTAGAAGAATATTTTCCTGCCTGAATGCTTTATCTTCATTCCTTAATTCTGTTGCAATCCGGGTAAGGATAAGATCGTAAATATTTGTGAGCATCAATACAGATCGCCTCAATTCTTCCGGAACAAGAAAAGTCAGGAAATCATCGAGTCGATCTACTGAGAATTTCATTCCGGTGTCATCTTTGATCACATTTAACAAATCTTCTATCGAATCATGAAAAGCTGCGGTTGCGATGTAATGAAAATTTTCACCCGTATCCATATGGATCGCCCAGATAAGTGATGCGACCCGGTTTAGGTGGGCGACTGCAGGCACGCCGCATTTACGTTTCAGGTTATTTATATTGAATAATTCAAAAACGCGGCGGACTTCGGATGAATAGCCGCCATAAATAGGTTTGAAATCGGAAAGTTCCGGTAGTTTGCCAAGCAGCAGTTTTGTCTGAAGATTCTGATAATCAAGATTTTTCTCTAGTTCAATTCGTTTCTGCTGAATTTCAGTGACCGGGTCCAATGATTTCCGGGGATGTTTCCCGGTGAAAGTATTTTTAGTAAGGAAGTTCTCTATCATCTCATTAACAAGTCTGATTCTGTGCGCACCATATAGTTTCGATATAATAGATTCGGCAGGAATCTCTTTGCGAAGGAGTGATTCAAGGAATTCGGCAGCAAATCTGTAGTTGGTTTCTTCCTTAAGCCGAAGTAAAACCGGATGTTTGATTCCCATAGAGACCCTCCATTTTAAATCGCAAGAAGTTAAAAAAAAATGATAAAATCAAGTCTTATCTATGAGACAAGATAAAAAATTCATATTTTTTCATTCAAATAACTTGAAGGTAATCCTATGAATAAGCAGCACGAGGATTTTTACTTAAAATTAAGGAAAGAAATTAAAATCTGGGCAGAGGTGCAGGTAGGTGAAAACAAAAAATGGCTTGAATATATTCTGCTTCTTCCTGATCTTTTTCATCTGATTGCAAAATTAGTAACAGATCCGGAAGTGCCGAAGGATAAGAAGATAAAACTTGGCTTGGCTATCCTCTATTTTATTTCACCTCTGGACATTATTCCGGAAATTATAACCGGTCCGGTTGGCTATCTGGATGATCTTGCATTTGCGGCTTACGTCCTTAATGATCTTATTAATATTATTGATAATCAGATAATTATCAGAAACTGGGCAGGGGAAGGCGATATTCTCTACATTGTTAAAAACATTTTAGTCAACGCTGATAAAATGATCGGAAAAGGTCTTTGGGAAAAGATCAAGAAGAGGGTGTAAAGATATTATGCAAAAGATAATAATTAAATTAACCTGATTGCGGACGTCATAATCTTTCGTGAAAAAAATGATATCGACCTTACTCAATGAGTTGAAGACTATTTATTCTGCTAGCAGATATTTTGCCTTTAATTTATTCTCTGAAAAATTATTCTCACTCGTTTTTCACCTTCTAATTGTTAAATACTTCTCTCCCATTGACTATGCGAGTTTTTCGATATTCCTTGGTTTTAATTCTATTGCCGGAACAATACTTGATCTCGGAATACCTATTCATCTTCAAAGACTTGCTTCGGGTAAAAAAATGCTGAATGAATTCTCTGATGCCATATCATTAAGATTCAGTTTCATTCTGTTGCAGATAGTTTCAGCAGTAATTTACCTTATCATCAGTGGTCTTGATAATATCACACTTATTTTAATAATCACTGTCTCTTCATCGATTGGTTCATTGATAAATTTTAATAATCACTTTCTCTTCGGGAAACAGAATTTTAAACTGATCTTTAAAGCGAGTTTTATTTCACGCATTTTTTTAATAACCCTTGTATTAGTCATAATACTTTATTTATCAGAAATTGAGTATATCGCAGCAGCCATGATTTTTGCAAATCTTTTGCAAATTAAAATTATTATTACTGGTGAAAAAGTTTACCCGGAAATGGCAAACAGAATAGCTTTTAGTAATGAATCGTATTCGTTAATTAAACAATCTTTCCCTTTGGGTTTGAACCAGATAATAAATATTCTTTATGACCGCGTTGATATTTTAATTTTACCTATGTTCATTCCGGCGCAAATGATCGCTTCCTATGCTTTTAGTTATCTGATATACAAATTGCCGGTAGTTCTTTTAAGTCCACTTTTTGTAATCTTTTTTAATAAAATTGCAGCCAGACAACAGTCGGAGAAAGTACATTTACTTCAAAAATATTTTGTTATAATATTTATTATCGGATTGTTTCTGGCAATGCTTATCGGATTTATCGTGGCTCCTTTAGCAGAGTATTATATTGGAGCAAAATTTTCATCTGTTGAGGAAATAATAAAGATATTAAGTTTTGCGTTTGTATTTCTCGCAATGAATTCAATAACCGGTATATATTTAAATGCTTCAGGTAAATATGAGAAAGTTTTGGCATCTTCAGTTTTGGGATTGAGTGTAAATCTGATCTTCAATTTTATTTTTCTAACGAAATACGGCATCATTGCGGCTGCTTACGCAACACTCTTAACTGAAATTACAATTTTAACTGTCCAGGGATACCAAATATTAAGAAAGAAATAATAATTTTAGGAAAATTTCCAGAGTCTCAGATTGATGATGCACCTGTTCAATATGCCGGCAGAATGAGGGATTACTTTAGTGAAAGGCAAGATATGCTTTTTATTAATTATTTTTGGGATGGTCGAAAATTCAACTTATTCAAAAAACTTTTTGGTTTTAGCAAGGAAACAAATAATAGGGTGACTGCTGGTATATTTCCCATGCTAAAAATCATTTTTTATGAAAATAAGGCTCACATAATCCACATTATTAATCTTGCAAATTTCAGTTTGCCCATATTAATCTTTTCATATTTTCGGAGCATGCAGATAATATACTCTGTTCACGGCTTCGCAAAGTCAGAAATTGTTAAGTTTCGGAAATCGATTGGGTTCAGAGAAACAAAAACAATTTTTGCTGAGAAAATCATTTTGAAAAAGTCGAATTTATTGATTTTTCATTCAGAGTGGTCTAAACATTATTTTGAATCAAATTTCAAAATAATTAAAGACAAGGTAGTCATTCCTCACGGGATTGAAAAGGTACTGAAGCCGAAGATTAAAAATAAAGCGCGAAAGCAGATAAAAGTCGTTTTTGACGGAGCTGACAGGCCTGAGAAGGGGATAGAATATTTATCAAAAGTGATTGAAAAATCCGGAGCTCAATTCTCTTTTGATCTGTATTGCATGGGGAATAACACGAATTTCGCAAGATCATTTTTTATAAACTTGTCAGAAAAACGGGTCCGGATATTAAAACGCGTTCCGCGAGATATATTTCTTCAAAATTTAAAGGAATCTGATGTTTTTTTATCTCTGTCTGAATATGAAAATTTTGGTATGTCCACTCTTGAAGCAATGGCGAATGGTTTGATTGCCGTTACATCAGAGAATTGCGGAGTCTCGGAATATTTTGATGAGGATATGAAAAAATTTATTGTTGATCCTAAGAACATTGAGAATGTTTTGGACTTGTTAAATGAGATTAGTGAATTCGGTGAAGAAAAAAGGGATTTTTATATTCAGAAGAATATTGAATTTGCAAATAAATTTTCACTCGAGGGACATTTTGAAAAAATTGCCTTGATTTATGAGAGGGGAAACTGATACGTGAGGGTCTTGATCCTGATAAACCAAATCTTAAAAGTGTGTGGCGTCAGCAGTCATGTTTTTAATCTGATATCCGGGTTAAAAAGTATCGAAAATGTTGAAGTGATTTTGGCCTGTGGAGCGAACCAGAATTTTGCCAAGTTTAACAATCTTGGGATCAAAACAATCGTGCTTCCGGAATTAGTTCATGAAAGAAGAAGTTATGTACGATATCTGAAAGGTATTTATAAAATTGCAGATATTTCGAAGAAATACAAAATTGATTTGATCCATTCCCATCATCATTATGCTTCATCGATAGCGAAGCAGGCAAAGAGGCTGACGGGTACTCCAACAATATTAACAAACCATGGAATTCTACCGATTCAGGGGCGACTGAATCATTTCAATTCTGATTATCTGATTACCGTTAATAAGCATGTGACTGAATATTTGAATAATAATAAATTATTTAATCCGGGACGGATATTTGAAATACCCTACGGCATCCCGGTTTTACCCACGAATAATTCATTTAAATCAAAAAAATTAGGCGTTTTATGTGCTTCACGCTTTGTTCCCGAAAAAGGTGTTGATAAATTTATTATATCTGTCTCTGAATTAGAAACTTCTTTATTAGAAAAATGTGAATTTTTTATTGGTGGCGAAGGAACTGAGGAGCCATATTTGCTTAATCTAGCGAAAAAGGTTTCCTCACCAGTAAAATTTTTAGGCCCGATAGCTGATTTACAGGAGCGGTTGAGAAATAATTCAATATTTGTTTTCCCTTCAGTTGCAGATTATGAAGGATTTCCTTTAAGTTTGATCGAAGCCGGGTTGCAAAGCAATCTTATTATCTCTTCAAATTTCCGTGGCTCCGATCATGTATTACAAAATGGGGTTAATTGTCTTCTTTATGATAAGAATATTTCAGGAGATCTGACATTAAATCTTGCACGGGCTATTCAGGATTTTCCGGATTATGAACAAATCAGGGTGAGAACATTTAGTGATTTTACAGAAATTTTTAATTTCCAGGGAATGGTTAATAAAACAATAAAACTTTACGATAAAATTTTACATGAAAAAAGTACTCTTCGTTAACTATCGGTACCCTTCACCGAAAGGAGAGATGTGTTCATTTGGGCAGCATTTTTTTCTGCAAGCCCTCGATGGTTTTGAAGTGCGCGGGATTTGTTTTGGAAAAACCAGTGGCAGATTGGAAAATTTTGAGATTGTCCGGAAAAGTTCAAATAAACTAAAAAAAATCATAAACCTATTTTTAGGCATTCCGCCAAGGATCACCGATACTTCATCCAAGAAATTTCAGAAGCGATTAATTGCGATAATTGATCAGTTCAAGCCTGATTTTATTTACGTCGAACATGTAGTTATGATGCATTATTTTCTTAAACTTCATTATAATTCAAAGATCGTTTTTTTTGACGATGAGAGTGTGATATATATTGAAAAGTTTAATCTTAGAAGAAAAATAATTGAAAGGATTAAAAATTTCAGATTGCAAGTTTACGAAGCAAAGAGCATTGAAAAGGCAGATATCACGATAACGATAACCGGGGAGGAGAGAGACTTACTCCTGAAAAAATTCAACCGCAAGATAATTACGATTCCATATTCCCACGATATCGGGGAATTCAACTATTCATGGCTCCCTGGAAATATCATCAACAAAACTTTGCTTTTTGTAGGGAATTTTGATCATTTTCCAAATCTTGAAGCCGTGGAGTTCTTATTGTCTAAAATTATGCCTGAACTGCAAAAAAACGATTCATCGATCAGGCTGCTAATCGTCGGACGTAACACAAATAAAATTGGTAAAATTCGTTCAAAGAATATAATGGTTCTGGAAAATGTGTCAGATATTAAAAAATACTACTCAGAGTGCTCCATATTTGTTGCACCTATTTTTTCAGGGAGTGGACAAAGAATTAAAGTGATGGAGGCTGCTGCTGTTGGAATCCCGATGATACTAACTTCATTGGCTGCGCTCGGTTATAATTTCAAACCGGGAAAAGACGTTATTATTGCTTCGAATAAGAATGAATTTGTGAATGGTATTCTGAAAATATTTGATAATGATATGACCGATGAACTCCTTCAAATGTCGAAGAATGTAAGTCGGAACATCCGAAATGATTTTTCGAAGGAAATAATCCAGAATAAATTCAGGAGTCTGTTTGAAATCTGATAAGGGAATTAGAATTTTGCATCTTTATCCTAATCTAAAACCTGCCTGCGGCATCACCAGGACAATACAACTAATTACAAATGGTTTGGATTCCGGATTTTCGCATTTTGTTGCATGTTATGAATTTGATGAGAATGTTAAAAATTCCATTAAATATGACAAAATATGTCATTTATTAAATCATAAAATTTTTGTCCTCAAGATACTTTCTGACATATATCTAATTTGGAATTTTGTCCGGAATAATAAAATTGATATTCTCCATTCATATCACAGGCATTTTAGCATTTTATCCTTCATTATTTCGAAATTCACCAATAATAAGACTGTAATCAGCGCTCAAAGCATTGTTCACAATCATCGCAAAATTAGTTACTTGTCAAAGAATATTATTGCTTGTTCTGAATTTGTGAAAAAACACCTGAACGGCTATTTCAGAATCCCAGATTCAAAGATCAGTGTCATATACAACATGGTATCGCCCCAGGAGTTTCATGCTCCCAAAGTTATTGATGCAAGAAAATCTATTTATACAGTCGGATTTGTGGGCAGAATTGATTTTACTGAAAAGGGCATAGACACACTAATTGATCTAATCAGGCTCAAATATGCAGTAACCAATAATCAGGCGATAAGGTTCATGCTGATTGGTGATGGAGTTGATTTCGGGATTCTTAAAACAAGAATTGATGAACATAAACTGCCAATTGAGCTTATTAAGGAAACGACACAGGTTCGGCAATACTACGAATTATTTGACCTGTTTATTTTGCCGTCAAAAATTGAACCTTTTGGTATTGTACTCCTGGAAGCCGGGATGATGGGGATACCTGTGATTGCAAGAAGAACCGGCGGGATACCCGAAATAATAGAAGATGGACTTAGTGGTTTTCTATATGAAACAAATGAGGAACTTTTTACTAAAATTGAAATGCTTAGATTTGATTCTCAATTAGTACGACGACTAACATCAACTTTGCGGCTGCGAATTTTAGATAAATTTTCAAGCACTCGTATTCTTCCACAATATAAAGCATATTACGGAAAAGTAATGCAGCAATGATTTTAAATACTTTAATTAAAAAATCAGAGATTTCAGAAAGGTCTGAATATTCACAGGATGAAATTGTTAAAATACTAGTAGCAAAGGGTAACAATACAACATTTGTTAATCCACACTCATATTTGATTCTCAGGGGTCAAACAAACTTATTGGATATTTTTGATTACATTCTAAGCGATGGTATTCTGGTTACCAAACTACTTAACATTTTATTAAATGTTAATAGGCAAAGGCTTAGTTTTGACTTTAGCTCCTTAGCGAAACAAGTGCTTGAATCTGCATCAAAAAATGGCCTCTCCGTTTATTTTATCGGTGCATCAGAATCAGCCATTGAAAAATTTATCATGACGATAAAAATTAAGTACCAAAATATTATTTTAAAAGGCTTTAGAAATGGTTATTTTAATAATAAAGAAGAACTGAATTTATCAATTCGGGAAATAGTTCAATTGAAACCTGATATTGTTATTGTGGGAATGGGCTCCGGAAAACAGGAAGAGTACATTAATGAATTGCTAATGAGCAACTATAAAGGTGCAACTTTTACGTGCGGGGCGTTCATTGAGCAATCCTCGGAAAAACTCGAATTCTACCCATCTTTAATTAATAAATTTCATCTCAGATGGCTTTTCCGAATATATCATCAGCCCTCTCTTTTGTCTCGATATATTTTTAGATATCCGTTATTTGTGCTAATATTTTTTTATGATTATTACCAGTTTAGAAAATCCGGGAAATAATATGAAACCGATCAGATTACTAAGTGCCTTAATTTTGTCATCCTTTATTATCTCAACATCATTGTTTGGTCAGAATCAAACCATTAATGTTGGAAAAAATTCTTTTTCGATCAGTATTCCGCGGCTCAAATTAAATTATCAAGATGTTAAAAAAGGCAAGTTTAATTTCAGAATTTATAATGAGTCTTTACGAGATTCCACTGACAGCCCATTTCAGTTACCATCTCAATCAGTTTTTATTGCTTTGCCTTTCGGAAGTAAACCTGTTATTAAATTGAAGGCACAAAGTGAAACTGTATCAGAGAACATGATCCCGGTTTCTCGTTTTGACATAATTGATGATGCCCGCTTTAACGAAATCAACAAACAAGATCTGATTAAAAAATCAGATGATTATCCCGGAAAGGTTAGTGGTTTTTACGAGTATCGTGAATTTTATTATGCCGAAGTTATAATTAATCCCGTGAGGTACGATCTGTCAACAAATTCAATAAGACAGGCTGAATCAATTATGATCGATGTGAATTTTGGTGAAAATACTTTCGTTCCGACACCTAAACCGATAATTACCGGAACCGATTTTGACAGGATTTATAACAGCCTTTTTATAAATGCTTCGATTGCAGGTAATTATATTAGTTCCGGGAGAAAAGCAAGTAATAATTTAACAAGTTGGTATGAGAATAATAAAGAATATGTAAAACTGACAGTGGGTTCTGATGGAATATACCGTGTCAGTGGTTCAGATCTCGAAGCTGCAAGTATAAATACTTCCAATATTTCCACAGCTACACTTAAACTTTACTTAAGAGGGCAGGAAATACCGATATATCTTAAAAATAATAACGCAAATAGTTTTTCAGCCGACAATTATTTTGAGTTTTATGCTGAGAGGAATTATCCGCAAATATCTCATAGAATAATCAACGCACCAGAGGAACCATATAATGAGTTTTTAAACAGATATACAGATTCAACATATTATTTCCTTACCTGGGATGGTATTCCGGGACTCAGGATCGGAGTTAATAGCGTTATTACTCCAAATCTTACAGATACTCTTGATTACTATACTCACAAATATCATTATGAGGAAAATACTCTTTATCAACCATTAAGTAATATTGAGTCCGAAAACCAGGCTCCGGATTTTGTCAGGAATAAAACATGGATATTTTCACAGACAAAGTGGTTCTATGGTAACAGATATTACAATTATAAATTCCCTGTCTCTCAATTAAAGAGCGGAGGAAAGGCAGATATTTATTATAAGGTAATTAGTGCAGGTGCTTCTGAGTCTATGGGATCGCACACATTGACCTTGAAATATAATAATACAACAATCGATTCCCAGGTTATCAACAGATTCGATCAATGTCTTCTCAGCGGTGAGGTTTTTAATTCACAGCTTATAGAAGGAATTAATGAATTTCAGGTAAATAATACTGCCCTTAATCCGGCAGTTAATACATTGTCGCCGGATTGGTTCGAAATTGATTACGACCGGATAATAAATCTGGCTGATAATAAACTGATATTTCAAATTGTCAGGGATTTACCTGTGAAGGAGAGAGTTATTAAGATCGATGGGGTAACCGGATCTGATTTCACCCTTTATAGAATACTCCCGACTTTTTCAAAAATCGAAAATTTCAATATTCAGAATGATAAATTATACTTCACTGATAGCGTTGGGACAGGCTATAAATATGCAATTTTCAAGGGATCAAATATCTTAAAGCCTTCAGTAAAACTAAAAGGTTTGTTTTTTGACTTGATTAACAACCTTAACTCAGCAGATTATATCTGTATAACGCATCCAAAATTTATGACTTCCGCAGAAACTTACACTCAGGAGGTTGAAGGCATATATGGACTATCATCAGTACTCATAAATATTAATGATATATTTGATGAATTCGCTTATGGCTTTCCATATCCTGAATCAATCAGGGATTTTCTGAAAGCATATTATGACAACCAAACATTAAAGCCAGAATATTTATGCTTGATCGGTGATGCAAATAATGATTATAAAAGTTACAGATTCTTAAACGATGGTGTAGTCGGAGGGGGGAATTATGTCCCATCATACGGAAACCCGGTATCTGACAATTGGTACTCAGTCTGGACTGATGGCAGTATGAATCTTCCATCACTCCTGACGGGAAGAATTCCAATTAACGAGGTCGCCGAACTCGAAGTTTATAAAGCAAAATTGCTTAATAATTTTGAACAACCCTTCGATGAATGGAACAAAAATTATATCCTATTTTCCGGTGGTCCCGCTAATTCACCCAGTGAAATAGCCCAACTAAAGGCAGTGAACGACAGGATTATCAATGAGATTATCTCACCGGTGCCAATAGCAGGAAATTTTACTCATTTTTACAAAACAACCACACCTGTTTCAGACTTTGGCCCTTACACACCGGCGGAGTTTAATGAAACAATCAAAAAAGGCAGTCTGATTGTCTCCTATATAGGACATTCGGGAACAGCGACATGGGATAATTCAATTAGCGATACCAAACAATTAAAAAGTGAATCTGGCAAACATGCAATGATGACAGATTTTGGATGTTCGACGAATAAGTTTGCAGAGCCGGATATCACAGCTTTCGGAGAAAGATTTGTATTGGAAGAGGATGGAAATGCGCTTGGCTATATTGGTAATTCATCACTTGGCTTCTTTTCAACTTCAACCTCAACTCCTGTCTATTTTTATGAATCCCTTTTACTCGAAGGAAATACGGTTGCGGCAGCTGCACATCTTGGAAGTAAAATAAAGTTATTTCAGCAGAATGGTTTGTCGCAAACGAATCGTATTTTTGCCTATACTTCACTGCTGATGGGCGATCCAAGTTTACAAATTCGTTTACCAGATAAACCGGATCTGGAGATCAATGCTTCAGATATCGTACTTATTAATGATAGATTAAATGACCAGACTGATTCCGTCAAATTTCTTTGGACAATTAGAAATATTGGATTGGCTTCAAATGACAGTATGGAACTGAAAACATCTCATTTTTTTAAGGGACGTGAAATCCAGACATTTTCTCGCAGAATAAAGATTCCGGATTATATCGAATCGATTAATTTAAGTTTCCCTGTGAAGGATTCTTCAGGTATTCATAATTTCCAATTTTCGGTTGATGCCATATCAGAAATTATAGAGTTGAATGAAAACAATAATTATTATGAGAACTCCCTTCTGGTCAATTCAACTAAATCAAAAAATTTAACCCTTTACGAATTTGAAAATGCTTTTGCAAACAATTTCAGAGTTTTAAATCCATTCGATGAAAGAGCAGATTCTGTTGTTTATGAAGTACAGAGAGCATCTGATTTCAATTTCACACAGGATTTTCATCAATTTGAAAAGAAAGCCGAGCCATTCTTTACCAAGATTTTATTTTCACCATCAGATAAAGCCAGAACATGGCTTAGATACAGAATTAAGGGTGACTCAGACTGGGGAGAAAAGTTTTCATTTTTTAATAGCGGCAGCGGTGATTTTTTCCTGGGCGATTCACTTGCATTCAGTAATCAGATCCTTGAAAATTTCCAATATTCTGAAAACAGTTTAAAGATAAAAAGAGACACTATTGAGCTAGGAGTTTTATCAGCAGGTTATTACGCAGGGGCTAATGCACTTATTACTAAAAACGGAGTCAATTTACTCTCAAATTCTTTTTTTGCTGGTATGGGAATTGGCGTTTTTGATCCTGTCACTTTTAATGCTGATGCTGTTAATTGGTACCAACTTTTTGGAAATCCAACTACTGTTCAGGAATTAGCAGACTTTGTATTATCAATCCCTGATAATAAAATAGTATTGGTTGGGGTTGCAGATGAAGCTAGGAATAACCTCAGCACCAATTTAAGGGATAATTTGAAAAACAGGCTCGGTAGCACAAAAATAGATTCTTTGCAGTTTCGCGGGTCCTGGGCTATTATTGCGATGACTGGTGCCACTCCACAGGTCTTTGATGAACAGGTCAGGGGACCTTACAATGGGGCAATAACTCTGGCAAATGATTTTAGTGCATTTAAGGAGACAGCCAAAATGCTCAGTCTTCCTTTATCTCATTTTGTTGAGTCAAATAGTCTGTCCGCTGACCTGATTCAGCCGCTCGGCAGCAGTATAAGTATCTATCCCGTGGTGAAATATGAAAATGGACTTACTGATACGCTGGATGCTTTATCACTCATAAATTCATCAGCAGATTTGAATTCTGTAAATAGCGACAGTCTTAGTGAACTTCGCTTTCTTATTGATGCTAAAGCATCAGTCGAAGGAGTTTCACCTGAAATAAATTCGATACGGATTAATTATTCCGCTTTGCCTGAGATAGGTACAAATTATGAAGGAGTGAGTGTGAATCAGGATACCTTGCAGCAAGGGGAAATGCTTGAATTCAAATATTCTGTATTCAATTCTGGTTCATCAAATGCAGACAGTGTTCGTGTGAAAATTGAGATGGAAAGAAGTGCGTCGAGTAAGGAAGTTTTGTCTGATGAAATAATTGGAATAATTAATGCTGCAGGCAAAGTTGACCGGCAACTTGATATTAATACTAATTATGAAGTGGGTGAGCGTAAGATTACTGTGACAATTGATCCGGAGAATTCTCTTAAGGAGATGTATAAGGAGAATAATTCATATTCAAAGAAATTTTATGTAATTGGCGATAGCACGAAACCAACTCTAAAGGTAACTTTTGATGGTACTGATGTTTTTGACGGCGATTATATTAGTTCACATCCGGCTATTCAGATTGATCTCTTTGATGCTTCATCAGTCCCAATCACTGACACAAATTCGATCAGAATAAGACTCGATAATAAACCGGTTTATTATTCTGGGAATAATGATCTTACAATCAATTATAGTGCTTCGAATCCAAAAGTGAGCATTACATACACACCATCACTTTCTGATGGGCGCCATGAACTGACACTTTTCGCGGCAGATCAGAGTGGTAATCTTGCTGATTCGAATGGTTACAAAAAGATTTTCACCGTGAGCAATCAGCTTAAGTTTATAGACTTGTTTAATTATCCTAATCCTGCTCAGACAGAAACTTTCTTTACATTCAGACTTTCTCAGTTGCCAGATGAACTGAAAATCCTTATTTATTCAGTTTCAGGAAGGCTAATAAGAGAAATTGAACCCGTAGCTTCTGAACTAAAATATGATTTCAACAGAATTTATTGGGATTTACGTGACCAGGACGGTGATTTTATTGCTAATGGTGTATATCTGGCCAAGATTGTGATGAAAAGAGAGGAGGAAACAGTCGTTGAGACAATAAAAATTGCTAAAGTAAAATAGAGTCGCAATTCTTTAAGTGTTTTAGCTGGGCATTAAAGAATAGTGTTCTGATTATTTTTCGCAGATAATACTAAGGCGATTGAATAATAAACGGTGCATGCAAAAATACAGGTCGATCTCTATTTGAGTGCCTTTGTATCGTGAATATAGGATCGCTTTATTCCCCTCGAGGATTTTGCTGTTTAGGAAAGTTTAGTTGAATTGCTTCGAAAATATTTCTTGCAATAGCCTCATGGGTTTTTTCAGAAATGTGCCTATGTCCATATCTTCTATGAATTTCAGTTGAATGAATTTCAGAGACTAGCTGATCAAAACTGACCAGGATATCGCAGAATTTCCGGGGATGATTTTTTTGAATTAAATCCAATGATGCAACTGCCTGTCCCTCCGAATTAATAGCCGGAATATCAACTATGATCAGCTTTGCTTTATAAATTAAGCAGACATCATATATTTTTTCAAGGAGTTTTTCAGTGAGTTTAATCCCATATTCTTCAATACTTGTGTCGATACTTACCGCATATTCCAGGTTTTCATTATGCGCATTTGATATGGACTTTGATTTAAAGTAATTCCATACATTGTTGAATATAAATGAATAGGAATACGAATTTGAACTCAGCCACTTGAATAAAGAAAAACTGTATAATAATTGCTGAATTTCAGTCCCCGGTGCATATTCCCAGGAAATATTGATTAGAGAGTCATTTCTGAGTCCGAACAGTTTTGTTCGTAAATTATCTTGATAATCATTATTGAAGAAGCCAATTACAACAAAATCGGGCTTATATTTTAATCCTTCTTCTTTAAGAAAAACGAATTCTTCTGCTGTACTGAATCCGGATACTCCGGTATTTAAAACCTCACATTTGTGACCAGAATCCCTGAACATATTTTCAAGCCGCGATGAGAACGTTGAATCCTGTGAAACCTCAAATCCGAGTGTCTGTGAATCTCCAACAGATAAGATTCTGATCATATCTTCACTCTTCCAATAATCAGAATTTTGATAGTTTCTAAATCCCTTGTTATTAATTGTAAAATCCCATCTGCCCTCGATACTCTGATGAGTGAATTTTTGATTTGGCATGTGTCTTCGCAGAATATAATCACCATACGAAACAGATTCATGAAATCTTGGGAATAAAACAATGTTTTCGGAAAAAAACATCCTTAGAATTCCCTCGCTCATCACGAATCCTAAAGCGATTCCTGCGATCACGAGGAGAATATTTTTTAACAAATTTGATAGAAACATTTTCTCTGGGCTTTAATAGATAATTACATTGCAGGTAAAGATACCGTTATCATTAAAATAATTTGAGTTGTGATTAAACGTTTTTTTATATTAATATTTTAGAATTTCTACACACTACGGAGTTAAAATAATGAAAAAAGTGTTGTTATTAATGTTGTTTGTTTTTTTAACGAACAATTTCTTTGCTCAACATCCCAATCTTAAAGATAAAGAAGGATATGTTGGCGGAGGATTAGGAATGTCATGGATAGACGGGGATCCGTATTATTCCTTCAGAATTTTCCCTGAGTTTTCGTTTTCGAAAATAGGGCTTGGACTTGATCTTAGGCTTGATTTTGATAAATCTGGCAGCCTTAGGAAGGAAAACTATAATGAATTTAGTGATTATCTTAGCATTATTCGTTATTTGCGTTATGGTTTCAAAGGTGACCCGGTTTATGCGAGGCTGGGTGCTCTTGACTATGCGACATTAGGACATGGTTCCATTGTATATTTGTATAATAATAGTACAAGTTTTGACACCCGAAAGGTAGGTCTTGAACTTGATGTTGATTTTAACAAATTTGGATTCGAAACTGTATACGGAAACTTTCTTCAATCAGGATTATTAGGTTTCAGGGGCTATATTCGCCCGCTGCAGTTTACAGCCATGTCAAAAATTCCTGTCTTGGGAAATCTTGAAGTTGGTGCCACAGTAGCGGCTGATATGGATAAGCGTTCCAATGTTACATCCTCGGTAATAAATGCAAATACCGGACAATTCGATCCTGTAGAAAATGGGTCGATGACTATTTATGGTTTTGATCTTGGGCTGCCAATAGTTAAAGCAGGAGCCTTTAATTGGGATATTTATTTTGATTATTCGAAAATTGCAGATTATGGAAGCGGTAGCGCAGCTGGTACAAAACTTGCATTAAATGGTCTGGGTCTTCTAACTGCCAGCCTTAAATTCGAAAAACGTTTTAATAACGATCAGTACATTCCGAGTTATTTCAACTCATTATATGAAATCGAAAGATTAAATTTTAATCCTGTCGATGGGAATGTGCAGTCAAAGGCTTCATTCCTCCTTGCTGCGACGAATATCGGAAACGGTAATTATGGTGAACTGCAGATCGGTTTACTTGGCTTGCTGAATATTCTTGGAAGTTATCAGAGACTTGACAAAGCACCCAACAGCGGAATCTTACACTTGTCTGCCGATATATCACCAAAGCAAGCACCATTTGTTGCCCGTGCTGGATATGACAAGGCAGGAATCGGAAATGAGTCAGCAATATTTAAGGTTGATGAAAGGACATTTATGTTTGCTGAACTTGGTTATAAGCCAATGAGTTATTTGCTCGTTTCGTTTGTCTATACCTGGACATTTACTCCAATGAGGGATGCTGATGATAATGTGATATCTTATGTGCCACAGAAAAAAGTTGAGCCAAGAATCTCATTTATTTATCCTCTCGGAATGTGATGTATTACGCAATCATTTAATATATCCTGCCGGATTTAGCTTTGATCCGGCAGGATATATTTTTATTCGCTTCGATTTGTTTATCTGATCACAATCAAATAATCACAGAGAATCGGAATTAAATTAATGAATTGACAAATATCGCAAATTCATCTACTGTATAGAAGTAATAATCGCTTCCCGCTTTTTCGACCTCTTCCTTTCCATAACTGTCCCACAAAACTGAAGCAATATGACATCCGGAATTCCGGGCTGCTTTAATATCATGGATTGAATCTCCAACGAACAGTATTTCATCAGTATTCAGATCATACTTCTCAGCAAAGGAGAGTATTCCTTCGGGACTTGGTTTATGGGTCTTCACATCATCGCCTGTCATTACATGGTCAAAATACCTACTCAAACCAGTCTCCTTAAGAGTGATCAATGTACTCCGCCTGCCTTTCCCGGTATAAATCCCTAATGGATATCCTTTCTCTTTAATTGACTTTAGCACATCTTCAAGTCCTGCATAAACATTGACCATAGTGCTATGATTCGCACTGTAAAAACTGAAGTAATCAATTTGTGCTGCGTCGAAATCTTTTTCCATTAATTGCCTGATAATTGTTTCTTCTGTCGGACCGAAAAAATCAATAATTTCATTCAGAGTGTAAGAACGTTTCATGTATTTTTCGGTGACATGATTGAATGAACTGATGATCAGATCGCCTGTGGCGGTCAGTGTTCCATCAATATCGAAAATGAATCCTTGGTATGCCAAGTAATTACCTCAGGTTAAAAGAAATGATTGAACCATCCATATTTGCCGCAATAAAACTTTTCTTGCCGGTTTTGATCAACGAGTGAATTCGGGAATCGCCTAGAAATAAAACCGATGTCACGTTAAATTTTTTATCTATTTTATATAAATGTCCGTTTTTTGATGCAAGAATTATGTTATCCCCAGCCTGATATAAATTTGAGGGCAGGGTATCAATATCATTAAAAGCTTTAATTGTTTTTTTTATTTTGCCTGACTTTGCATCTATAATTGAAATTTTCCCATCAATTCCTTTTATATAGATAGCTTTTTTATCATCCGACAAGCCGATTGATTCCCACGCACTGGTTTTTTCGACAGTCCAGTTTGTCTTACCGATAAGCATTTCAATTGAATGGACTTTTTTATCCGGAGTTGTAAAGTAAATATTTCTGCCATCGGTAACAGGAGGACATGCTGCCGGGCTATAATAGAAAGATGGATTATTACTCCACTTCCATATAACAAGTCCGGTTTTTGCTTCAACACAATAGAATGTCCCGTCCCATGCACCGAAATAAATTCGATCATTCCATATCCGAGGTGTGGACTCGATCATTCCGGAACTGAGCTTATTCTTCCAAATCTGCTCAAGAGTTTCGAGATCATAACAATGAAGAGTTCCATCAGAAGTAGCAAAAAGCACTGCGGACTGAGATTCCGATTCTTTTGGCACCATTAATCGCTTATCCCATTTATAGTCCAGTATAGCAAGACCTGAAGTAATAAGATTTTCGAATCCAATAGCCATTATGTTTTCCCCTGACTTTTCATCAAGAGTTATCAAATCACCTGGCGCCGAGGCAAATGCAACAATACCATCCGCCGAAACAGGTTTGTTAATAATTTTTCCGGGACTTTTGTAAGTCCAGAGCTTTTCACCCTTATCATCGTAGCATAAAAGTTCTCCAGAGAGTGTTCCGACCAGGATTTTTGAATCATAATATTCTAGCGGTGCCAGAAGACTTTTAAAGTTATCATGAATCCAGTTCACCTCAATATCTTTGGTGTAGTATTGTAATGAATCAATGCGAGTAAAAGAAATGGTATCAATACGACTTATGGAAAGCCAATTATTGATTATTCCGTCTCGTTCAACTTCAGCATAATGAACCGAATCGTTTGTGACAGTAACAGCTGTAAAACCCCAAGAATCGTTATTCTTACTCAGGTTTGACCTTGCCAGTACATTATTAAAATCAAAATCACTAAATAATTTGTTAACGTGATAGTGCCCTGAATGGTAGAGAACATTGTCGTCAGCAAAAATATTAGTTAATTTGAACCAGTTATCAGTTTCACCATCTAATGGATGATGAGTGAAAACCATAAAATCTTTCGCTTTGGATTTTGAAACTAAATCACTTGTCCAGGAAATATCTTCAGGAGAGAGATGCCCTCCTCCACCTTTCCATAATATTCCGGTATTTAGGCCGATAAAAAGAGAACCCTCAATTTCAAAACTAAATTTGTCATCTTTCCACAATTCAAAGAATTTTGTTCCGCAGGAACTTGACCATTTAGTATCATGGTTCCCTGGCAGCACGTAGTATTTTACCCTGAGTTTATCGAGTATTTCTTTGGCTTTTTCAAGCTCCTCGTTTTTTCCTTTCTCGGTTATGTCTCCCGAAACTATAACGAATTTGTAGCTGTTATCCATATTAATCAGAGCTATTGCGGAGTCAAGTTCCAGATCAGCATTTTTATATCCAATATGTGTATCGGTTATCCAAGCAAATTTGTAGTCATTGGATTCGACAGGTTTTGATATTGCTGAGATCAGGATCACATAAATAATAGCAAAAAGCATTTTGTGCGATGGCTTAAGATTATTTGAATCAAATTTCATTTTTTTAGTTTACTTTCTGTTGCCAGAACTATTTTATTCGAAAATGTATTGGATTAAAAATTTTGTCCGTAATTAAAATATCAACCACTCAAAAGAATTCATATGCCTAAACTGATAAAACTCTGCATTTTTTCTCCGAAATCATGCTAAATTGATTTGATGTTCTATTGTTTTAATGCAAAGAGGCAAATCAGATTGTAATTGCTCAGTAGTATGGTTATTTTATAAGTTTAAATTTTACGGCACATGGAAAATATAAGAAATTTTTGCATCATAGCTCATATAGATCACGGTAAGTCAACTATTGCCGATGGGCTTCTTTCTTTTACAAAAACGATTTCGGTAAGAGAAGAGAAAGAACAACTGCTGGATAGTATGGATTTAGAGCGGGAGCGCGGAATCACAATAAAATCTCACGCTATCCAGATGAAATACAAAGCTCGTAGCGGAGAGAATTACATCCTCAATCTAATTGATACACCTGGACATGTCGATTTTACATATGAAGTCTCACGTTCATTAGCAGCCTGCGAAGGCGCATTATTAATTGTTGATGCCGCACAAGGGGTTGAAGCACAAACAATAAGCAATCTGTATCTAGCAGTAGAAGCTGGGCTTGAAATAATACCTGTTCTAAACAAAATAGATTTACCAAGTTCAATGGTCGATGCAGTTTCGCAGCAGGTGATTGATCTGTTAGGCTGCAAAAAAGAAGAGATAATTCTTGCGAGCGCAAAACAGAGATTAGGTATTGAGGAAATTCTCGAAGCTGTTGTAAAAAGAGTTCCGCCGCCCAAAGGCGATCCTGAAAAGCCTCTCAAAGCTCTGATCTTTGATTCAATATTTGATGCTTATCGGGGCGCTATAGCATACGTCAGAGTGTTTGAAGGCACCATACGCGAGAAGGATCAGCTTAGGTGTTTCGCAAATGATAAATATTTTTTGGCAGAAGAAGTCGGTACATTAAGATTAAGCAAAATCAAAAGCAAAGAACTTAGTGCCGGAAATGTTGGTTATGTAATCGGCGGTATAAAAGATGTGCATGATGTTAAAGTCGGCGATACAATCACTTCTGTCCGCGGAGGAGCGCCTGAACCACTCCCGGGTTATCAGGAGATTAAACCGATGGTGTACAGCGGGTTATTCCCCACAAACTCCGATGATTTTGAAGATCTTAGAGAGTCCCTGGATAAATTGAAACTGAATGATTCATCATTGCTTTATGTCCCTGAAACCTCAGTCGCTCTGGGTTTTGGTTTCCGTTGCGGTTTTCTTGGGATGCTTCATATGGAAATTATCCAGGAACGGCTTGAGCGGGAGTTCAATCAATCAATTGTTACCACTTTACCAAATGTCGAGTACATTTTGTATAAAAAAAATGGTGAAGAAATTGTAATAGACAATCCTGCGGACATGCCTGACGCCGGACATATTGAAAGGATTGAAGAACCTTATGTAAGGGCTCAAATTGTGACACCAAGTGAATTTGTTGGCAACATTATGAAACTGGCAATGGAGAAACGAGGTGTTTATATCAATACTACCTATATTGACCCCACAAGGGCGGATATACAGTATGAATTTCCATTATCTGAAATAATATTTGATTTTTATGATAAACTGAAGTCAACTTCCAGAGGTTATGCATCCTTGGATTATGAGTTTAAGGATTACCGTGACAGTGATTTGGTTAAACTTGATATTATGCTGAACGGTGAACCGGTGGATGCATTATCCGTTATTGTGCACAGGTCGAAATCATTTGAATACGGAAGACGAGTATGTAATAAATTAAAGGATCTGATTCCACGTCAGATGTTTGAAATTGCAGTACAGGCAGCTATCGGGACAAAGGTTATTTCAAGAACCAATATAAAAGCCCTGCGCAAAAATGTAACAGCTAAATGTTATGGCGGCGATATTACAAGAAAGCGGAAACTGCTCGAAAAACAGAAGGAAGGGAAGAAAAGGATGAAACAGGTCGGAAATATTGAAATCCCGCAGGAAGCTTTCCTCGCAGTCCTGCAACTTGAAGAATAATCTATTGTATAAGCAATAAATCTTTGGATCGTCCTTGATATATCTCCTAAAAAAATATTTTTTAAAGAAAGAAACTGCTCGTAATAACAAAATTGGCAGGAAGTTACTCCACTTCATAAGAAATTTTGCCATTGCACTTTTTGCCGCACTTATTATTAAGACATTTGTTCTGGAAACTTCACGAGTCCCCACGGCTTCTATGGAGGGGACTATTCTTACCGGCGATTTTCTCTTCGTAAATAAATTTGTTTATGGATCATCCTCTCCAAGGAATATTCCTTTTACTGATATTCGGGTACCACATTTCAGTTTTCCATTTATCAGGGAGCCGGAAAGGAATGATGTTATTGTTTTTGAGTATCCCGGTGACCGGGATGAAATATTTCATGATGATTTTACTAATTATGTGAAGCGTTGCGCTGCCTTACCCGGAGATACTTTGCAGATTATTGATAAAGTGGTTTATATTAACGGTGAAGCGGCAGAAAAATTCCCGGGTATTCAGCATATTAGAAGATATACAATTCCTGCCAGTATTCCTGATCAAAATATTTTTCCAAGAAAAAGCAATTGGAACGCTGATAATTATGGGCCGCTGGTAATTCCTGCTAAGGGACAGAGTGTTGGACTCACAATAGAAAATATTGAAATTTATCGCACACTGATCGACAGGGATTTTGGCAGGCGTGTTGTATTGATTGAAGGCGATAGTATTAATATCAACGGTGAGTATTGTGATGATTATGTTTTCAATGATGACTATTACTTCGTATTAGGAGATAATCGTGATGATAGTGCAGACAGCCGTTATTGGGGATTTGTCCCAAGAAGGAATATTCTGGGAGAGGCTATGATGATTTATTGGTCATGGAATCCTGGTGTGCCTTTCAGTGATATTTTTGGATTGCTTTCCACGATTAGGTTAAATAGAATTGCAAAAATTATCGACTAAATTAATTATTGAAAATTTAATGAAACTGGAAATACATGAGCCCTTTTTCTTCAAAAAACAGTAAGCAGAATAAAAACAAAATTCAGAAAGACTTTTTTCACCGGACGTGGAAATCAGCTAAAAGTTTGATCTTTATTCTAATAATAGCGCTTTCAGTAAAGAATTTCTTGATTGAAACTTCCAGGGTTCCGACCGGATCTATGGAGAATACAATTCTTGTCGGCGATTTTCTTTTTGTGAATATGTTCATTTATGGTTCGACTTCATTCCGCACGATTCCATTCACAAATATCAGGCTGCCTCATTTTTCACTGCCGGCATTCCGCGAACCTGAAAAAGGTGATATCGTCGTTTTCGAATATCCTGGCGACAGGGATGAACTACTTCCCGAAATAGTAAATAATTATGTTAAAAGATGTATTGGAACCCCTGGAGATACACTGCATATCACAGACAAAGTTGCCTTCATCAATGGAGATGAAGTTTTCAAACCGGAGCATATTCAGTACAGAAACAGAATTACAGTTCCTGCGGGAATTCCTGAACCATACATTTTTCCCAAAAACAGCGGGTGGAATCCAGATAATTACGGACCTCTTCTAATACCTTCGAAAGGTGATACGATCCGTCTGACAAGATCCAACATTGAAATCTATAGAACATTGATAAACAGGGAATTTGAGCGCAGTGTTGTCAGTGTTTCCGGAAATAAAATACTAATTGACGGCAAAGTGACAGATGATTATGTTATCCAGGATGATTACTATTTTATGATGGGAGACAACCGAGATGAGAGTGCCGATTCACGTTACTGGGGTTTTGTTCCGCGAAGAAATATTATGGGCAAAGCATTAATGATTTATTGGTCATGGGACCCATCAATTTCGTTCTTTAATCCGATTAAATTGCTGAGTTCAGTTCGTCTTGACCGAATCGCAAAACTTGTAGATTGATTTTGGTATTTTCCAGTGTTGTCAAATCAGTTATTTTGAAGAATAAAAGAATGTGGAATACATGAAAAAATTACTCATTGCCATATTTGTCTTTGCTTCAATTGCATTTGCAAAAGAACAAAAGTACCTTATCATATTTAAAGATAAAGGAATTTATGAGAATTTTAATCTTAAGCAAATGGATAAAAATTTTCTGAACAGTACACTGAAACTGAATGACAGAGCAATAGCCCGGCGAATAAAATCGATGGGTGAGGATATGATAAGATGGGAAGATTTCCCTGTTTACGATGCTTATATCAGGGATATCGAAAATAATGGGATAAAAATTCTTCGTGTACTCAAATGGTTCAATGGAGTATCGGCTTTTTTGTCCGAGAATGAAATTAGCATGCTTAAAAAACTGGATTATGTTAAAAAAATTAAAAAAATAAGACAATTTATTGATCGGTCTGCCCCAATTAATGCTGCGTCTTTGCCATTATCCAAATTAGTATTTGCCTCAGACTATGGTTATTCACTCGATCAGGCTGTTTTGTCAGAAATTCCAAGAGTTCATCAGGCAGGTATCAAAGGGACGGATGTTATAATTGGTGTTCTTGATACCGGATTTGACTGGCAGAATCATATTTCATTAAATACAAGAAACGTTATCAATGAATATGATTTTGTATTTAATGACGGAATCACAAGGGATGAGGCAAATGATACACCCGGACAGCATAATCATGGCACTTATTGTTTTTCTATTTTGGGGGGCTATGACCCGGGTAATTTGATCGGTCCGGCTTATGATGCGGCTTTTATTCTTGCAAAAACCGAAGATATTCGCTCGGAAAAACATATCGAGGAAGATAATTATGCTGCGGCACTCGAATGGATGGAAGCTCAGGGAGTTGATATTACATCATCTTCCTTAGGATATACCGAATTTGACGCAGGTCAGGGTTCATATACTTATGCCGATATGGATGGAGAGACGACAATTGTTACACAGGCTGCTGAACTTGCATTTCAGAGGGGAGTTGTTACATTCTCTGCGGCAGGTAATGAAGGGAATTCCGCCTGGTATTATCTCTCGGCTCCATCTGATGGATTTAACACCATTGGGGTCGGAGCATTATCTGCTCTTGGGACACGCGCATCATTCAGCGGGCATGGACCCAGTTATGATGGAAGAATTAAACCTGATGTCTCCGTTCTTGGAGTATCCGTTTTTGGAGCATCAACCGGTGCAGGAATTTATACCTTCCAATCCGGCACTTCGGCTGCAACACCTATTGCTGCCGGTATTGCAGGATTGTTATTATCTGAATACCCACATCTCAGTAATTATCAGGTCAGAAAAATTTTTCATGAATCTTGTGATAATTCGGCAGTTCCTGATAATGAGAGAGGTTACGGACTTCTTTCAGCAAAAAAGGCGCTTTCATTTCCTAATATTCAACGAATAGCCTCTGACTACAGGCTGAATAAGATTTTCTTTCCTGATTCAGCTCAGCAGATAAATGGCGTGACAATCCACCTAAGCAGGAATGGAAGCAGTTTTATGTCTTACACAATGATACAAAAAGATTCAATCAGATTTTTTTACGATTTTTCCGGATTTTCGAGTTCTGATACATTGGAATTTTATTTTGAAATATCAAGTAACACCGGAAATTTTATAGAACCGGGAACGAATACTTACAAACTCCTTTATGGAAATTTAAACATAAGCCTTTTAACAAGTTTCGAAAAAGAAAAACTAATTCCTAAGGAAATCACACTTGATCAGAATTATCCCAACCCTTTTAATCCGGGGACGCTGATAAGATTCTATACACCGGTTTCAAAATCAGTTCAGTTGGAAATTTTTAATTCTATTGGTGAAAGAATTGTTACTCTATTTGATGGGATGAGTAAATCAGGATATAATCATTTCTACTGGGATGGGAAAAAGCAATCGGGTCAAAGTGTAGTTTCAGGAATTTATTTTTATATGCTCTCGACAGATGATTTTGTTCAGACACGAAAAATGATCCTGCTACATTGACAGGTCGTTTGATAATTTTTTTACGAATGGGCTGTAGTCAAAAGAAACTCGATGATTAACAAAACACCTGGTTTTCTGAGTGAAGATATATTTAATTACCTGGATAAATTCGATACGCCAACTGATGATTTATTGCTGGCGATTGAATCTTTCGCATTACTAAATAAGATACCGATTCTGAGTCGGCAATCTGCAAAACTATTAGAGTTTTTGGTATCTGTACAATCACCAGACAGAGTTTTGGAAATAGGGACTGCCATCGCATATTCAGCAATTAGGATTGCAAGAACATTGCCTGAAGACTCGAAACTGGACACAATAGAGATCTCTAAAAATAATTATTCTCTGGCATCAGATTTCGTAAAAAGGGCGGGATTGCAGGATAAGATCAACATTGTTTTGGGAAATGCGCTCGAACTCCTTACCACCTGGAAAAATACTTATGATCTTATATTTATTGATGCAGATAAAAGAGATTATCCTTTACATTATCACAACGCAAAAAAAATACTGAATCCTGGCGGGGTAATTTTAATTGATAATTTGCTATGGAAGGGGAAAGTAACCCGCGATTCGCAAGAAGTTGAAAAAGAAAAAAGCATAGCCATTTTAAAACAGTTTAATGAAGATTTCATCAAAGATAGGGAAGTTCAATCACTAATACTGCCGGTGGGTGATGGACTCGGACTCGCATTGAAGAAAGAGAGTTAAAATGAAGATTGATAATGATTTTATTGCAGAAGTTGAGAAGGAGTTAAATTCCAAAATTCAAAATCTTGAAGATATTTATAGATTCCTTTCTATTTCTATTGAACACAACAAAACTGAATTAGTCCAACAATTAGCGTTTGATGGCAAATATATCGAAGGATTATTAAGAATTATCAGGAATCGGGATAATGATTTTGACGAAGATTATTTTGAACGAATTAAAAAAGAATTGACGGGTAAATTAGAAGGCATTAGAAACAATATAGAATCACTTATTGAAAATGAAAGTGAATTTTTACAAAATATATTAAGAAAGAAATACCTTGAGATTAGCCCTGATGTACTTCAAAACCTTACATCATTATGTACCGATCTTGCCCGGGTTAAAGAATTACTGAATACATTTGGCAGAAAATAAAAAAGCTGTTTTTTTTGAAAACAGCTTTACTTTAACATAAAAACATTAGAAAAACCTCAGGCAATTATTAATAGCCTACTCATCATCTTCTTCTTTTTGTTTTTTTAAGAGTTTCAGAGTATTTAATGGCAACTTCGTTCACAGTTTTACTTGAGATCAGATTATAAATCCGGTCTCTGAGTTCTGCCCACTCTTCATGCAGAGGACAAGGAGTTTCATCTGAACATTCTTTCAATCCAGTGACACATTTAAGATTAATAACCGGTCCCTCGACTCTTTCAACAATTTCTAGAATCGAACTTTTTTTAGCCAATTCCGTAATTTTAAATCCCCCGCCTCTCCCCTTATAGGAATCGACGTAACCGTATTTTGCCATTCTCTGTAAGATTTTCGCAAGATAATGAGCCGGAATATCTTCACTTTTAGCAATTTCTGATGACATAATCAGGGCTTCCTTCGGCTGCCTTGCTAAAAATAGTATCGCCCGAATGGCATATTCTCCGGTTTTGGTGTATATCATTATGCTACCTCAAAATGGTGAAAATGTTATTGTTAATGGAGTTATTTATCCCCTTTACAAAATAAGTAAAATGAATCTTTTTGTCAATCATAATCGGACATTTTCTCCAAATTTCCCTACTTTTTCACAAATTTGGGCTGTTTGAGTCAATAAAATCAATGAAAAAATCAGACTTGTTGACTTCTGATATAAGATTTGCAAACTTAAATGAATCCTGATTCAGAATTTTTACATCTATAAAAGGACATTCTGTAAAACCTTCTCCAATGATCTCGGCATTGAAATTTGCCAACTGGTGCCAAAGGAATCCTGTGTTCTCAAATGAATAGTGGATCCTCAATCTATCATAAAAGCGGATTTCCCGAAGGCCCGAGTCATTCACAAAACCGTCGGCTGCTGAAGAGTATGCTTTTGCAAGTGGACCGGCGCCAAGTTTTGTGCCTCCGAAATAACGGATCACAAAAATTGCTGAATAGAAAAGACTGAAACTCTTGATCGTGTTAAAAATCCTGATTCCGGCTGTCCCGTTCGGCTCTCCATCATCAGAATAACGAAATTCGTCAAAAAGACGGAATGCAAAACAGATATGAGTTGAATCATAATATTTCTTTTTAATTTGTGAGTGGATTTCTGCAAAATGTTCTTTTGACAATATTTTTTGTCCGTGAGCAATAAATAATGAACCTTTTTCCTTATACTTGAATTCCTTTCCCGATTCTATTGTTTGGTAGAGTATATCATTATTCATAAAAAGTAAAATAATTATTTGACTTTGTTGTGCAGGTATATTTAAAATTTAAATTTAAACTTTAGTCAACTTTATTCCGAATGTCAGAAAATAAAATCATTATCAGAGGTGCAAGACAGCATAATCTGAAAAATATTGACCTCGATTTGCCGCGTGATGCTTTTGTTGTTATTACCGGTCTCTCAGGATCAGGAAAATCATCTCTTGCATTTGATACTATTTACGCCGAAGGTCAGAGAAGATATATTGAATCTCTATCGGCATACGCAAGACAGTTTTTGGACATGCTGGAAAAACCGGATGTTGATCTTATAGAAGGACTCAGCCCGGCAATTTCAATTGAACAGAAAACAGCGGGCGGAAATCCCCGTTCAACCGTTGGTACAATAACAGAAATTTATGATTATATGCGTCTGCTTTATGCCAAAGTTGGAACTCCTTATTGCTACAATTGCGGACGCCCTGTTGAGAAACAAACCTCAGAACAAATTCTTACGCATATATTTTCCAGTTTTCAAAATACTAAAATAATGATCCTTGCTCCCGTCATTCGTGGCAGAAAAGGACATTACAGGGAATTATTTGAAGAAATATTAAAAGATGGCTTCCTTAGGGTAAGAGTTGATTCGGAATTGATTGAACTTGAGGAAGGCTTCAAAGTTGACAGATACAAAATCCATAATATTGAGATTTTGGTAGACAAAATCACAGTAAACGATTCTTCAAGACACCGGATTACCGAATCTTTGGAGGTCGCTTTGAACTATGGTGGGGGAAACCTGATAATCAATGATGGAGAAAATGATCATTTCTACAGCAGAAATCTAAGTTGCACACATTGTAGTATCGGATACCAGGAACTGGTTCCCAATTCATTTTCGTTCAATTCACCATACGGATCATGCTCTGATTGTGAGGGACTTGGAGAGAAGAAGCTTATTGATATCGACTTACTAATTCCTGATCGTAATCTTTCTATTGAAGAGGGTGGTATTGCTGCTATTGGAAAGCCCAGAAGTATGTGGTTTTTTCAGCAGCTTGAGGGTGTTGCCCTTAAATTCGGCTTTACTTTCGATCAAAAAATTTCGACATTAACTGAAGAACAGTTGAATATTATCCTGCATGGTACTGCGGAAAAGGTGCCTTTTGTTTATTCTTTCGGGGGCGGCAAAAATATTACCTATAATCATAAATTCAATGGTGTTGTTGAATATGTAAAGCATTTTTTTGAAACGACTTCGAGTTCAAAAATTCGGGACTGGGCAGAATCATTTATGAATACGATGACCTGCCCGACATGTAACGGAGGAAGATTAAGGAAGGAATCACTCGCAATAAAATTTGGAGAAAAAAATATCAGTGAAGTTGCCTCATTTTCGATTTCCAAAGCAAAAGAGTTTTTTAATACAATAGAGTTAAAAGAAAGAGCAGAAATCATTTCACAGCCTATATTAAAGGAGATTAATTCGAGGCTCGATTTTCTGCTTAATGTCGGGCTGGATTATCTTACATTAAGCCGATCGGCAAGAACCCTATCCGGCGGCGAGGCGCAGAGAATAAGATTAGCAACTCAGATCGGTTCGCAACTTGCTGGTGTTCTTTATGTCCTCGACGAACCAAGTATTGGCTTACATCAGCACGATAACCTGAAGCTCATCAACTCCCTGAGAAATCTGAGAGATCTTGGGAATACAGTTTTAGTTGTTGAGCATGACCGGGAAACCATTGAAAACTCTGATTTTATCGTTGATCTCGGACCACTTGCAGGAGAGCATGGCGGAAAAGTGTGTATAGCAAAAAGCACAGCAGAGATTGTGGGATCAGACCAAATTTATGATTCTCTTACTATCAAATATTTGAAAAACCAAAGACTAATAGAAATTCCCGAAAAGCGCAGGTCGGGAAATGGAAAACATTTAAGGATTTCCGGTGCATCAGGAAATAATTTGAAGAAGGTTAATTTTGAAATTCCTTTAGGAACGCTCACGGCTGTTACTGGGGTTAGTGGTTCCGGGAAATCTTCACTAGTTAATGAGACTTTGGTTAGCCACCTAATGCGCCATTTCTATGAGTCGAAAATTGCTCCACTTCCTTTTGAGAGTATCGAAGGCCTTGAAAATATTGACAAAGTAATTGAAATTGATCAGTCACCGATTGGAAGAACACCAAGATCGAATCCTGCAACTTATACAGGACTTTTCACTTTTATTAGAGATCTTTACGCACAATTACCCGAATCAAAAATCAGGGGATTTGCCCCGGGGCGGTTCAGTTTTAATGTTAAGGGCGGCAGATGTGAGGATTGCGAGGGCGATGGACTTAAAAAAATTGAGATGAATTTTTTACCGGATGTTTATGTTCATTGTGAAACATGCAATGGTAAAAGATACAACCGTGAAACGCTTGAAATTTTATATAACAGAAAGAGTATTTCAGATGTTCTGGATATGACTATTGAGGAAGCACTTCAATTTTTTGAAGATCACCCCAGAATAAAAAGAAAACTGAAAACCTTAAATGATGTCGGACTTGGTTATATTAAATTGGGACAACAGGCAACTACACTTTCCGGCGGAGAAGCACAAAGGGTTAAACTTGCAACTGAATTAAGCAAGATCGGAACAGGTAAAACGCTTTATATACTTGATGAACCCACAACGGGACTGCATTTTGAGGACGTAAGGATTCTCCTGAAAGTACTCGAAAAATTGGTGGATAAAGGGAACACAGTAGTTATTGTTGAGCACAATCTTGATGTTATTAAGGTAGCCGATCATATTATAGATCTCGGTCCTGAGGGCGGAGAAAGAGGCGGAGAAATAATTGCGACCGGGACACCGGAAGAAGTTGCAAGATCGCATCAAAGTTTAACCGGAAGATATCTTAAAAAAGAATTAACGATTACAGGAGTAAATTGATGTCAAAATCATTAAATGAATTTAAGGCATACAGACTTGAAATGAATGATAGAATATTGAATTCGGGGTTTAACGATTTCAAGAAATTCTTTGCTCTCGATAACAAAGCCTATATAGAGGGCTCGCTGCCGGCAAAATATAAAGAGATGATGGGACTTGCTTCTTCAATGGTACTCCGCTGCAATGATTGTATTTTATATCATATCGATAAATCGATTCAGGAAGGAGCAACCAGACAAGAGCTATTTGAAGTTTTTAATATTGCTCTGATTGTAGGAGGTTCGATAGTCATTCCTCATCTCCGTTTTGCGATGGAAAAACTTGATGAAATCCTTCCTGAACAGCAGACTAAACTGCTATAATTATGAAGCTGATCTTTGCAACAAATAATAAAGGTAAACTCAGAGAAGTTACTCAAATTCTGAAACCACTTGGCTGTGAGGTTATCGGACTTTCAGAAGCTGTCGGAGAACTTGAGATTCCTGAAACAGGGAATACTCTTGAAGAGAATGCATCATTAAAAGCGAGTACGGTTTACAACATCACCGGACTACCAGTAATAGCAGATGACAGCGGTCTGGAGGTGGATGCATTAAGTGGAGCGCCGGGAGTCTTCTCAGCGAGATATGCAGGCGAAAATTGTTCATACGATGATAATAACCGGAAAATAATAAGCGTATTAAGTGATTTTCCTATTCCTTACAAAGCGCAGTTCAAATGTTGTGCGATTTTTTTTGATGGGGCTAAGATCATTCAAGCTTTAGGAACACTTAAAGGAGAGTTGATATTAGAGCAGAGAGGTAAAAACGGATTCGGTTATGACCCGTTATTTATTCCGGACGGGTATGAAAAAACTCTTGCCGAAATGAGCGCTGAGCAGAAAAATTCCATAAGTCACAGAGCCAGAGCATTCAATTCTTTATTCGAACAAATGAAATCTGAGGGAGTGTTAAAGTGAGATATTTAAAAGTTTTTATTATACTTTTTATCTTTGTCATGTATGGTTGTTCTGATAAACCGAATGATCCGGTCATTGATGAAACAGGAACTTCTGCATCGAAATACTTCCCCGGTAAAATCGGGTCCCGGTTTATATACTCTGTGGAAGAATTTGATTCTTCTCAGGGGATTTTTCTTCATAAGGGTGAAAAAGAAGTAACTTATAATAACATAATTAAACTCAGGAACACTGATTATGTGACACAGGAAAACAAGTACATTATCCCGGAAAAAGATACTACAGGAATTTCTTACTTCAGGCTGTCTGACCGGGGTGTTTATTATTTTATTGATACGACCGGATTTGGTAATTTGATTTCAAGTTTGCCAGATACACTCAAATCACTCCTTTCTTTCTCAATAGACGAAGAGATGAATGTGCTTTCTCTGCCGTTTTTTGAAGGAAAAACCTGGACTGCTTATCAATTGAGTCTTTCAATTCCCACCTTTGCTTACGAACTGTCAATCGTAGATATTACCGCTACATATCGTGGTAAAGAATCAGTCTCGGTTCCATTTTCCGAAAGCAATGTTGATTCAGAAAGAATTGAATACAAAATCACACTGCGAATCCCAACAATTGAAAATCTGCTCAACCCTCCAACCACTGTATTTATATCCAATGCATATTTTGCTGAAAACACAGGATTGGTTAAAATTGAGGGAAACACTTTCCTGATAAATGCTTTGTCCGGCGGGGGTATTGAACTTGCAGATTCCTCCGGAATAACCAGGGAATTATTAGTAAATAAGGAAATTAAATAGGATGTCTGAAAAGCATTCAATTCATCATTTTACGTCGTTTATTAAACTGTTTACTCTTTCATTATTTTTACTTCTGCTGAGAGTAGATGCAGCCGGAAATTGTATGCCGGATTCTCTCAAAGACTATGAGACGATCAAAGACATAGTTTATTATCCGGATTCTATTACCAGTTCCGATCCTTATAAAGCTGAAAGGTGCCGCTTGGATATATACTATCCAAATAATATTAAAGGATTTGCAACTGTTGTCTGGTTTCATGGCGGCGGATTACAGGCTGGAGAGAAATTTTTCCCAATAGAGCTAATGGGAAAGGGAATTTCAGTTGTGGCAGTTAATTACCAGCTATATCCGGGCGTTAAAAGTCCTGCTTATATCGAGGATGCAGCTGCTGCAGTTGCCTGGGTCTTTAAAAATATCGGACTTTTCGGAGGAGATTCAGGAAAGATTTATGTTTCCGGACATTCCGCCGGTGGTTATCTTACGAGTATGATTGGTCTCGATAAGATATGGTTGGCAAAATATGGTGTCAGTGCTGATTCAATTGCAGGTTTGGTACCGTTCAGCGGGCATACAATAACGCATTTCAGCATCAGAGAAGAAAGGGGAATACCGGGAGGAAAACCCGTGGTCGATGAATTTGCACCACTATATTATGTCCGACCGGATGCGCCTCCGCTTATTCTGATAACCGGGGACAGGGAACTGGAATTATTAGGGCGTTATGAAGAGAATGCCTATATGATGAGAATGATGAGAGTAGCAGGTCACAAGAAAACAGAATTGTATGAATTGCAGGGATTTGATCACGGCGCAATGGCAGGACCGGCATTTCATATTCTGCTGGATTTTATCAGAAGTAATATTTCGATGGAATAAAAAATATCTTCATGTGCAGCCTTTGGATCTCAGTTTTACAAATACTTTCGGGAAAGTTATGAGATATTTAATCACAATAATTGTTATGATGATTTTTCTTCAGAATACCAAATATTTCGGACAGTGTTCTGATGCCGGAATATGCAGTATCGATAATGGAGTTTTTGAAGAAAAAAGTCATAACCATTTGGAGATTGAATATTCATATGGAATTAGCGGTGATCCCGATAGTCTCACCATAAATGCTTTAAAGCTTTCAACCGGAATTCAATTACCGTGGGATACTAAAATATCTCTGTCCGTCCCTTTTCAAAAGGTCAGCGGACCATTTGGGAGCGTTTCCGGAATCGGTGATCTGATACTGATCCTCACACATTCGCTGTACTTTGAAAAGAACTCTCTTAGTATCTCAGGAGGAATTAAATTTAACACAGGGGCAGATGATATCGGTAATTTTCCTCAGAAATATCAGCCGGGACTTGGATCAACAGATTTCCTTTTTGGGATTCATTATAATGTAGATAATTATTATGCCGGTTTTGCTTACCAAAACAGCGGTAAAAGAAATTCTAATATCCTGCAGATGGAGAGGGGTGATGATATTATGTTGAAATTGGGACATTTTGGAACATTAGGTTACGGTCTTGATTATCAAATTGATGCTCTGGCAATAAAAAGATTAAAGAAATCTTCAATAATATCTCCCGAACCTACAATTTCCCGCTTAAGCTATTATGAGATATCAGGAAGTGATAATTTTCAGATTAATCTTTCATTAAAAATCACAAAGACTATTTCAGAAAAAATCAGGTTTAGCAGTATTCTCGCATTTCCAACTCTAAAAAGAGAAGATAATACAGATGGTTTACAAAGAGCATTAACAATTAACCTTGCAGCATCCTATACATTTTAATGGATGATGCGCTGATAATTACTTTATCAAAAGTTTAACTATTTTTCTGCAATAATAACCTGAACTATACCGAAAGTAAGTGAATGTGCATGGACTGCTTTAAAACCGCTGCTCAGGAATAATTCTTTAAGATTTACTTTTTCGTCAAATTCATGCACTGAATCAGGAAGATATTTATAAGCTTCATTATCCTTTGAGATTATTTTCCCGATGATAGGGAGAACTTTTGTGAAGTAGGAACGGTAAAGCGTCCTGAATATACCTTTTTCAGGCAAACGGAATTCCAATACGCATACTTTTCCCCCTTTTATGAGCACCCTGTGAAAAGAATTAAACCCTGCGGGGATATCATAAAAATTTCTGACACCGAATGCCACTGTTATCACATTAAAAACGGAATCACGGTAAGGGAGGTATTCGGCAACGCTTTGAACAAGTTTCCCGCGGATCATTTTAGATTTTTTATTAAAGCAACTGAGCATATTAAAAGAGAGGTCTGCGCCGAATATCTTAATACCTTTAGTTTTGGATGCCTCGAGTGCGAAATCACCGGTACCGCAAGCCACATCAAGCAGTATATCAGTCGGATTTAGTTTTAATAATTTCAGTGCTTTCTTTCTCCAGTACACATCAATATAAGCACTGAGGAGATGGTTTAAGAGATCGTATCGGGGTGAAATTGAATCAAAGATTCTTTTAACTCTGTTTTTTTTATCGCTCATCACTGTTCAAAAATTTTACTATTTTAAAGGTAACTGTCTATTAATATTTTTAATATACTAATTTAACACGCTTAAACTTAATACAATTCAATTTAAGGCTTAATTATGGAAAAATATTTAGAAGCCATCAGAAAAAATGTTTGTTCTTTATGCATAGATTCGGACGAAAATGGTAACTGTACTCTCAATGAAAAAGAAAGATGTGCCGTTGAATTATTTTTGCCCAAAATAATTGAAACAATTCGAAAAGCAGAGACCGATGATCTTACTCTGCAATATAGGGCACTTAAAGACCATGTTTGCCGGGAATGCAGGGTTAAGGAAGGATCAGACAAATGTTACCTCAAGGAAGATGCAAACTGCTCTCTTGATCGTTACTATCATATAATTGTTGAGACCGTTCTTCAGGTTGATGCGGCTGAAAAACGATAGTTTAACTTACGGGTCTTCGGAGTTGTTTTACTGTGATCCAATTCATTTTGACTGGAAAAGTGAAATTGAATATAATGTAATGATAAAAACGAAAAGTCATGAATTTTTCTTCTGAGAATTTCACTGTTCAGGAAGGAGGAAGATATTATCCTGGTAATAAAGAGAGTCTGACGGATTCTCAGATCAATGCGGAATTATTTTCAGAGTGATTTATGTGCCAGTCTGATCACTTTAATTCTATGAAAAATTATCTTCCTGCAAGATATATCGTTATCAGCGAAAAATAAATAATCAGCCCGAGAATATCGTTTGCTGTAGTAACAAACGGGCCCGTGGCTATAGCCGGATCAGTTTTAAATTTCTTAAAAATCAGCGGTATAGTTGCTCCGAGCATTGTAGCGGTAACCATTACTGTTAATAGTGCTACTGAAAGAAATATCCCGAATTCGAAGGTTACTTTATTTCCCGGAAAAAATACAGTGACACCCAAT
>Ga0172368_10000125_pt1 | contig 100905 bp, 88 predicted proteins | sample Lak11m_FD_114540 | JGI IMG/M metagenome (GOLD analysis project Ga0172368, IMG submission 114540) | Freshwater microbial communities from Kabuno Bay, South-Kivu, Congo - kab_022012_11m | ecosystem: Environmental > Aquatic > Freshwater > Lake | place: Democratic Republic of the Congo: South-Kivu...
AAAAAAGACCCCGATATTTTCGGGGCCTTTTTATTTGAATACTTATAATTCTCTTATTGATGTAGTAACAAGAATAATGGAGCTAGTACAAGAGTAAGAGTAGATAGTAATTTGATCAAAACGTGTAGTGAAGGACCTGCTGTATCCTTGAAAGGATCACCAACAGTATCTCCAGTTACAGCTGCTTTGTGAGCAAATGAACCTTTTCCTCCAAATGCACCCATCTCGATATATTTCTTAGCATTGTCCCAAGCGCCACCACCATTATTTAATAATAGAGCTAGGATAACACCTGCGATTGTACCAACCATAAGAGTTGCACCAACTGCTTCAGCTCCCAAGAATACTCCAACTAATGTTGGAACGATTACTGCGATTAAACCTGGAACGACCATTTCTTTTAGAGCACCTTTTGTACAGATATCTACGCAACGTCCGTAGTCTGGTTTGTCTGTACCTTTCATGATTCCAGGATGTTCTTTGAATTGAGCACGAACATCATTGATGATGTAGTAAGCAGCTTTTGATACCGCACGAATTGCATATGCAGAGAAGATAAACACTAATACTGCACCGATCAAACCTCCAACGAATACGATAGGTTTAGCAAGATCGATAGAAGTTAGTTTTACTTCTTGAAGGTATGCAGAGAAAAGTAGGAATGCAGCAAGTGCAGCAGATCCTACAGCGTATCCTTTTGTTAAAGCTTTTGTAGTGTTACCTACAGCGTCCAAACGGTCTGTTCTTTTTCTGATTTCTTCTGAAGCTTTTGACATTTCAACGATACCTCCTGCGTTATCTGTGATAGGTCCGAAGTTGTCCATTGCCAAGATATATGCTGCTGTTGATAACATACCCATAGTAGCGATAGCTGTTCCATAAAGTCCTCCCTCTGGAGCTCCACTTCTTATTCCTAGAAAATATGATCCTAGAAGAGCAGCTGAAATAACTACTACTGGAAGTCCTGTACTTTCAAGTCCGATTGAGAAGCCCATAATTATATTTGTAGCACTTCCTGTTTCTGATGCAGAAGCGATATCTTTTACAGGGCGATATTTATATTCTGTGTAGTATTGAGTGATATAAACGAAAGCGATAGAAGCTACGATACCAACAAGTCCGCAAGCTAGGAACCATATCCAGTACTCTCCTAGAAGTAGGTAAGTAGCTGCTCCGAATCCACATGCTGCCAAGAAAGTGGTTAAGAAATAACCTCTATTTAGTCCTTTCATTGGGTCTTCACTTTCTTTAATGCTAACTGCGAAAACTCCAATTATTGAAGCGACTAGTCCAAATGCACGAGCAACCAATGGAAATAAAATTCCTTTTAATCCGAATACTGGGAATAATGCAATTCCAAGTACCATTGCCCCGATATTTTCAGCGGCTGTTGATTCGAAAAGATCTGCTCCACGACCTGCACAGTCTCCTACGTTGTCTCCAACTAGGTCTGCGATTACGGCTGGATTTCGAGGATCATCTTCTGGAATTCCTGCCTCAACTTTACCAACTAAATCAGCACCAACGTCTGCTGCTTTTGTATAAATTCCTCCTCCAAGTTGTGCGAATAATGCTACGAAAGAAGCACCAAATCCGAATCCAACTAAAAGTAATGGAACTTGTTCTGGATTATCTAGTCCTCCATATAGATAGAATAGACCTCCAACTCCAAGTAGTGATAAAGCAACTACTAGAATTCCTGAAACTGCTCCTCCACGCATAGCAACTTGCAAAGCTTTATTTAAGCTTTTTTGTGCAGCAGCTGCTGTACGAAGATTTGCTTTAACTGATACATACATGCCGATAAATCCTGCAAGAGCTGAACATGCAGCGCCAAGGATAAATGCGACAGCTGTGTGCCATGCATAAGAAGTATTACCACTTAGGTAATAAGCAAAGAAGATTATTACAGCCAATACAGCCGTCATTACGGCGATTGTAATGTATTGTCTTCTTAGGAAAGCCATAGCGCCTTCTTTGATAGCTTGTGCAATTTCTTGCATTTTTGCTGTACCAGTGTCTTGTTTTAGTACGTATCTTGCTAGAAGATATGCCACTAAAAGTGCTCCGAAACTGATAACAAAGATCGAGTAGAACATACTTGATTAGGGATTAATGAATATATATGTTATGTAAAATTTGGTTGCCCGGGAGATATTACCAACTTGAATGTGATTATTCAAGGTGGATTGGCTTGTCTTTCTTAAGATTTGTTGGAAAATTATGGATTAGAAAACAATAGTAAATCTTTGTAAAAGGCTTTTCGTTCTTTGTTCCATGGTTAATTATATAATCTAATGAGCATTTAATTTTTAGCCAAAAAATATGAAAAAATTGTTTATTATGGTGATCGCTCTTTCTAGTTTTCTAGTTATGTCATTTTCTGGGTTTGCCGTTAGTTTTTCAGATGTGACTGAAGGAGTTCCTTCATATTCTGCTGTTGATTATTTAAAGACAAACGGAATCGTTGAAGGATATAAAGATAATACTTTTCGTCCTAACAATACTATAAACAGGGCTGAATTTATGAAGATAGTTATTAGTTCCATTAATAAAACTCCTTCTGGAACAAATTGTTTCAAGGATGTTAATGATCAGTGGTATGCACCTTATGTATGTGAAGGTAAGACTAAAGGTATTGTGAGTGGATACAAGGATGGAACTTTTAAGCCTGACCAAGAAATTAGTTTTTCTGAGGCTTCAAAGATTGTTGTTAATGCATTGGATGTGAAAAAAGGTACTGAGGATAAAGATATTTGGTATAAGACATATGTAACTGGACTTGAAAATAAAAAAGCTATTCCATTTTCTATTCATGGTTTTGATCAAAAAATTACTAGAGCGGAAATGGCCGAAATTGTGTACAGATTAAAAGCTGGAGTTACCGATAAGCTTTCTACATCTTTTGATGAAATAAAAGGTGAAGGTATTATAAAAGTTGCATCTTGTGATGAGTTACAGCAACGTTTTATGAGTGCCGGAAGTTCTCGTCCTGGTGGAGACTTCTTGGTTGATGATTTTGTTCTTCCTGCTGTGGCTCCACAGGCTAATGAAATGACAAAGGCTGCGGCAGCGCCTTCTACTAGTGCTGGAGCGGCTTCTGATTATTCAACTACAAATATTCAAGTTCAGGGTGTTGATGAAGCTGACATAGTAAAGAATGATGGAAAATTTGTTTATATGATTAAAGGTGACACAGTTAGAATTGTTCAAGTGTATCCAGCGACTGCTATGAAGGAATTGGTAAAGATAAAACTTCAGACTGATCCTTCTGATGAATTTTATCCATCTGAGATGTATGTGGATGGAGATACGTTGGTTATTATAGGCTCAAAGTCTAATTATTCTTATGCTGCTAAAAGTCCGATGCCTTATTATTATAGATCTTATGATAGAACTAAAATCTATGTATTGGATATGAAAGATAGATCAAATCCTGTTGTAAAAAGATCTATCGAATTTGATGGAAATTACAATACTTCAAGAAAGATAGGTGATACTGCTTATTTGGTTTTGAATCGTAATGTCGGCAATATTTATCCTATTTATGATGAGACTATTAAAGGGTATATTCAGCCAAATTCTGCTGATGTTATGCCAAAAATGAAGGACTCTGTTGATAACAAAGAAAAGCCAATTGGAAAATGTTCAGACGTAATGATTTTGCCAAGACCAAATAATTTGAATTATATAATTACGGTTGCTGTTCCTCTTAAAGATTATGATAAATCTGTTTCTGAAGAGTTGATAGTTGGTAATGGTGATAACGTCTATGCTTCACAAGATAATTTGTATATTGCTGATACTGATTGGAATTATTATTACAGTGGCAATTCTCAGCATACTGCTATTTATAAATTTAATCTTGGAGATGGCACTATAAAATATCAAAGTTCTGGTTCTGTTCCTGGAAAGATTTTGAATCAATTTTCTATGGATGAATATAATGATTATTTTAGAATTGCTACTACTGTAGGTGATTCTTGGAGTGAGGGTTCAAGATCTGATAATGCTATTTATGTTCTAAATTCTAAAATGAATGTAGTAGGAAGTGTCGACAATATTGCAAAGGGTGAGGAGATTTATGCTGTTAGATTTATTGGAACAAAGGTATATGTTGTTACATTTAAGTATATCGATCCTTTGTTTGTAATAGATTTGTCTGTTCCGACTTCTCCTAAAGTTTTGGGAGAATTAAAGATTCCTGGATATAGTAAATATTTACATCCTTATGATGAAAATCATTTAATTGGTTTTGGAAATGAGGTTGATGAAAGTATTGATGCAGACAAAGTTCATAGTCCTGATGCTGTTTACTATACTGCTGTTCAGGGTCTTAAAATTGGATTGTTTGACGTTACTGATATGAAACACCCTAAAGAAATGTTTAAAGAAGTTATAGGAGATAGGGGAACAGATAGTGAGCTTTTGACTAATCATAAGGCATTGTTGTTTAACAAAGAGAAAAATTTATTAGCATTTCCAATTATTGTTAAGCAATACGACGAGGATACTTGTAGCAAATCTACATATTCAACATGTCCTTCTGATTGTGTAAAAACTTGTGTTCCTTCAAGTTGTAAACTGGATAATGGCCTTCAAATCTGTACTACTGATTGTGATGGCGTAAATAGTTGTGCAACTGATTCTTATAGAGAAGCTAAGACTATTTTCCAAGGAGCTTATGTTTATAATGTTGATTTAACAAATGGATTCAAGTTTAAAGGAAAGATTACTCACTCTACGCTTAGTGATGTTATAGATAGAGATTTCGCTTATGGTGAAGGTAGCTACGACAACATGATTCAAAGAATCATTTATATTGGAGAAAACCTATATACGATTTCTCAATCTATGATAAAAGCCAATTTGATTAGCGATCTTACCTATAAGGCGCTTGTAGAACTTGGAGATTAGAGTTGAATTAAAGGTTTGCTGGAAGCGGAAAAGATGTGTTTTCTTGTGCTGTTATTAATTCAGTAATTTTTAGGTTTGGTATTTCTTTTTTGAATTTTTCAATGACTTGTTTAAGGAGAATTTCTGGTGCGGAAGCTCCTGCAGTCAGGCCTATTTTTTTATATTTAAATATAGAGCTTGGAATTTTATCTGCAGAATCGAATAGAATAGCTTTTTTCTTGAAGGATTTCGCGACTTCTACGAGTCTGTTTGCGTTTGAAGAGTTTTTTGAGCCTATTACTGCGATAAAATCACATTTTTTCGCTAAGGCTTTTACTGCGTTTTGACGATTTTGACTGGCATAGCAGATGTCTTTTGTCAGTTCTATGTGTGGAATTTTTTTCTTTAATTCTTTTATTATGGCTTTTGTGTCGTCTACTGAAAGTGTTGTTTGTGTTAGACAGACAACGCTTTTGTTTTTGAAATCGTGTGATTTTATCTTTTTTACATCACTAATGTTTTCTATGAGTTTAATCTTTGTAACTGCAGATGTTCCTTTTGCTTCTTGGTGATTTTTTTGTCCTATAAAGAATATTTCATATCCATTATTCTTGAAAATTACTGCTTCTCTATGGACTTTTAGAACTAGAGGACAAGTTGTGTCTATTATTTTTAATCCTCTGTCTTCGCATTTTTTTAAAAATAATGGAGATACTCCGTGTGCTGATAATATTAGAATTGAACCTTTTGGAATTTTATCTATCGGTACGCTGAATCTAACTCCTTTTTTTTTGAAATAGTTAACTAGAAAGTTGTTGTGAACTATTGGATGATTTACGAAAATTGGAGTTCCGAACTTCTCCAAAGCTTTCTCTAGTGTATTTATGGCTCGGCTAACTCCTGCACAAAATCCGTGAGGATATGCTACGAATAGAGTTTTTGTGTTGTTTATTTGCATTGGCCGACGAAGCTAAAAACTACTTCACGGTTTTTTGAATGATCTAATTCGAAGAATAATATTCTTTGCCATTTTCCCAGTAACATTTTGCTGTCTTGTACTGGAACTGTTTCTGATGAAGATCCAAGTAACATCTGCGCTACGTGAGAGTGTCCATTTAGACATTCCTCCTCTATTTTACACATTGTGTTTTTTTCACGGACTTCTAGGTTGTTGTGTTGGTATGTTTTTTCTGGATTAACTATTTCTTCGAATATCAATTTTTTTAGATCTTGAAAAAATCCATCTTCTTTTTCATTTATTTTGATGGCAGTTGTTGTGTGTCTGACAAATACACTCACTAGTCCTTCTTGGGCTTTAATTTCTTTCAAAAATTCTTCGACTTTTTCAGTTAAATCAATTATGTCGAAAAATTTCTTTGTTTTTAGTTCTAATTTTTTAATATGTGTATTCATAGCGATTTTTATAGGCTTGCTAATTTTAGGTAATGATGGGAAATAATTCAAGTGGATCTTCTTTCTGTCCTTGCATTTTGGCTTGAAATTGATTACTTTGTTGCTATGAATTTTGGAATTATTGCTGATGGAAATCGTCGCTGGGCCCAGAAAAACGGTCTTTCTACTGAAGAAGGTCATAGAAAGGGCTTTTCTGTTGTAACTGACTACATTTATCCTGTTCTGGTGGACAGCAAGGAGTTTAGTGCCATGACCGTGTATGCTTTCTCCACAGAAAACTGGAAAAGGTCTGTTTCTGAGGTGAGATATCTTATGAAACTTTATGCTGAGATGATTGATAAATGGATTCCTGACTTAATGAAGAGGAAAACTAGGGTTATTCATGCAGGGAGAAAGAACAGAATACCTTCTTTTTTGAGGAAGAAAATTGAAGAAGCTGAGGAAATTTCAAAGAAAAACAAGGATTTTACAATTTATCTTTGTTTAGATTACGGAGGAAGAGATGAGATATTGAGAGCCGCAAAAAAGGGGAATCTAGAGAAAAATCTTGAAGTTCCTGATTTAGATTTAGTTTTTAGGCCTGGAGGAGAGATGAGGTTGTCTAATTTTTGTATTTGGCAGGCAGCTTATGCTGAATTCTTTTTTACCGACAAGTTCTTGCCTGAAATTACTAAGGCTGATGTAAAAAAAACCTTAAAAGAGTTCCTTGAACGGGAAAGGAGAAAGGGCGCTTAGATTTTCATAGTCGAGTTCTAATTTTTTGTGGCAAGTTGTCCGCAGGCAGCCATGATGTCTTGGCCGTAACTAAAACGTTGTATGCAATCTATTCTTTTTGCTTCCAATAATGCTTTGAATTTTTGAATTTGAAAGCTTGAAGTTGCTTCGAATTTTCCAGTTGGATTGTATGGAATTAAATTTACCACACATACTCTTCCTTGAAGTAGATTTGCAAGTTCTACGGCGTGTTTTGTTCCATCGTTGACGTTCTTTAGAAGTATATATTCAAACATCACTTTACGGTGAGTTCTGTTGAAGTAATCGTCTACAGCGTCAAGAATCTTTTTGATTGAGTATTTTTTGTTTGAAGGCATTATTTTTTCTCTAAGTTCATCATTTGGAGCATGAAGAGATATAGCCAAGTTTATTTCCATTTTCTCTGCCGCTAGTCGCTTTATTCCTTCTATTACTCCACAAGTTGATATCGAGAAATGGCGTGCACCTAGATTGAATCCTGTTTTTTCGTTTAATGTTTTTATTGCAGAAAGAACATTGTCGTAGTTTAGAAAAGGTTCTCCCATTCCCATCACTACTACGTTTGTGATTTTTTTGTTTTCTTTCTTTAGTAGTCTTGCAAATAGTAGGACTTGATCAACTATCTCAGATGAAGTCAGGTTTCTTTTGAATCCCATTTTTCCTGTTGCACAGAATGTACATCCCATAGGACATCCTACTTGTGATGAAACACATACAGTATTTCTATCTTCTTTATGCATCATCAAAACTGTTTCGATTTTTGCGCCATCATTTAGGATAATCAATGCTTTCATTGTTCTATTATCTCTACTTATAAGCAGTTCGTGTTTTACTTCAAGTGAGCAGTTTTTGCTTAAAGCTTCTCTTAAAGAAGCTGGAAAAGTTGCTGCATTATCCCAATTATCTATTAGGTTTTTAAATATTGCGTCATTGACTTGTTTGTAGCGATATTTTGGCTCGTCTTTTAATACTTCATTTAATTTTGATAGGTCCATTGCGTTCTTTTAGTGAGTTATTTTCCTCTATTATACACTTCACGAACGTGTTTCCTATTTAAAATGTCTATAAGAGCCTTTCCAGCCGCTATTGTGATGTCTGTATCTTTTCCTTGTCCGTGCCATGATTCTTTGTTTTCATCTTCCCAAGTTATGTTTACTATACCGATAGCATCTTTGTCTGGAGTTAATGCATTTATTCTAAATTCAGTTAACTTTCCCTTTAGTTTACCTATTTTTGTAATGCCATTATAAAGAGCTGATACAGGACCATCTCCGGAACCATCTGCTTTTTTCACAGTTTTTCCTATCTTCATTTCTATTTTAGCTTTTGCTCCATGATCTTTTTCAGATGAAATTTTTGCTTTTGTAAGAGAATATTTTTCGTTAATAGGTTGGTCTGTTGTTATCATTATCAAGTCTTCGTCATAGATGTCTTTTTTCTTGTCTGCAAGAGCTTTGAATTTGATGAATATCTCTTCTAATTTGTCTTCTGAAATCATTATTCCAAGATCTTTAAATCTATTTGATATGGCAGTTTTCCCTGAATGTTTACCTAAAATTAAGTTGTTTGCAGAACTATATCCTACGTCTTCTGGTTTCATAATTTCGTAAGTCAATCTGTTTGAAAGTACGCCGTGTTGATGAATTCCAGCTTCATGTGCGAAAGCATTTCTTCCGACGATTGCTTTATTCGATTGAATATCTTGTCCTGTGATTTGAGTAAGTAATTTTGATGCGGCCAATAATTGAGTGGTGTCGATATTAGTTTTTTCTGTGAATAATTCTGGTCTGGTTTTTATTGCCATTACTACTTCTTCAAGTGCTGCATTTCCTGCACGTTCACCTATACCGTTTATGGTGCATTCAACTTGTCTGGCTCCATTTATTACTCCTGAAAGACTGTTTGCCACAGCTAAACCAAGGTCATTATGACAATGAGTTGAAACTATTACGTTTTTTATTCCGCGAACGTTTGCGATAAGGCATCTTATTAAATCTCCAAATTCTTCTGGAGTACTGTAGCCGACTGTGTCAGGGATGTTTAATGTGTCTGCTCCTGCTTTAATCGCTTCTTCCAAAATTTCTATTAAAAATTTTCTATCTGATCTTGTCGCGTCTTCTGGAGAGAAGTCGACTCTGTCTGTGAATGTTTTTGCTAATTTTATTCCTGCAATTGCTTTCTTTATTGCTTCGTCGCGAGTCATTTTTAGTTTGTACCATAAATGAATATCGCTTGTGGCAATGAATACATGGATTCTTGGTTTTTTAGCTTTTTCTAAAGCTTTCATTGCGGATTCGATGTCTTTTTCATTACATCTAGCAAGTCCACAAATTTCTGACTTTGTTACTTCTTCTGCAATTTTTCTTACTGATTCGAAGTCTCCTGGAGAGGCGATAGGGAAGCCTGCTTCTATAACATCCACGCCCATTTTTTCAAGTTGGCGAGCCATTAATATTTTTTCAGATAAGTTCATGGAATATCCTGGAGATTGTTCCCCGTCGCGTAATGTAGTGTCGAATATTTTTATCATGTGTTTAGTTGTTAATAAATTTATATATTGCGTCTCCCATTTCTTGAGTGGAGACAAATTTTTCATTTTGAGCGGATATATCTTTTGTTCTATATCCGTTTTTAAGGGCCAGTTCTACACCATTTTGGATGAGATCGTGTTCGCGTTTCATGTTGAATGAGTAATCTAACATCATTGCTGCAGACAATATTTGTCCGATTGGATTTGCTATGTTTTTGCCAGATATATCTGGTGCGCTGCCTCCTGATGGTTCATACATTCCAAATCCTTCATTGTTTATTGAAGCGGATCCTGACATTCCCAATGAGCCTGGAAATACACTTATTTCATCTGACAAAATGTCTCCGAACATGTTTGGAGTTAGCAAGACGTCAAAAGTGTCCGGTCTTTTTATTAATTGCATCGCACAGTTGTCTACAAGCATGTGTTCGCAGGTTACGTCGGGATAATTTTTTGCGATTTTTGTTACTGTCTCACGCCATAATTTGCTGCAGTCCAAGACGTTAGCTTTATCCACCGATGTGACTTTTTTGTTTCTTTTCTGGGCTGCTTTGAATGCGAAGTTGGCGACTGTTTCTATTGTTTTTTCGTCGTATTCCATCACATCTGTCGCATATTTTAATCCATTTTTTTCTTCAGTTTTGTGCTCGCCGAAATATATGTCTCCTACTAATTCTCTGACGCAAAAAATATCGACGCCGTTTTTTATTATTTCATCTTTTAATGGACAGAAGTTACTCAATTGTTGGTAGACTTTTGATGGACGAATGTTTATCCCAAAATTGAATCGTTTGCGCAATGCAAGTAAGCAATTTTTTTCACAGTTGTTCCATTTTGGATTTGTTTGGTCGTTTATTGGTCCGCCTACGGATCCGAACAAAATGGCTTCACTGTTTTTGCAAATTTCTTCTGTTTCTTTAGGGTAGTGGGTGCCATATTTGTCCCATGCAGAGCCGCCGATTAGTGATTCGGTGAATTCGAATTCCTGACCGGAAATCTGAGAAATTTTGTCTAGAATTTTTAATGCTTCATCCATTATTTCTGGACCTATTCCGTCTCCTTTTAATACTGCGATTTTCATATTTTTGGGATATTAATGAATAAAGTTTTCTTATGGTTTTTGTCGAAGGCTTTTATTTCCTTCAAGTTTTTTAATAAATAAGAGAGGTCATCCAGTCCTTGTATCAGACATTCTTTTCTATATGGATCGATATTGAATTTATAAATAGACTTATCCGGTAATGTGATTTTTTGATTTGGTAAGTCTATTTCTATTTCATATGTGTTTGATTTTTTTTCTTTGTCGAATATTTTTTCTACAACTTTTTTGTCTATTGTTATCGGCAATATTCCATTTTTCATGGCGTTGTTAAAGAATATGTCACTGTATGAAGGCGCAATGATTATTTCAATTCCCCAGCTAGATAATGCCCATGATGCGTGCTCTCTGGAGCTTCCACATCCGAAGTTTTCTTGGCTGACTAATATTTTTGAATCACGATATTTTTTTATATTTAAAGGGAAATCTTTTTCAACTTTTCTTAATCTTGAAAATAAATGTTTTCCCAAACCTTTTTTGTCTGTGCACGTTAAAAAGTCTGCAGGAATTATCAAGTCTGTGTCTACATCTTTGCGATTTATTGGAATGATTTGTGATTTAATTTTATTGATCATAATAGTTTTCTTACATCTGTTATTTCTCCTGTTATTGCTGCAGCTGCTGCCATTATTGGACTCATTAAATGGGTGATTGAGCCTTTGCCTTGGCGTCCGATAAAGTTTCTGTTGCTGGTGCTTGCGCATCTTTTTCCTTCGGGAACACTATCTCCATTCATTGCTAAACACATACTGCATCCAGGGTTTCTGAAATCTGCTCCTGCTTCTTTAAATATTTTATCTAACCCTTTTTTTATGGCTTCTGCTTTTACTTTTTCAGAGCCTGGAACTATATAAACGGTTATACCTTTTTTTACTTTTTTGCCTTTGAAAATTTCTGCCGCTTGTTCTAAATCGTAGATTCTTCCGTTTGTGCATGATCCTATAAATACGTAATCTATTTTCGTTCCTTCTATTGTTTTTTCTGGATTTAATTTTGTATATAAATAAGCTTTTTCTGCTAAATCTTTCGAAGATGCAACCATCTTGTTTATGTTTGGTAATGGCTTATCTATCTCAATAGTTTGCGATGGGTTTATGCCCCAAGTTACCATTGGAGATAGCTTTGAAATGTCTATTTCTATGGTTTTATCGTATTTTGAATTTTTATCCGAACTCAATGATTGCCAGTACTTAATTGCTTTATCAAATTCTTTTCCTTTTGGTGAATAAGTTTTGTTTTTCAAATAATCAAAAGTTGTTTTGTCCGGAGAAATTAATCCTGCGCGAGCTCCACATTCAATGCTCATATTGCAGATCGTCATTCGTTCTTCCATTGAAAGTTTCTTGATAGATTCTCCTGTGTATTCGATTATGTAGCCTGTTCCACCACCAATTCCGATTTTTTGAATCAATTTTAAAATCATGTCTTTTGCCGTAACTCCTTTTTGTAAATTTCCTTTGAATTTTACGCACATTGTTTTTGGTTTTTGTTGTAACATGCAACCAGTTGCCATGACGTGAGAAATTTCTGTTGTTCCAATACCGAAAGCTATAGCTCCAAATGCGCCGTGAGTTGAAGTATGGCTGTCACCACATACTATTGTTATTCCTGGCTGAACCATGCCGTTTTCTGGGGCCATGACGTGGACTATTCCTTGGTTGCCACTACCTATATCAAATATTTTTATTCCAAAATCTTTGCAGTTTTTTCTTAATGTAGTTATTTGATTTTTTGATTCGGGATTTGTAATGATTTTTCGATTTTCATATGTAGGAATATTGTGATCAATTGTTGCGATGGTGTGAGATTTATCAAAAATGTCTAAATTGCGATTTCTTATTTCTGTGAATGCTTGAGGAGAAGTCACTTCATGAATAAGATGTAGATCTATTCGAAAAATATCTGGATAACCTCGTTTAGTTTTTACTACGTGGGCGTTCCATATCTTATCTATGATGTTTTTTTGTGTAGAAATCATAAGAAAAATTAAAAAAACACTATCCGTTTTTGACGATAGTGCCTTGTATGTTCAGTTTTTTACACTAACGCCAAAATCTATACGCCTAGGACTAGGAGCAGTAGATTTTGTGCGCTTCTTGTAAATACTGAATGTTTCATAACGGACGCATATTATTTTAAGTGGTATTAAAAGTCAAATTTGTAGACCTATTTTTTTTGGATATTTTATTGACAATTTTTGTTTCGAAAAGTACCATCCTGCCTCGTAATTTTTTGTATTTTTAAAATTATAATTATGAGAGTTCTTGAAGTTGAAAGAAAACAGGGTGCATCTTATATAGCCACAGAAACTGCTCTTACTGTCGCAGGATTTGGTGATAAAGTTGAAGTAAGGGCTTACAATCATCCTTCTAATGATGGGGAAATTGTTGTTTATAGACGTGGAGGATCTAGAGTTGAAATTGCTTCTGAAGTAATCTTTAAAGATGATATTCCGGAGGGAGTTGCTGCTAGAATTTTGGCTAAGGTTCAGTCTGCTGATCCTAGTGTTTTTGATAGAAGTTCCGATGTTTCTGGTGCGTCCGAATAGTTGACTAAGCTAATTTCTTCTTGCCAAAATCGTTTTGGCATGATACATTTACATCGTCGTAGATATTGCGTGATGGAGATTGCGAGTAGAGATGCCGTAGACAATCCACCTCCGCAATACGAACAAATGAGCTCTCTCGGACGTCAGAGAGTTTTTTTTTGTCCTTTTTCTCTTGCTATAAGCAAATTTCCATGTAGAATCTCTGCGTTCAATAAATTTCACTATGGAAATCAGAAATATTGCCATTATTGCGCACGTAGATCACGGAAAAACCACTCTTGTGGACGCTATGCTAAAGGCTGGTGGAGCATTTGAGTCTTATCAGCATGTGGAGAATAGAGTTATGGATAGTTACGACCAAGAACGTGAAAGAGGAATTACAATCTATGCAAAAAATGCAGCTATTTTATATAAGGGTACAAAGATTAATATCGTTGATACTCCTGGACATGCTGATTTTGGATCTGAAGTTGAACGTATGCTTAGAACTGTAGACGCTACCGTTCTTTTAGTTGATGCTTATGAGGGGCCAATGCCTCAAACAAAGTTTGTTTTAAAAAAATCTCTAGAATTAGGACTAAAAGTATTAGTTGTTATAAACAAGATCGACAAGCCAATGGCTAGACCTGATAAAGTTCTAGATCTTACTTTTGATCTTTTTGCATCTCTTGGAGCAAGTGATGCACAATTGGATTTTCCTTATATATACACAATTGCTCGTGAAGGAATTGCTATCAGAACTTTAACTGATGAGAAGAAAGACATTACTCCACTTCTTGATTTTATTTTGGAAAATGTAGATGCAGCTAAGGTTGATGTTACTAAGCCTTTCCGTATGCAGCCTGCAACTCTTACTTATGACAATTTCCTTGGACGTATCGCGATTGGAAGAGTTCATGAAGGAAAAGTTACTGGAAATCAAAATGTTTTTATCATAGATCATGAAGGTAAAAAACGTACTGGAAAGATTTCAAAAGTTTTCAGTTTCAAAGGACTAAAGAGAATAGATGTTCCTGAAGCTGTAGCTGGAGATATCGTAGCTATTGCCGGAATCCCTGATATTTATGTTGGAGAAACTATTACTACAAGTGAAGAAGTGGAAGCTTTACCTGCAATTAGAATTGATCCTCCTGCTCTTGCAGTTGAGTTTATGGTAAATGATTCTCCATTTGCTGGTAGAGAAGGTAAATATGTTACAAGTCGTCATGTTCGCGATAGACTTATGAAAGAGTTGGAATCAAATGTTGGACTTAGAATTGAATCAGTTCCAAATAGTGATTCTCTAAAAGTATTCGGACGTGGAGAAATGCATATTGCTGTTTTGATTGAAGGAATGAGACGTGAAGGATATGAACTTCAGATATCTCAGCCAAAAGTTATTATGCATGAGGAGAATGGTGTAAAAATGGAGCCTATAGAACTTGCTGTAATAAATGTTCCAGAGAATATGGCTGGAATGGTTATTGAAGCTCTTTCAAAGAGAAGTGGTGAACTTAAAAAGATGCTTAATGAGAATGGAAATGCTTCTCTAGAATTTGAAATACCTACTCGTGGACTTCTTGGTTTTAGATCTCATTTTATGGTTATGACTAGAGGAGAAGGTACTCTTTATCATGCTTTTGATCATTTTGCTCCACATAAAGGAAAGATAACTAAGAGAGTTTTTGGATCTATGATTTCTGGAGAGACTGGTGCAGCTATGGCATATTCTCTATGGAAACTTCAGGAAAGAGGTCCAATCTTTATTAATCCACAGACTGAAGTTTATGAAGGAATGATTATTGGTGAACATACTCAAGGAACTGATATCGTTGTTAATCCTATCAAGAATAAACATCTTACAAATACTCGTTCATCTGGAAAGGATGACGCAATTGACCTTATTCCTGTAGAAGAAGTTACTTTGGAAAAGGCTATTGAATATATCAAAGATGATGAATATGCTGAAATTACTCCAAAGCACGTTCGTTTGAGAAAGAAGTATCTTACTGATAACGAAAGAAGAATTCACGTTAGAAAATAGCGAGTTTTCTTGTTAAATTGTTTTTTTATTTATGGAGGTGTATTCTTCGCGCTAGGTTTTTAACTAGTTTTATATGATTATAGGACTTACTGGTTCAATGGGATCTGGCAAAGGTGAAATTGTAAAGATTCTTGAGACTGAAGGATTCAAATACATAACTCTTTCTTCAATGGTTCGTGAGGAAGCTAGAAGAAGAGGTGTTCCGGAAGAGAGAGAAAAAATGATGGAGGTTGGTAATTCAATGAGAAAAGAGGGAGGGGCGGGGATTTTAGCAAAGAAATCTCTTGAAACAATTATGGCTTCTGGGTCAGATAAATGGGTTATTGATGGGATTAGAAATCCAGCTGAAATTGTAGAGTTGAAAAAGGGGAATGATGTTTATGTTGTTGGAGTTAAAACTGATTTAAATCTTCTTGCTGATAGAATTTTGAGTAGAAATCGTGAGAGTGATGCAAAGAATCGTGATGAGATTTTGAGAAAGGTTGAGAGAGAATGGGGGAAAGGTGAACCAGAAGATGGTCAACAAGTTGGAAAGTGCATGGAGTTGGTTGATTATACGATTGAAAATGATGGAACTTTACAAGATTTGGCAAATAATTTTCTTAAGTATTACAATCAAATAAAAAAATAATATATGACAAAGAAAACATCCATGCCGTCCGGCAGGCAAGCAAAAATCGCTGACGGAAGGCCTTCAAAAGATCAATACTATTTGAATTTGGCTAAGACTGTTTGCGAAAGAGGTACATGTACAAAGGTTGAAATTGGCGCTGTAATTATTCGTGATGATCAAGTTGTTGCTACTGGATATGTCGGATCTCCTAGAGGAACAAAGAGTTCTATAGAACATGGTTTTTGTTTGAGAAAGAAGCTTGGAATTCCTTCAGGACATAGATATGAGATGTGTAGAAGTGTCCATGCTGAACAGAATGCAATTATAAATGCTGCTCGTGCTGGAGTAAGTCTTCTTGGTGGAGATATGTATATTTATGGGAAACTTAAGGATGAAAATGGCAAGCCAACAGATCAGGTTATTGATGCGTTTCCATGTTTTATTTGCAAGAAAATGCTGCTTAATTGTGGACTTAAAAGAGTTATTTGTTCGCTTAAAGATGGTGGATATAAAATATTCAAAGTTGATGATTGGGCTAAAGAATGGAGCAAACACGACATAGTCGACGATAAGTTCCAATATGGAGTGAAGACTGAAATAAAGTAGGAATTTTTATAAAGCGAATAGGTGTGATATGAGGATTTTTATCCCTATTATTATCAATACTCCTCCTCCAACTATTTGTATTTTTGGACCGAAGAATTTTCCTATTTTATATCCGATAATTATTCCAATAAAGCTAACTGTGAAAGTTGTTACACTTATTATTAGTGCTGTTGAAATTATCTCTACTTTTAAAAATGCCAAACTTATTCCTATGGCTATGGCGTCTATGGAAGTGGCGATGGCTAGTAATAAAAGCTTGCTTGTTTTTACGTTTGAAAGTTCAAGTTTTTCCTTTTTAGTTTGGTTGGTAAATGAATCAATAATCATTTTTATTCCAACGAAGCTTAATAAAGATACTGCAATCCAGTGATCAAAACTTGTTATATATTTATCTAACTCTCTTCCTGCCGACCATCCTAAAATTGGCATTAACATGTGGAACATTCCAAAAGTTATTGCTGTTTTAAAGCCATCAAAACTTTTAAAGTTTTTCCAGCTGAAGCTTATGGCGATAGAAACCGCTAAGCAGTCTAAAGATAATGCTATTCCAATCAGTATTATTTCAATAAATGACATTAGTGGTTGGTTAGAATCCGTATTTGTTTAGTGGTAGTTCTCCTATTCTTTTTCTTTGAATTTTAAAAATATATTTTTCGCATTGAGTGATTCCTTTAAGAGTTGAGAATCCTGCTTTGAATCCATTTTCTTTTAAAATTCTTATTACTCTCTCGCTGTATGTTCCGTATGGATAAGTTATTAGAGGATAAGTTGTTCCTAGATTTTTTTCTAGTGCAGATTGGGCTTCAGTTGCTTCTATTTTTATCTCGTCGTCTGTTTTCTTTGCTAGCGTAGGATGAGTTTTTGTGTGATTGTAGAGGTAAACTAGTCCTGATTTTTTCATTTCTTTTAGTTGATCCCATGTCATGTAGTCTGGTTTTCCTATAGAGTCTGTGATGATCATTGCGTTTAAAATGACATTGTATTTTTTTGCGATTGGAAAAGCTTCTGTGTATATATCTTCATATCCATCGTCGAATGTTAGGACTATTGTTTTTTTGTCTAATTCTTTGTTGTTTATGATAGCTTCTACCAAGTCTTCTGCCTTTATTGTTTTGTAGCCATTATCTACTAAATATTTCATTTGATCGTCAAATGTTTGAGTGGATACACTTAACGCTTTTGTAACTCCATCTTTAATTCCTTTTAGAGAAGGTTTCATGTGGTGGTACATGAATACTGGCGTTTGCATGCAAAAGTTTTCATCTTTTTTCTTTTCAGGTAAAACCGGTTCGGGTGCTTTTACTTCTTTAACGGAAGTGGTTATTGGTGGTGGCGTTTTTGGTTGTGTTGTTTGTGAATTTTGACATCCAACTAAAAAAAACACACAAATACCAGAAACGATAAATGCTATTTTCATTTTCTATTTAGTTTTTTTTAAAATAAATGCGCTTATGATGAAAGCAATTAGGAAGAAACATGCTCCATAAAAGCATGGTGTAAGGAAAGGATTTACTAGTCCTACTGCGCAACCAAGGGTACATGCTTTTTTATTGATGTAGTTATAAAGTTCATATTCGAAGTTAGCCCATGCGAATACTGTTCCTATTAACAAGATTACAAATTCTGCAGTGATTAATTTTTTCATAATATCTAAGGTTAAATTACTTGTTAATTCTTGTCTTTTGAGAGATATAAGTCAACAATAAATAACTATTATTTGACTATATATTTTTGAACAAATAATCCTATCAAAAAGTTTACTATTGCTATGCTTAAACTGATTGCGACCATCTCAAAAAATCTTTTCTTGAAAGATAAATTTTTTGCTACTGAAACGTAGAAAGTGAAAGAGAATATTATCATTACTACGAAGAAAAGCATTATTGCCAGAGAGATAATTGGAGTGCTTAAAACTAAATATGGAAATACTAGAATTAATACTGTTACGAAATATGTAATGCCTGTATAGATTGCTGATTTTAAGGCATTTTTACTGTCTTCTTCTTTTGCTTGAAGATATGAAGACGCGGCCATGGACATTGATGCCGCTATACCTGTGATCATTCCGGTTATAGCTATTAATTTTGCATCATTTAATGCGAGTGTAAGTCCCGCTAAAGCTCCTGATAGTTCTACTAATGCGTCATTTAGTCCTAGTATAATTGAGCTGGTATATTGGAGAGCCTTTGAGTCTATCATTTCTATAAGGTTATCTTCATGTGTTTTTTCATCTTCCATTATCTCCTTTATTTGAGGATACGCATTTTTAATATTGTCATAGTAGGCTTGAGCTAAAATTTCGCCCCCTTCCATTAATCTTAGTCCAAAAGTAAGGCCCAATAGTCTTGAAATGTTTGAATAAAAAAATATTTTCCATTTTGAAGGAGAAACCTCTTGGTTTGTTATTGTTTTGAATAGCCCATAATGCTTGAGTTCATCTTTTGAAATTTTTTCTAGGATTTCTTTATTGTGCTGTCCTTTTGTTATCTTTGAGAGGTTTTGATAGACGTGATATTCTGTTATTTCGTTTTTTTGTGCTGTTAGTAGAATATCTAATTGGTTTTTATTTAGTTCCATTGAATTGAGTGTAAAATTAATGCATTTATAAGATAGATTTAAAACAGGCTTAAGTCAATTTCCTTGGCTTTAAAGAATGGTTTTTAGCTTTTTTTGGTACCCTTGATTTTTCCTGTAAAGTCTGTATGATTCTCCTCCGTAAATCTGAAAAATGAAGTAAAATGGATCATAAGGTTGAAGGAAATTTAGCGCTTGCAGATGAGGAAAGTCCAGCATTGAGGCTTGTGGAAAGACCACAGGTGGATGATAGTGCCGTTAAAAAAGCTGAAATAATTCTTCTAAGAGATAAAATTACATTAGCGGATGTTTCACGAGCTATTGAATCTATAAGAGAGCAAATAAGATCTATAGAAATTTCTCCTCAAGTTAGGGAGAAGATTGAGTGGGTTCGAGTAAAACTTGAGAAACTTGGTATTCCTGGGCTGATTTTGTGGAATATTATAGATTTTTCTAGATGGGCTGTTCCAACTTATTATGTATCTGGAGGAACTAATCATGAAAGGTTGTCTGCAGCAGGAGTTGTTGGTGGAATAGCTATCGTTACAAATGTTAGCTTTTGGTTAGCTCTTAGAATGATTTATAAAAAGATAAAAAATGGGACAGTTCCCGAACAGCATGAGTCTTTAAATCTTTCCGGTGGAGCAAATGGTCCATTGGTTGACTCAGATGAATCAGGAGCTCCAGAGTTTCCTAATATTCCAGAATGGGGTATTTTACCTAACAAAGACTCTTAAGATTAGATAATTTTTGTTGTTTGACGCAGTAGGTAGCTATTTCGAAGATGGTTGCCGTTATTTCCTAAGTATGGTATAATATATTTAGAAATTAATTAACAAAAACGAAAATGAACAAAAAGTTAGTAATCGGTGTTTTTGTCGTGGTGGGTCTAGTTGTGGTTTCTTTTTTCTTTTCCGATTTGGGAGGAGGGAAGTTTCAAGGGCTTATTAGGACGCCTAGAACACCTAAAGTTCCTGTAGTTAGACCTGTTGCTTCTGACGTTGTTAGTCCAGAGTTTGCTAAGGTTTATGCTGAGTTTATTAAACAGACTACATCTGATGTCGCTATTACTTCTGAAAAAGTATCTCCGTTTTTAATTCAATATAAACAGTTGATGGTTACTCATGCTGATTTTATTAAAGTTAATAATTTGAATGATTTTGTTAATACTCAGTATTATGAAATAAAGGCTAAGTTTGAAGAGCTAAAGAAAGCAGAGGAAGAAAAAGCTAAGCAAGCCGCAGCTGAAGCTGCTCAACTTGCAGCTGAAAAAGCAGCAATGCCGGTTCTTGAAATGTCTACTCCGAAGTTTCTTAGTGTTAATGCTGGTAGTGGAAATAATAAAATTACTACATATCAATCTAATGTTATCGCTAAGAATTATCCAAATACAAAAGTCTATTTAATTGTTACTCCTACAAGTGTAACTCCTAATTCACTTAAAGATGTTGTTGGAGCGACAAGTTGTTCTATTACTTACTCAGAAGCTGTAAACAACTCAGGTGTAAAATGTTATGTTGGAGCTGGGGATGTTGCCTCTGTTCCATCCTTTAAGGTTGGGGGATCTCAGGCAGGTTTTTATAGTGCTTATTTGTCAGTAGTTAATGCTAATGGAAATGAAGTCGCAAAGACTACTCCAGTTTCTATTCCTTAAAGATAAATTATTTTAGATTTGTTAAAAGCCACAATTTCTTAGGAGGTTGTGGTTTTTTATTTCCCTATGAGCCTGTTGTATATCAAAGCAAAAACTCCTAATTGCCAAAATCCATCTAAGAATCCCCATAAAGCTCCGATCAGTAACCCAGGAACTGAAACGGAATAACCCCATGGCCCGTAAAAATCAGTCATCATTTTTGTGAATGGTGGAAATCCTGGGATGTTTAACATGCTTGCGATTGTTCCCAATGCGATTATTAATGCGCAGAAAATCCCTCCGGCTAGTGCAAACTTTAGAGCGTTTAATTTCATGGCTGAATGGTTAATAAAATGTAGATCAAATTTTATTTTACTCTAATTAGTTTAATAGTGAAGATTTATTTAAAAATGTATTTTTGAATAAATCGTTTTGGATTTTTAATGAAAGTGCAAATCCGGACAATAAATTGCTAATTTCAGAAGAATAAAAGTCCTGTTTGGTAAATTATAAAGCATATTATCCATGCTAATATTGTTGGGTATATGAAGCTAAAGAATGCCCAACGTCCTCCAAATTGGTGTTTGATTGTGCCTATTACTGGAATGCATGGAGAATATACGAGTATGAAAATTAATAAAATTATAGCTGTAAATGGATTGAAGGCTGGATCATTTTGTAATGCATGGATTAGCCCTTCAGGGGTAGGGCTTTCTAGTGAATATAAAATCCCAAGAGTTGATATGAATATTTCTTTTGCCCCTAATGCTCCTAGTAATCCTGTTACAATTCTCCAGTCAAAGCCTATTGGTTTGAATATTGGCTCTATTGCCATGCTGATTTGTCCGGCATATGATGCTTGGATTGTTGGACGGACGTTGTTTGTTTGGGGAAAACTGAATAACATCCATATTATAATTGAGAATGGCAAAATTATTTTTCCTGCTTTTGTTATGAAACTTTTTAATGGGCCCCAGATAGAAATCCATAAGGTTTTTAGTTTTGGAATTTTATACTCTGGTAGGATTGAAGGTGCTGTTGAAATAGTTCCTTTTATTGATTTATTTAGTAAAAGTCCTGTTAAAAAAGCCAACATAGTTCCCAAAATGTACAATCCGAACAAGATTGTTCCCCTCCATTGTTCTTCAAAAAAAGCTGCAATCAATAATGTAAAAACTGGTAGTGTTGCGCTACAACTCAAAAATGGGATCATCATTGTTGTTATAATTTTTTCTCTCCTTGTGCGTAGGGTTTTAGTTGCCATTATGGCTGGAACATTGCAGCCATATCCCATGATTAATGGGATTATTGATTCTCCTCTTAGTCCTACTATTTTTAGTGTTGATTTAAAAAGGTGAGATACTCTATTCAAGTATCCTGTTTGTTGAAGAAGTGAGAGAAAAAAGAATAGTGAAATTATTAATGGCAAAAATACTAACATTGCTCCGATTCCCCCTAGTGCTCCATCAATTATTAATGATTTCCACCATGTTTGTGCTAAATTTTCTGAAAGGCTAGATTGAATAAATGCGATTCCTTTATCTATTAGGTTCATGGGGATTGAGCCTAAGGTAAATATGAGCTGAAATGTACTCCACATTATGAGCAGGAAAATTGGTATTCCTGTGAGTTTGTTTGTGAGGATTTTGTCTATTTTGTTCATAAGTCGTTATTTTTGTGCGTTGATTTTATCATAAGATTTATTTTTTGGTATGTTGAAAAAGCATTAGTTTTTTTAAGACTGTAGTTTTTTAATGGTTCCCGGGGACTGGTTCTCCGCTTTGCGGAGTAAACTTCTCACCCGATCTCCCGTGTGCATTTTGAAAACTCGCTGAACGCTTCGCGTCCATCGACTTTTCAATGGCTCCCGGGGACGGGTTCGAACCGTCGACCAATTGGTTAACAGCCAACTGCGCTACCGCTGCGCTACCCGGGAATATGAATTTTTAACGGGCTAAATATACATAAGCCTTAAAGCATTTTCAACTGAATTTTAAATCTTTTCTAAAACCTTAATATCCCTAATAACTATTTGGTCTTTTCGGTCATATGTAAAGATTTTTGACACCTTGTATCCTGCGATCTTTGCTAGTTCTTCGAATTTAGGCATGTGCTCGAGTGCTTTCTCAGTTCTGAAGCCGGCTACGCACATTATTACCTTGCAGTCTTTACTAGTTACTGCATGAATGTTTTTTAGCCAGTTTAAATGTAAATTTGATAATTCTCTGAATGTTTTTTCTCTTTCTGCCGGAGATGGAAGTCTTGAAACAGGTGTTCCAAGGTGACCTTCTGTTACTACTGCATCTATATTTTCTTTTAGGTCTTGTTTTGTGATCAATCTTGCATCTTTTTGAAATACTCTGAAGTCTGCTTTTAGTTTAAATTCCGATGCTGCCCATTTTATGTTTTCTGCGCTCATTTCTGTCATTCTCTTGTCGATGTCGGAACCTACGACAGTCTTTCCCATAAGTAGTCCTTCTATGAGTGTTGTTCCTGTTCCGCAGAATGGATCATATATAGCTTTTATGTTTGAACCTGCTAGATTTATCATTATTTGAGCTACCTTTGGGGGCATCATTCCTACATGAGCGTCTTTTCTTGGTTTTCCAAAATCTCTTTTTGAATAATCATCAATGTTTTGAATTGATACTGTTCTCCCTAAGTATATGGTTTTTAGTCCTTTGATAACTGACATGTCTATGCCTTTTTCTAGCACATATGCTTTAAAAATTGTTGCTGGGCTTGGATTCTCGGTGAAGTTTTTGTTTACGAAGCGAGAATTAATTTCTAAAGATTTTAGAATTTTTTTAGAATTTTTTAATAATTCTTTGATATTAATATCGTGATGATTTTTGAAACCAAAGGAATTTACTGCGAATGGGACTTTTGTTCCCTCAGCTTTGAAGGTTGCTTTTAGTAATTCTTCGATAGCTGGTGTCAATTTTGAATGATATGAGGAAATTGGCAATTCGCTCTGTATCTCAATGATTCTGATGGTTCCGCCAAGTCTGTTTTGTAGAGCAATTGGGTCTGTTTTCTCAATCTTGAAGATTGGGCAGCTGTGCAAATTCTCAACTATATTTTCTTCTCCAAATAAAGCTGTTAATTCTGCCATGCAAAGCTCTTTTTTTCTTCCTAATTCAAAAGCGTATAAATTCATAAAATATGTTAGATAATTTAAGACAACTGGGTCGTGAACAGTGGTTCATCATAACTTCTTTCGCGCTCAGTTTACTCGTTAGTTTCTTGTTTGGCTACGTAATTTTTCGGTATGAGAAAATCGAAATTTGCAAGAGGCCTATGGAAATAGTTCACAGCGAAAATATCTACAAATAAAAACCTTCCATACGGCAAGGCTAATCTTTGAAATTTTGTTGTGTTTAAAATTTTTCGGCGGTATTTTGCCCGTGCAATTTAAATTAGAATTAACCAATTCAATATGGCAATGTCATTGAATAGAGCTCAATTGATAGGAAATATGACTCGTGATCCTGAAATGAGACAAATTCCTGGAGGACAGGTTGTAGCTAGTTTTGGTATCGCTACAAACTTCACTTGGAAATCTGCTAGTGGTGAAAAACAGAACAAAACTGAATTTCACAATATTGTGGCTTGGGGAAAACTTGCAGAGATTTGTGGACAGTATCTAAAAAAGGGAATGAAGGTTTTCATTGAAGGAAGAATCCAGACTAGGGAGTGGGATGCAGAAGATGGCTCAAAGAGAAATAGAACTGAAATCAATGCTGACAATATGATTATGTTAGGTCAAAAAGGTGAAGGAACTGGCGCTCCAATGATGGATAGAGAAGCTGGTGGAATAAATAGGGATGAAGAAGGTGCTGGAGTTGTTAGTGAAGAAGAGGTGAAGATCGATGATTTGCCATTCTAGAACATTTGAAAATCGTGAAATACTTCGTCAACTGCTCGATTTTTTCGTCGTCGTACTTTTCTGTACGTCTCCTCAAAAATCGTTTGTTTTCTCGTGTTTCAGCGATTTTTTAATGTTCTAATTTTCTACGAAAAATGTTTTCGTCACGATTCCTGAGTAATGCTTCAATAGGGGCTAGGCTAGAAAAAGCTTGAAAAATTTTGCTCCTGGCCGTCGCAATTTTTCTATGCTTTTTCTCCTGCGCTTCGATTATTCTCGCGGAGCTCGAACAATCTACGCTTCGGATCGCGAGTCTCGCTACTTTGAAAAAGGGGCATCGCCCCAATGTATAAATGAAGCGAATGCCCCTTTGATCCTCCTTGTGGGCGGCCCTTGTATCGGCGCAAGATTACTTGACCTAAGAGCATGACCCTGAAGAGAGTCGCATGATAGCCAATTTCACGCATTTCCTTACCTTTCCTTGGTGGTTTTTTTCAGAACGGGTTGCACCTTCCGTTCATGTTTTTTTTTGTTTTGTTTTGTTTTTTCCCGAGAGAAAAATTTTTGTTGTTTTGTTTTTCGTTTGTTTTTGTTTTTTTGTGGCGTGTTGGCAACACACCGGGAAAGAAAAGTAATTGAGAAATTATAGCAGATTTTGCTTAAAAAAACAATCGCCAAATGGTGAGAAGTTCGCTATATTGGGAGTCGAGCACTTTTTTAAGATAGATTCCTGCCTCCGCAGGAATGACGCACTAATTGTATTATGGCTACAGAAGTAGAAAAACCGGCTTATGACAAGAGAGAATGGAATGGAAAACTCTTCCTTATTGTTGGACCTTCCGGGTCAGGTAAAGGCACGGTAATTCATGAACTTCATAAGAAATTTGGAGGTTTTCTTTATCCTATATCTTATACTACTCGTGAAATGAGAGATGGCGAAAAGCCTGATGATGTTTACCATTTCATTACAAAAGAAAAATTTGAAGAGATGATAAAGAATGATGAATTTTTAGAATATGCTGTTGTTCACTCAAATAATTATTATGGAACTCCTAAAAAAGATATTCTAGATCCTGTGAAAAATGGAGCTGTAGTTGTTAGAGAAGTTGATATTCAAGGATTTCATTCTATTCGGAAATTAATTCCTAAAGAGAATCTTACTTCTGTATTTATGACTGTTTCTAATATTCAAGATTTGAGAGGTAGAATCAAAAGAAGGGCTGAAATCTCAGATGAGGAGCTTGATCAGAGACTCAAAGATGCTTTGGCAGAAATGGCTCAGGCTAAAGAATGTGATTATCAAGTGGAGAATGAATGGGGTAAAATTGGCAAGTGTGTAAATTCCGTAGAGAGGATAATTCTTGCAGAATTAGATGATTGGTATTAGGATTTTGCAAAAGGGCAAAAATTAGGCTTTTTTTATATTATTCTTTTAACCAAAGGGGCTATGATTATCGGTACTCTCAAAGAAATCAAAAACAATGAAAATCGTGTTGGGCTTACTCCTTATGGAGTAAAGGAGCTTGTTAGTGCAGGCTTCAAAGTAATTGTGCAGGAAACTGCAGGGCTTGGTAGTGGGTTTTCTGACAGTGAGTACAAGGAATGTGGTGCTGAAATGATGAGAAATCCAGAAGACATCGTCAAGGCTGTAGATATTTTGGTAAAGGTAAAAGAACCGCTTCCAGAGGAATATAATCTTCTAGAACAATTTGCCGGAAAAATTCTTTTCACATATCTTCATTTGTCAGGTGTAGATAAGAGACTTACAAAAGTTTTAGTTAATAATAATATTACTGCAATCGCTTACGAAACTGTAAAAGATGCTACAGGAAAACTTCCTCTTCTTGCTCCTATGAGTGAGGTTGCTGGAATTTTGGCGGTTCAATATGGTGCTGAATTTTTACAAAAGAAACATGGTGGACGTGGAATCACTCTTGGAAAAATTTCAGGAGTTCCAAGTGCCAGAGTTGTGGTAATTGGTGGAGGATATGTAGGTGCTACTGCGGCTAGAACTGCTGCTGGAATGGGATCTCGTGTAAAACTTTTTGATATTAATCCTGTTGTTTGTGAAAGACTAAATAAAGAAATGAAAGAATTTCTTGGAGCAAATCTTGGTGAAAATTTCGAAGCTCTTCCTCCAGAAAAAGAAGTTTTCGAACAAGCTTTGAAAGATTGTAATCTTTTGGTTGGTGGAGTGTTGGTAGCTGGAACAAAAGCTCCGACAGTTGTAAGTGAAGAACAAATCAAAATGATGAAAGATGGCTCTGTCATTATAGATGTAGCTATTGATCAAGGAGGTTGTATTTGGGGATCTCATGCTACAAGTCATAGTGAGCCAGTTTACGATCTTTATGGAAAAATTTATTGCTGTATTCCAAATATGCCAGGTCAGGTTTCTCGTCAGTCTACTATTGCTTTAACTACAGCTACTCTTCCTTATTTGAAAGAATTGGCAGGAAAAGGAGCGGAGGCAATGCTGAAAGAATCTTTGGCAGGGGATAAAGGTTTTGCAAATGGATTCAATGCTTATAAAGGTTTCATCACTTATGAAGCTGTAGCAAAAGATCTTGGCATGACTGATTCTTATAAGAATATTGCAGAATTGGCATAAAAATATTAGGACTGATATAATTCCATAAATTTTTAACTTTGAAATTATGAAAAGAATTTTATCTGTTTTTGTGGTGCTTTTTGTGTTTGCAATTGGGCTGTTTAGTGCTGGTTGCGGCGGAGTTCCTATTGTAGGAGATAATGGAGATGGGTCTAATATAAAAGTGGTTGATAATGGGAAAGAACAGGATAAGGTGAAAGTGGATGATTGGGCGTATGTTCCCGGTCAGAATTCTAATGATTCTTTTAGTACTGGATCCATGAAGAGTTTATCAATGCCGACATCTGCTCCTGCGATGATGGCAGAAAGTACGATAGGTTTTTCTACTGGAGGAGCTAAGGATGTCGGGAATTTTCGTGAGAATATAAAACAAAATTATTTGCCTATTCCTACGGATATTACATATGAAGGATTGTTTTATGATTATTTTTTTGATACTGGTAAAAAAGAAGAATGTGATAAATTGTTTTGCCCTTCATATAGTTATGCTATTTCAAAAGATCCGTTTTCTTCGAAAGATGATTATTATTTATCTGTTGGTTTAAATTCTGGAATAAAAGAAAGTGATTTTAAACGTAAAAAATTAAACTTGGTTATTGTTTTGGATATCTCAGGATCTATGGGGTCTCCTTTCGATAATTATTATTATGATCAATTTGGGAATTCTCAAAATTTAAAAACTCCTAGGGGGGTTGAAGATAGAAGTAAAAGTAAAATTGAAGTTGCAAGAGATGCTGTTAATGGACTTCTTGGTCATTTAAATAATGATGATCGTTTTGGCATGGTACTTTTTGATGATACAGCTTATTTGGGGAAACCGATTTCCCTTATTGACACTACGGATGTTGAAAAGCTCAAGGGTCATATCTCTAAGTTGGATGCGATGAATGGCACAAATATGGATGAAGGTATGAAAATGGGTACAGATTTGTTTAAGGAATATGTTAATGCAGATCCGAAAGAATATGAAAATAGGATTATCTTTTTGACTGATGCTATGCCAAATATGGGAGATGATACCAAAGAAGGTCTTTTTGGAATGTTTGAGCAAAATGCAAAAAATAAAATATATACTACATTTATAGGGATGGGGGTAGATTTTAATACTGAATTAATAGAGGTGATTACAAAGATAAGAGGTGCAAATTATTATTCTGTTCATTCTGCCGATGAATTTACGAAACGTATGGATGATGAGTTTGAATATATGGTTACTCCTTTGGTATTTAATCTAAAATTGATGCTTGATTCCAAGGGATACAAAATAGAAAAAGTTTATGGATCACCTGAGGCAAATGAAGCTACCGGAGAATTGATGAAAGTTAATACATTATTTCCGTCTAAAACCGAAGGAGGAGAAACTAGAGGCGGACTTGTTTTATTGAAACTTAAGAAGATTGCTGATGATGGAACTTTGAAGTTAAGTACTGCTTATGAAGATCGCAATGGTAAGGCTGATACTGATGTTGTGGAGATTAAGTTTGGAGGTGAAAAATCTGATTTTTATGAAAATAATGGTATCAGGAAAGGTGTTTTACTATCTCGTTATGCTGACCTTATGAAGAATTGGATTATCGATGAACGAAAACAAGGTGAAATTGTGAAAGATAATGTTATTAAAAGAATGCCATCTCCTGCGTTGATTGTACCTCCATGTATAACTTTTGATAGCGGTATTATTCCACCATGTGAATTTGTGCTTGGAGAGTGGGAAAGACAGTCAATGAAGCTTGTTGTTGATTCTCATTACAAGGATTTATTTGTAAAATTTAAAACTTATTTTGAACAAGAAATGGCTGCAATTGGCGATAAAACTTTAGTGCAGGAAGTTGACATGTTGGATTTGCTTATTAATAAGAAATAGTAGATGGATAAGACAATTCGAAAGTGTGGTAATTGCGAAAAAAGTTTTCTAATTCTTGAGGAGGACAAGGAGTTTTATGGAATGATGGAAGTTCCAGAGCCTAAACTTTGTCCTCTTTGTAGAATGCAAAGAAGGCTTGCGTATAGGAATGAAAGGAATCTTTATAAAAGAATATGTCCCGTAAGTGGGAAAGAAATAATTTCGTGTTTTTCGACTGATAAAGATTTTGTTGTGTATGATATCGATGTTTGGTGGAGTGATGCATATAGTCCATTTGATTACGGAGTTGAATATGATTTTTCTAGACCATTTTTTGAGCAATTTTATGAATTACGAGCAAAGGTCCCAAGGCTTGCGCTTCAGCAACAGAAGCCAAACTGGAACAGTGAATATTGTAACTGTATGAGTCAAAACAAGAATTGTTATTTGGTGTTTTCTACTAATCGATGCGAGGATTGTTATTATGGATCTTGGGTAAATGATTGTAAGGACTGTATAGATAATTATGCGATTTTTAATTGTGAACTTTGCTATGACTGTGTGCATTGTGCGGACTCTTATGACTTGAAATATAGTCAGGACTGTAGAAACTGTAAGGCCTCATATTTCTTGAGAGATTGTATAGGATGTATAGACTGTTTTGCTTGCAGCAATCTTAGAAATAAACAGTATTATGTTTTCAATAAACCTAAGACAAAGGAAGAGTATGAACAGTTTATGAATAGTGTGAATATGGGAAGTCATAAAGTTGTTTTGGATGGAAAAGAAAAGGCTTCTGGGATTTTGAATGACCTGATTGTTAAAGAGTATCATGGAGAGAATATCGAAAATTCTTCTGGTGATTATTTGCATGATTGTAAAAATGTATATGATAGTTTTTCATGTAATGACTGCGAAGATGTTCGATATAGTCAATTCACGGAATTGTCGAAAAGTAGTATGGATCATAGCCATTGGGGAGTTCATACAGAGAGAATTTATGAGTCTCAAGCTTGTGGATATGATTTGTTTAATTTGAGATTTTGCAATTTGTGTTGGAGTGGATGTAGCGATCTAACATATTGTGATCATTGTTTTTCGGCGAAGAAATGTTTTGGGTGTGTTGGGATGAAGAAAAATGAATATTGTATTCTTAATAAACAGTACACTAAGGAAGAGTATGAGGAATTGGTTCCAAGGATTATTGAACAAATGAAGAAGTCCATGTCCGAAGATAAAAGTGGTGAGTTTGGAGAATTTTTCTCTATTGAAAAAAGTATTTTTTCTTATAACGAGACAAGAGCTTTTGAATTGATTCCTATGGAAAAAGATGAAGTGTTGAAAAACAAATGGCCATGGAAGGATAAAGATCCGAAAGATTATTTGCCACAAAAACATGAAATTCCGGATGATATAAAAGATGTTTCGGCGAATATTATTGATGAAGTTTTGGCTTGTGAAACATGTGGAAAGAATTACAAGGTTATTCCACAGGAATTGAGTTTTTATCAAAGAGGCCGGGTTCCGGTTCCTAGAACTTGTACTGATTGTAGACATTTTGAAAGGATGAAAAAAGAAAATCCGTATGTTTTGCAGAATAGAAAATGTGAAAAGTGTGCAAAGGATATAAAAACGACTTATAAGGAAGGAAGACCTGAAGTGGTGTACTGCGAAGAGTGCTATTTAAAGGAGGTTTATTAGAATTATATGCAAAAAATCTGTAAGCAATGTAGTGGATCTTATGAACTTTTGGATTCAGATATTGATCTTTATAAAAAAGTTTCTCCTGTTTTTGATGGGAAGAAATATGAGTTTCCTTCTCCTGAAATTTGTCCTGATTGTAGGTTTATTTCAAAAGGTATTTTTAGGAATGAACATAATTATTACAGAACAAAATCGAGTATGTCTGGTAAGTCTTTGATCTCGGTTTATGCCCCTGATAGGCCGTATAAAGTGTATTCGTATGATGAATGGTGGGGCGAAAAGGAAATGGTTTTTGAGTTTGTGTGAGAAGGAACTGAAAGAAAGGGGATGTAAGTATGTGAAAATTAGTGGGTCGTGGAGCGAAAGATTTAAGAAAAGTTGTCTAGAGGTAAAGAAAATCCTTTGGCAGAGTTTATGATGAAGAAGTTAAGAGAAAGGTTTGTGAAGAAATACTTGAAGGAATAGAAATTTTATTGATGTTTTTAGTGGAAATCGCTATGCTTTTTGGGCTTATAACGCTGGGGATTCGCCAAGTGGTAAGGCATTGCCCTCTGGAGGCAACATTCGGGGGTTCGAATCCCTCATCCCCAGCCAACTCGGATATTGCAATTTTTCCGCGGATTTTTGGTATGGAATTTGCAGGCGGCAAGCCACTTTTTGCCGCCTGAGCTGAAAGTTCGAGCCGATTTTTTGCAGAAACATTCGTTTCTCTTCCAAATTTTCGGTGTCCGCTTTGAGGACGGCTTGGTGAGCCGATAAAATCCATTCTTTAAATGGTTCGAGCCAATTATTTCCCTTCCGCCCAAAATCGAGCTTTTCTTTTAGGTCTATTTTGGAGTTGATAATTTTTTCTTTGGCTTTTGTGTATTCTTCTTCCGATATAGTTTGTTCAAGGTATGCATCCAGAAGCCGCATTTGTTTTTCTTCAATACTCTTGAATTCTTGTTTGAGGTTTTGGGCGGAAGGTTTTTCGGTTTGTGCTTTTTTATAGTCCTTCTGCCATTCTCGGAGGAATTTGTTTTTTAGATCATCGTTCAAAGCAACTTTTTGAAATAACTCATTAATTTGCTCCACGAGTGGTTGTTCTTCAAGGTACTTTTGATGACAAATAACATTCTTTTTGGTGCAGCGGTAATAGGTGTAGGTGCAGCCTGATTTCTTTATTTTCTTTTCGGCTGTTATTGAGCGGCCGCACTCACCGCAATTAAATGTTCCACGAAAAGCAAAAGCCAACTTTACTTTTGCTTTTCGTGGTTTGCCTCGTTCCGTCATTACCCGCTGCACCTTGTCAAAAAGTTGCTTTGAAATAATTGGCTCGTGACTTCCTTGGTACATTTCTCCTTTATGAATGAAAACTCCATAATAGAATGGATTTTTTAACAGCTTCTGAATTTTGGAGATGGCGAGAGGTTTGTTTTCGTATCGGCTCACCAAGCCCAAAGAAAGTGACAATTTTTGTAAATATTTGAGTGATTTCTCGCCTACGGCATACGCCAAAAACAGCTTTTTTATTGTGGCCGCTCTTGCAGGGTCTTTTACGACTGTATGAGTTTTTAGATCGTTTAAATATCCCGGCGGTGCAAGAGCCGGCCACTCTCCACGTCTTAATTTTTGGCGTATGCCTCTTTTAACATTCTCAGAGAGACTATCAACATAATATTTACTTTGCCCAAAAGCGATATTGAGCATGAATTTGCCCTGCGGTGTGTTATCAAACCAGAAAGTAAGGAATTTTAGCGTTTCAATTTTCCCCGTATCCACGAGGTAAATGATTTTGCCTCCGTCTATGCTGTTTCTTGCCAGTCTGTCCGGATGCCACGCTAAAATTCCCATCTCCTCATTACTTGTTTCCATTAAGGAAATCATCTCGTTAAATATAGGTCTTCCCGGAGCTTTTGCGGTTTTGCTTTCAATAAATTCCTTTGAAATCATCAAATTTTCTTTCAGGGCAAATTCTCGCAGTTCGGTTATTTGTGCTTCTATAGAAAGCACCTGTCTATCTTCTTCGTCCGTTGATTTTCTGGCATACAAAAAATACTTCATAAGCAATTATTGGTTATCGCTTTTGGGCAAACCGTGCGAAGCACGGAAAAATTGTCACTTTCTTTCCAAAAATTTGGGAGTTTCGCCTTCGGCGAAATGCAAAAAATCGGCTGTTCAGCCCAATGGTAGGATAATTTTACCATTGGTGCTGAACTTTGCGCTCCGCTCAAACGAACTTTCAGCTCAGGCGGCAAAAAGTGGCTTGCCGCCTGCAAATTCCATACCAAAAATCCGCGGAAAAATTGCAATATCCGAGTTGGCTGACCAGTCGGGTCTAGTACCCCTTTAACTTGACCAGTTCTTTCCATGGGTTCTAATCCCTATTGGCTGTCCTTCTATGCAGAAGTTCGGACTTATTTTAAAGAGAACTATGAATAAAAGATAGAGCTTCCTAGGAAGCTCGCGGCCGCGCCGCCCGAGAGGGGGCGGGCGGCGCGTGTGGGATGTGCGTGCAATACCAAAGGAAAGAATGGAGGGAAGGCAAAAATTCCTCCCCCAGACCCCCTCCTTTTTGCCTTCCCTCCTCAAAGAGCCGCCTTTTTCGGGGCGGTTAGAAATAATTGTATACTTTTGTGAGAGTTTTTTTGCAGTCATCGATGCTAATTATAGTATGTAGAACTATAGTTAGCAATAACATAGAATGATTTTGTTTATGAGAAAGGAAATATTAAAAAAATTTGGGGTAGCTGTTAGAGAAGAACGCTTAAGACAAAGGCTTTCTCAGGAAGAATTAGCTGCAAAAGCGGGTGTTCATAGGACGTATATTGGAATGATTGAAAGAGCTGAAAAGAATATTACCCTAGAGAATATAGATAAAATTGCAAAAGCTTTGAATTTACCAATCGCTAACTTTTTTGAATAAATGGCTTCATTCGAAGAATATATAGGAAAGTATTTTGGAGTTGATAAAGATTTATTTTTGAGAGCTCTCGATGCAAGCCCAAGTGCTAAGGGATATATTATAGGTGCAGTTAGTGAAGTGATTTTAAAAGATTATTTAGAAAATAAAGGATTTGAAGTACTAAGAATAAAAGAAAAGCCAAGTGGTGGTAATAATGCAAAAAGTGCCGAGGCTAGAGGAGATTTTTACATAAGAGAAAAGGGATCCAGTAAAGATGAATGGCTTGTCATTGAAAGTAAAGGATTAAAAAGCAATTCTGAATTCCGTGGAGGGAAGCTGGATAACAAAGTTAAGCTTTATAAGTTTTTACAGCGCAGAGCCTTTCCCCCTTTAAATAAAGAGATTTATAAAAAAGGGTATAGCACTTATTTAAAAGTTAAAGCTGCTTGGGAAAAAAAGAATAAAGGGAAAAAATTCCCTCCATTTTTGTGGAGTAAAGAATTTCCTGGGCCAGAGGCATGTCATCTAACGCATGTTTGGAAAAACGACAAAGATTTGAAAAATTGGGTGGAGTCACAACATGAAAATAGTTTTTCGGAAGAAGCCTATCGTGAGGTAAAAGGGCCAATTGCAATACTTGAAACTCATCAACCTAGTAAAAGAGTGGCTCCTATTACTGGAATCGATCAAGCCGCACCGCTTGTAGTTGATTTTAATATTATGACTGTTGATCTTTTTTTGAGGACTGGAAAACATGAATTTGCTTTTATGAATGCTAACGAAATTAGTCATTCTCCATCATCTCCAGAGCATCTGTATCAAAATTATATAATTGACATTTTAGTAAAAGGGAAAAAAGATAATTTAAATATTTCGCCTCCTTGGTATGATGACATTTTGGAGTGTATAGAAAAAACTAAGCCTGTACTTAGAAATTTGGATGAATCACAGCTGGATACTAGAGGTTAAAAAATAGAATTAGTAATTATAGCTGATTACCGTCAACGGAATTCTTGTTGAACGCATTGAATTTTACACATTTGTGTAATAACCTAAGCACAAATGTGTATTTCTTAATCTTTCTCTTCTATGAACAATGCTACGCCATTACCAATGATTCTTCCAGAAACAAAACTAAATTTGGGAAAAAGCGATAAATTACTCCATTTGTTTGAGGATATTCATAACCATATGTACGCTAATGATGGGCTTTCTTCTCAGCAATCTTTTGAGGAGATGCTGAAGATTTTGTTTGTGAAGATTTTTGATGAAAAAAAGAAGAATGGTTCAGCTTTTTATATTACTCCCCCTGAGCTTGAAAATATTTTAGGTGGCAAGAAGTCAAAAGATTTCTCCGATAGGATATCTAAACTTGAAAAAGATGCAGCTGATTTTTTTTCTGATGTTATCGAACGGAATGACGAAATAAAATTAAAACAAAGCTCGTTGGCCTATATTGTTAATAAGCTTCAACATATTAATCTTTCAGATTCATCTAGGGATGTTAAGGGGTTGGCATTCCAAAAATTTGTTTATAATAAACAGAGGAGTGACAGGGGGCAATTTTTTACACCTGAACAAGTCGTCGATCTATGCGTGAGGATAATAAAGCCGCGTAGGGGCGAAAAGATTCTGGATCCAGCTTGTGGAAGCGCAGGTTTTTTAAGTCAAGCAATGAAATATGTGTTGAAACACTCAAACGTAGAGGAGACTCAATCTATAAATAAGATTGGAGATGACATTTTTGGTTTTGAGATTAACAAAATGGCAGCAAAAACGGCTAAGATGAGAATGATTTTAGATGGGGATGGTTCTTCAAATATTATTGTTACTGATTCTTTATCGGATTGGGATAATTTAAATTTTGATATCAACAAAACTTGTAATATAGAGGATAAAACTTATGAAGATTATTTTGATGTAATTCTTACAAATCCACCTTTTGGTTCGCAGGGTAAAGTGACGAATAAGTCTTCAATGGAAAAATTTAATCTTGCCCACAAATGGGCACAATATGGTGATACCTTGCACAAAACAGACATTCTTCATAATGGGCAAGTTCCGGATATTCTGTTTATCGAACGATGCCTCGATCTCTTAAAATATGGTGGAAGAATGGCTATTGTTTTACCAAATGGCGATTTGGAAAATTCTAGCCTTGATTATGTTCGCTATTACATAAATGAAAATACGAAAGTTTTGGCTGTTGTTAATTTACCATTTGATACTTTTATACCGTTTGGCACAGGTGTAAAAGCTTCTGTCTTATTCTTGCAAAAAATGAATAAGGAGACGTTAAGTGAGGAAAAAGCAAATAACTATAAAATCTTTTTTGGTAAAATAAATAAATTGGGTTATTTGGGAAATAAAAATGGAAGTCCAATCTACAAAAAAGATCCAAATGGTAAAATATTGATTGGTAGTAACGGGGAGCCATTAATTGATGAGGATGTAACAGAAGTTGTCAGTGCTTATGATCGTTTTGTTTCAGGCGAATTGGATGACAGCGGCGATGATTGTTTTGCTGTTAATTTTGAAAATTTGTCCTCAAGATTAGACCATGATTATTACAAACCTTCTTACAGAAAAATGGAAGAGGCGTTAAAGAAATATGGAGCTAAAAGGTTGGGGGATGTAATAAAATTAAGAAAACAAAAATCTCTTAAATTAAAAAGGCGTGATTTGGAGGTTGAGTATGTTGAATTATCTGATGTGAATACTGAATACAATGAAATTAATGGGGCATTGCGCTCTTTAGTATATGATTTACCGAGCAGGGCTAGTTATGAATTAAAACAGGGAGATGTTGTAACAGCTGTTGCTGGTAATTCTATTGGGACGAGTCAGCATGCTTCTGCTTTTGTTACTGAAAAATTTGACGGTGCAATTTGCACAAATGGATTTAGAATTTTAAATGCTGGATCAGATATCGATCCTTTTTATCTGTTATACTATTTGAAATCTGATTATTTCTTGAAACAAGTTTATAAATATAGGACTGGAGCTGCGATTCCTGCAATATCTGATGAAGATTTATTGAATATATTGATTTATATTCCGCCAAAAGAAGTACAGCAAGATATTGTTAAGAAAGTTAGAGAAAGTTTTGAGTTGAGGAGAAAATCAAAAGAACTATTGAGTAATGTATGTATTGGCATTTAAAATGGCTAATATCCTAAATAAAATTCCCTTTTGGATTAAGCCACCGAAACGATGGTTGCTGGTGGTTATTTCTGCGTTTTTGTTGTTATTTATATTAATTGTTTGTGCCAGAACTGAGATAATAGATATATTCTCTGTAATTTTAGGGCAACAGAAATTGATCTTTTCATTAAAGATAGATCATCTATTAAAATTAGAAACATTACTTGTTATCCATGCTGGAATGGGAGCATTGATAATTGCTCTTTACGTTGCTGTTCTCCAACTACCATCAAAAAATCGTCCTGGTGATGAAAAAGCGGTATTACTACAAAAAACTAAATTACATCTTTTAACAATTATTGAAATTTTTGTTTTTGCTTTGACGTTATTTCCAATACCGGTTATTGCTATTATATTTGGTATATTTTTCATTGGTATTGAGGCTATTTGTCAAATTGTTATTATTTATAAATATTATACCAAAGAAAGTTATCGGAAATTACTTTATGAAGAATTTTTAAGTAATAAAATAGATGGAGCTATTGAGGTTGCCTTCAATGATAGGATTAAAACGGTTGATTTCTATAAGTTATTAAAGAATATTGAAGATAAATATAAACTTAACATTGATTATTTTTCCCCTTCTGCTGAAGATAAATATTATGTATTAAGTTCACAAAAAGAAGGGTATATCGAAAATATCAAAGAGGAAAAACTAGAATCCTTTATTGAGAAAGTATTGGATAGATCAAGGCATGTTTTTCAAAAAGATACAGAAGTTACAAAGGCAAATGAAGATAAGGCAGATAAAATTCATATTTATTTCTATCTTAGAATCCATGATAAAATAAAAATTGACGAACCATTAGTCTTTTTATCTAAGGATGGTCTTGATATTTCCGAAGAGGATTGTAGCTATCTGAAAAATATATTTAATAACACTTTTACTACCGTTTCTTCACATGGGACTAGTCCGTTTGATGATTGGTTGGATGAATTAGGTAATCTTAAGCAGTTGGGTTTATGGAATTCTTAATCCACATACAAACTCGAGCAGGTTTAATCCCAATCACCTTATACAGCTCTTGAAGCATTCCTATGTAAAAGTGATCACACCAATAAAATATGTGCATATCTTTCTCACCTACAGAAAGACCGTTTTCTATTGTTTTCGACAGAAAGTTCCTGTATTCCTCATCTGTTTTGGAGTCATTGGTTTTGGTGCCTCCATATTTTCCATTCGTGCCTATCCCGCTGTTGTAGCTGAGGTTAATGTTATACGGACTATCGCAGTACAACATTGATACTTTTTTATCTCCAAGCAGTTTTTTTACAAATTCTTGATTGGTTGAATCCAAGCATCCTATACGATGACGGCCCAACTGGTAAATGTCTCCACTTTTAACAGTTGTTTTGGTGATTTTCTGGAGCTCTTTCTCTTCGTCGAAGTGATCATCTTCGGTTTCAATTTGTTCATCGTAAATCACATTAAGGTCTTGAGAATCGAATCCACACTCTAGCAATGTCTCAATACCTACAAAATCTCTGATTAAGTTGGGGTCAAATTCTCCGTGAACTCTGTTGAGTTTTAAGTTAAGAGCCTTTTCCCTTTTTATATCTTCTATGTGAACTTTTATAACTGGGACGGTTTTAACTCCCATTGTTCGCAAAGCAATCAGTCTGTGATTGCCTCCTATAACTAGATACTCTCTGGCTGGAGTAGTATTAATGACTAACGGTTGAATACATCCATATTCCTGTATGCTTTTTTGCAACTGTTTGAGAGTTGCATCATCACAGATGTTTGGATTTCCTGGATATGGTTTCAGGAGATCTGTGTCTACGTAGTCAATTTTGATTTGACTTTGGTTCGGATTTTTCATAATATTGTAGTGTTAAGTTATGTATAGGGAAGCGGAAAATCGATAGTGCGTGTGTACGCGCTTTTTTTATATAACGCCAAAAAATTGGTGGGAAAATTTCGATCTTCCCACCAATTTATATATGTAGTCTTATATCTATTACTTTTGTCTAGTAAAGCACTCTGGGATTGTTTAGTTTAAGCCCTTTACCTCGTACTGTTTCTATGATTTCTATATCCCCGTATTTTTCTGGTATTTTTAAGAAGCGAAAAATGTCTTTCTTCGCATTCCTAATTCTTTCATGTGAAGATTTTTCTGTTTTTTTCGCCGTAAGGCCATATTTAATAAAATATTCTTCGATATTTTTGTATGATACAAAACCTTTCTTATCAGAATGGCACAAAAGGATTTTTAGTAATAAGAATGATTGTGCGGCTGTCTTTTTATTTTTTGCGATTATTTCTATGTTATTGTAAAAAATGGCATTCCCTTTGACTATAAATAAGTCTACTCCATAACGTTTTTGGATTTCTCTCACGTCATTTATCCACTGTTTTTGGTATTCCCTAAGTGGCTCTGTAGCTTTTATGATTTGTATGCATAGATCTTCATGTAGTCTTGTTAAATACTCAGAGTTTGTCTTTAAAACTGAGTTGATTTCTTTAACTGCTCCGTAAACCTTTTCAAGTTCGATCAATCCTATTTTAGAACCATCTTGGATGTATTTTAGATTTTGCATTTTAATGAATTGAATATCTCTACCATTGCTAGTGTATCCAATTCACAATATTTTAAAAGATTTTTGATCGTTTTTTCTTTATAGTGGGAATCGCTATAAATATGTTTGAACCAATACAGCGAAGCCGTACCTCCTTCCTGTATGCCATGCAAATTTTTGTGATTAAGTGTTGGCACGAGAACTGGTAATACTTTCTTTATTGAACAGCTCCCTTTGAAACCTGGGTGTACGTAGTATTGTCTGCTAAATATTTCCATGAGGTCGAAGACTCTGCTGTTTACCGATTTTAGAAACTTAGCATATTTTGGATATTGCTTAGCCATTTCTTCGTTTCTGGTCATTTCAAAAGACTTATTCCAAACTATTACTGAGCCTGTATTTCCGATGTGTTGTTGCATATTCAACAACAGTTTTGGAATCGGATTGCTGTGTTCTGTATGCAGAAATTCAAAATGCTCAAGTTTTCCGTTCGGTTTCTTTATTACATGCAAAGAGTATTGAAAGCACACATTTTGATATGGGTGAGTACCGTCAAATAATGGAACTGCACTAGCATAAGTTTCATAGTCCAGAAAATATAGCGGATATTCTAGTTTATCCAGAGTAGAGTCGATGGCTTCTTTGTCTATAATTGTTTTTCCTGTTTTTGCGACTTGGATTTGATTTGTTTGGCTTTCAGATAGCTCAAAGTCGTCTGGTATATCGGTAAGTTCTATAATTTTCATATCTTTTAGTCTCTGAAGTTTAGCTTCGTTTATTCTCTTCAAGTCATAAATCGAATATTCTGGGAGGGAGCTCCAGCAAAGGTCTTTCAAAGCGCATTCGTATGGATGCTTGCATTGTCTTCCGATTTTACAAGACGGCTTTTTTGTTTGAGATATAAGCTTCAAAGCTTTTGGAATATTCGCTTCAGCTGTCGATCTGTAGTTTGCGACTTGGTCGCTTATATCTTCAATGGTGAACATTTTCTTTGGCTCTATTTTGCCTTTTCGGATGTATTCCGAATTGATATGTACTAAGTAAGTTTTTCCGATTTTGTAGCCATCTTTTTCAAAAGCTATCTTTTGGAAGCATAGGTCAGGAATATGCACATCTTCTTTTTCTTCGGTAGACGATTTCACTTCATAAATATCCCAGCCTTTGGTCTTAGTGTTGTATTTGAATATGTCCGCTTTAGCTAGAAGATCTTTTGGCATAGCGGTAGCCTGAAAGAGGATCTTATTACCTTTACTAATTAGTTTTTTAGTAATGCCCTTGAGTTTGAATAGGTCTCCTTCGACTTCTACGCCACCTTTAAAGAGTTTTTTGGCGTAAGACTCAACTTCATATCCTTGATCAAATACAGCCTGACTTAGCTCATCTGGCTTTGGGAAAATCTCCTTTTTGTTTTTATACATCCAAAGCAATTTTTGGCATTGGATGTATTGGATATAGTTGGATTTGGTGAGCATGACTTGCGTTAAGTTATTTAAATATCTCCTGTAATTGGCGTTTTATCTCTTCATCATTCTCTTTTTTTGTATCTTTTAAATCGGTTAAATCCAGTTTAATGGCGCTTAGGTTTAACTTGTTTTTACTAAACTCGTCTTCAATGAAATATTCTATTCTTTGGACTGTATTATCTCCGCTATATTTGGGATAAAGCAATATAATCTTTGAACATTTTCTGCGAATACCATAAGTTACCATTTGGTATACATCATTTTGAGATATTCCTCCTTTTACATCGGAGAAATCAGTCGCTTTATATTTTGAATCTAAAATAATAGTCTCTCTGTTTTTTGTTAGAAAAATATCATGACGCATTTGGAATACTTTTTTCCCATATGTGTTTTCCGCTACATATTTGTCTGACTTTTGACTTTCTATTTCCCATTCTTGAAAATTTTCTTTTAGAAATCCAGCTACAAATTTTTCAAATAGTGCGTTCATGTCTATCAGAAAACAAAATATGTCTGTGCTTCCTTGATTAAATTTTATTAGACTATTCTCTAAAAATAGTCTGCAATAGTTTACAATCGGAGTAAATTCTCTTTGAGTTGAGTTTAAAACGATCTTTTCTGTATCTGTTGCGATGAAAGTTTTACTATCTATATCGTTTAATATATGAAGAATCTTTCTCAATAAAGCTTTATTATTGAGGTTTTTACATTTTTTAAACAAAATGTTTGTAACATATTTGATCATTTGATTGAAGATATTATTTTCTTGGAACATTTCGTATCGACAATATACTCTATCATTTCTTCCCCTGATCGTATTTTCTTTCAATTGTTGTTTAATTAGTATTTTTCCTTTTATAAATCCTAAATCTTCTTCGATATTCTCATAGCAACAGTAAAAATTGTGTTCTAAGACTTCCAGTGTTTTTGTGCCGAAAAGGAATATAAACATTTCAAGGAAATCGAAATTCTTATTTTTGGATAGGTTGGCTCTATTGACATCTGAAGTTTTAAAATTATAGGCGTATCCTAAAAAATACATTAAGTCGTTACTAGCTTTGTTTATGAGCCGTTCCTCGTTTAAATTAGGATTGTTCGAGAATATTTTTGGAAGAATGGTTATTCTGCCCCATGATGTTTGAATCACTCCAGCATATTGACTCGCTGATATTGAATAGTTCTTCCAGTTTAATTCAAGAATTTTTTGCTTATCAGAATCATTTTCTTTTTCTCTTCTGAAAAATACATTATCTGTCTTGTAGGTTGTGATCTTTTTGAGATAATTGTCGAGTTCTATAAATTTCTTGTCGTTACTGTCTCGACTTTGAAAATTCTCTAAAATTTGCTTTGTCTCATGCTCGAATAAGATGTAGTTTTTACTCATTTTATTCTTGAATAAGATTCTTAAATCGTATCAGACCTCTTTCCTTATGCTCTTCACTGATTTCCACTCCGCAATTCTTTAGTATTTCTTCAATAGTTCCGAATTCGTTGTAAAAATATTCTTGCAGAAGAGGGATTACCTTATTATTCATCACTTTTTCCAGATCAAAAGTCTCATTTCCTTCCAAAAAATACGAATGACCTATTTGGCAATCTGGTCCAATTTTTTCTACGAGTTGTTTGTTTAAATTTTTTAGTAGATTGCCGTACTTTAGGGTCGGAATGTCGTATTTTGGATACAACGGTTTAAATTCAAATCTTCTCCTCAATGCTACGTCTATCATGGAAATACTCCTATCAGCCGTATTCATCGTTCCTATGACATATAAATTGCTTGGAATTTCAAACTCTTCTCCTGAGTATGGTAATGTTACTTTTAATTCATTTTCTCCTCCAATTCTTTTGTCTTTTTCCAATAAAGTTATTAATTCCCCAAATATCTTTGAAATATTTCCTCTGTTTATCTCGTCAATAAATATGGCGTATTTGTTATCTTGATCGTTCTTGGCTTGTTTTACTAACCTCTTAAATACGCCGTCTTTTACTTCATATTTCAAATTTCCATTAGTATCATTTACTGGCCGAATCCCTTCAATGAATTCTTCATAGCTATATGATTGATGAAAGGTTATGAATTCATATCTCTTACTGCCGTCTTCTTTATTTGTAAAACGAGGGAAATATTCTTTCATTAGTTGATATGTTTTTCCCGTACCTGGAGGTCCGTAAATAATCTGATTTAGCTCCATGCTATCCTCTGGTTCAGAAGGGTTTATAAGAGGTTCCGTGTTTTCTTGCTCCTTTTCTATTTCTTTAAGGTTTAATTCATAAAGAGCTCTGTCTAAGATTATGAAATTTTTAAATTGGAAATTTTTGTCTCTAAATTCTTTTATTTTCTGAGAGTTCTCCGCATATTGATGTATGTTTTTAGGATCTTTGATGTTCAGATAACTCTTACTCATGTCACTTACGGCGTTATTTATTACTGGGAAAATTGTGGGTTTCAAGCAATGTAATATTTGAGAAACGGTTGCTATTCCTATGCCTTTTAGGTCGTTTTGTAGATGTTGACTTACTATTTGTAATAACTTATTTTCGTTTGTTTCTTGATCTATTTTTATACACATCTCCAAGAATACGCGTGCGGATTCATCGCTTGTTTTGGCAAATTTGAAAAAAGCCGCTCCGAACATTCCAATGTTTGCGTTTTTTCCAAATGGATTCTTGTATCTGCCATCTTTGGCGTTATTCTCAACGGTTTTTATTAACTGTTCCAGTTCAGTTTTAGATACTTGATCCATGTGACTTAACTCAACTTTTTTAACTTTATGCTCGAAGGAAGATTTACCTGTGTGTATTGTCATGAAGTAAATCATCTCCAAATCGGTAACTCCCAAGTCTTTTATTTTTTGTTTGGATAATAACTGGATTGTTTTTGCGACTAATTCATAAGATCCATCATAATCGTTTGGGGAAATATCCTTTCGCGACTTTAGAAATTCAATAATCTTTGTATCTTCCATAGTTTTTTGGTTAGCAAAAGAGGGACAACCGGGCGCATCACAGACGGTAGGCCATAAGGCTTCCCAATCGTGAATTCCGATTGCCCCATCGTTGCCCACGATTGGGCTGATGGGACTGGAATTCCATTTTTTGAAAGCCTTTAAACGTATGACCTATATGTCTGTAATGCGCAAAGTCACTATATATGAACAGTTTTGGCTTATCAACCGAATCTCGAACTTGTAAAATTAAGCCAATTTATCTCTAACTTTTCCACTTTATGGTCTATAAACATCTCAAAGATGATCAGTATTATCACGATTTGTATGACCGCCTGACTGTCGAAGACTGTTTAGGATGGGAAAAGCATGTTTTAGCTTCTAATAGTCTTGGTGATGCATCTAAGCTTTTTTTAGAAATTGGCCTTTATTTCAAAAAAGGTGAAAGGTATGCGCATAGAAATGAAGTCGTAAGGGAATGGATTGAAAGAGACAGAAAAAGAGATGAGCATGTTGAAAATGCTATAGATCCTCAGAATGTTTTATGTAAATTCTGCGAAAAGAAAATGGAATTAATGGATAAAAGTTTGGAAACATATTTCGAGCCTGACAAAATACTCTATCGTTACGGTTGCAAGGAATGTAAAGTTTTAAAAAACATTTGGGAAGATGGCAAAACAGAGGATGTTATTCCGTGGAAATGTCCTGATTGTTCTAGAAAATTAGAGATGACCGATAAAAGAGTGGGGAAGAAAATTATCACTAACAAGCTTTGTACATTTTGCGGATATAAAGATAAATACGTCCTTGATTTGAGTAATAAAAGAGAACGTAAGCCAAACTTAGAAGGGATTAAGAAATTTAATATTAATAAAGACCGATTTTGTCTTTCTGAAAAAGAAGGTATGGAATACGTTAGGTCAGCTGAAAACGTCAAAAGACTGGACAAAATCTTAAAAAGAATTGGAACCGACGAGAAGATGAAAAAAATTAAAACTTTAACGCTTCCCCAATTGGAGCGGAAACTTTGCAGATTATTTATTAAGGAAAAATATGTGAAGTTCGTGTTAGGCGAGCCTAAGGTTAGCGATGACATAACCGTCTCCTTTTCCATTCAAGATCCTGTAAAAAAGCGTACAGAGCTTTCTAGCAAGAAACTTTTGAAGAGTACTATTAAAAATGCTTTGAATAACACTAATTGGGAGTTAACGGCTTCTGGCGTTGATTATAAACTCGGAGTTTTGACGGGGAAATTAAGAGGGATTGAAGAAAAAAAGATTATTTATTAAATATTTTGTATAAAAAAATCTAAGGACAGGGTTGTGGTTAAAACCAACAGAGGCCATACTCTTATTATGACTACACGTTATGCGAAAAAGACTCCAGATGGATTCTGGGAGAGCGTTTATCTAGCTTTTGAGCATATTGGAGTTTTTGATAGAAGCTAAGATAGGGGACAGTTAAGATATTGCCCATTCCCAGTTGCTTCTGTATATGGACAGATTGTCCATTTTTGTCCAACTTCTTGGTTCCCACATGTTCTGATTATGAGTTCCTCCGAATTTACTCGGCTTATCCATGTTATTATAAACATCTTCAGAAATGTAAATGTGATAACCGTCTACTGATAGATCTGATAATTTTACGGCGTAGTTTGTAGCATTGCCCACCCAGACAAGATCATTATTATTTTCACCTCTTATTCCACCTCTTACTACCAACACTTTCCCAACGTCTATTCCGATTCCAAAATCAAATTCTATATCTTGAAGTATATTATTATTTTGGAAATAAGTCTCTATTTTTGGTCTGAGAATTTTTCTGCAAAACCATGTCATTTGTAATGCAGCTTTTACAGCATTTGTTCTTTTATAATCTCCGATAAATGCTATCAATACACCATCACCGTTGAAACTTCTTAATTCTCCATCATTCATTCGAGCAATTTTTGCCACTCCCCAAAGAAAAGCTTTGTACATTTTGGCCGCTGTTGTCCTGCGAAACCTATCGACAATCTTGGTGGATTCTTTTATGTCTATGAACATCATCGCTAGATCTAACTCTCTCCCGTAATTACCAAGTTGAATGTCGTCAACATCTGGGATTGCGGTTCCTTGTGTAATTTGATAATTCCCGCTAAAAATATCATCTATTTCTTGTATTATTTCAGCTTTTGTTGCCATTAGAATGTTAAAATAAATAAGAAAATATTAGAATCAGCCCTGATATAAGGCTACCTATTAGACATTTCCATCCTTTTCTGATGTGTCTAAATTTATTACTTGCAATGGTTGCATTGATGTATGTTTGGTCAGCTAAAGTCTTTAATATCTTTTCATCAGTAATTGTACACATTTGTTCCATAAAGGTCTCTTTCGAATAACCTATGATTGTCAAAAAATAAAAAAGTTGGTTTTTTGATTTTCGAGGCGTTATATCTGGAAAAATTACCCGAAAAGCGTTATAAATCGACAAGGTAAAGAAGATTAAAAAAACAGCTAGAATTATTATCAAGCTTAATGATTTATATGTTGAATAACATCTGATTGCGTTTAGAATGTTAGGGATGTACTGGAGTAATATAGCTATCAGTCCTCCATTGAACCCTAGAATAATATTTGCCTTTAGATCGGCGTTTTCTATCCATAAAATAACTCTTTCTAAATTCTTATAATTTGCTTCAATTTTATTACTCATGAGGATTGTTGTTTATATTTTAATAGTAAAGTACCTAGATCTGGTTTATCAAAAATTGTAACGGAAGTTTTATAACATAGGACTAATGGGTTTACTAATAGAGGGGTCCATCTGTGACTTTTAAATTCCTTCATTTTTTTAAGCATGTCGTAAATGATTTTAGAAATTCTAATTTCATGTCCATCGGCTTGATCTGTAAGTTTTGATGCAATATTTGCTGTATTGCCTATCCATACTAAATCTTGATTATTTTCGCCTTTAATACCTACCTTTGTTGCAAGCATTTCTCCATAATCAATTCCGATTCCGCATGTTATCAATCTTTTTCCACCATGATTAATAATTTCATTATTTAAAATTTGATTTATACCCCTTTGCATATCTAGAGCTATTTGAATGGCAATTAAACATGGAGATGTTGTGTCATCAGAGATAACCATTAATCGATCTCCAATAAAATTTCCTATCGTTGCTTTATATGATTTTGTAATTTTTACTATTAATTCATAAAACGCTTTGTATATTTTGGCTAAACTTGATTTATCATATACCTGCGTTAGCGTAGAGGAGCTTCTTATATCGATAAATAAAACCGCAGCCGTAATCCATTTACCAGTATTGTCGAAGGTTAATCCTTGTGTTGCGGTATTCGGAGCTATGTTTGCTCTGGAAGTTTCAAAATTTTGTTTAAAAATTGTTTTAATCGACTCTCGTAATGCTTCTAGGTTCATATGTTAGCTTGCCGTTATTTATCAATATGTAATTTTATAGTTTTTCCATAAAAGTTAGCAGTTGATATTATAGAGTGCTAATTGTTTAATATCAATGCTTTTATCAGCTATAAAAAACTTGTTTAAGGAATAAGCCATGTCTCTCTTTTGTCAAACTGCGATTTGAGACATTCCTTTTTTATACTGTCTCATTTGTCTCATTTCACCCCGAAAGGTATACTAAGTCCAGTTTCGGCCAAAAGGGTACTAGACCCGACTGGTCAGCCAAATTCTGCATGGTTATTCTTTTATGGACAGAGAGCTAAAAGTGCGATATATTGGCGTACCATTAATTGTTTTGAGATGCATAGTAGACTTATTTTACCTATTATTGCAGTATCCTCAATGGTTGCTCCTGGAGCAGCAGGGGAGACAGCCGTTGCTCCATCTTATGATCAAGAATGTGTGGACTTGGTTGAATGTTCAATGTCTTTGCCTTCTACGATAAATGAAGCTATTTTTCAATCCGAAGGATCCCACGATGCCAAAAATGATGCAGATGATGGAGCTATTGGGGGGATACTTCTTTTTGTAGCTATTTCTGTTTTTGCGACTGGATCTGTCTTGGATTTTGTTCGATTGAGTAGAATTGCAAGAATTCCAAGAAAAGAATAATTATCATTTTCAGCCTTCTTCTAAACATTTCACGCCGAAAGGTATACTAAGTCCAGTTTCGGCCAGAAGGGGTACTAGACCCGACTGGTCAGCCAAAAACATAGGAGATTGTTCGGTAAGATATCAGGAACAATATTTCAATTGTAGTCTAGTAGAAACATTTGACCGACAAGATGCAGATAACTATATTGTTGCAAATCAAAAATATGAACCTATGTTCCGAATAGCTCGTGAATAGGAAAGGATTGGATTGGATTTCGAACCTGCAGTATTTTATGCTTAGATTTCTTTTTAAAATATTATCAACACCAAAAACTGTAATTAGACTCCAAGATTTAAAAGACGACAAGGACATTTTAGAGATCGGTAAAAAATTAGAAAAAAAGATCCGAGAATTATTTAAGGGTTCACTTTCAATTAGAGAAGTGGATACTGGATCAACAAATTCTTGTGAACAAGAACTTACTGCTCTTAGTAATTGTTTTTACGACGTGGAAAGGTTTGGTGTGCATTTTGTGGCGTCACCAAGGCACGCAGATATGTTGATGGTTACTGGGCCGGTTTCTCGTAACATGAAGGAAGCCTTGATAAAAACCTATGAAGCAACGCCTGATCCGAAAATAGTTGTTGCTGTAGGCGATGATGCAATTAATGGAGGAGTTTTTAAAGGTTCATATGCGGTTTTGGATGGAGTACATAATGTAATTCCTGTGAACTTTCAAATACCTGGTGATCCACCATCTCCAAAAACTATTCTTAATCATCTTTTAAAAATTCTTGAAGAAATAAAAACGGGAAAAAATAAATAAATATGTTAGAAATATTTACATCATCAAATCTTTTCTTTTCCACTCTTGTTTTGTTGACAATCGGCGCAATTGGTTCACTAATTTTCGGAAAAAACTACAAATTAGCTAATTTTTGGGGAAACACCCTTGCAGTTTTAGGTTCAATATCTGGATTAATGACAGCAGTCCAAGTATTTTTTTCAAATTCAAATTTTACTTTTAATTTAAATTCTTCGTTACCCCTGTTGTCCATTTCTTTTTACGTAGATAAATTATCTGCTTTTTTCATCTTTGCAATTTCTTTAATTGCCTTGATTGCTTCAACTTACGCTTTCGGCTACGTTAAGCATTATTATAAGAAATATAACATCGGATTTTTAGGATTCTTCTACAATATTTTCCTTGCTGGAATGGTGATGGTAGTTAGTGCTCATAATGCACTATTTTTCCTTGTCGTTTGGGAAATTATGTCGCTTTCTTCTTATTTTCTAGTTATTTTTGAAAACAAAGAAGAAGAAAATGTTCACGCTGGTTCTATTTATTTTATAATGACACATATCGGAACGGCTTTTATTATTCTTCTTTTTCTGCTTCTTTATAACTCAACTGGTTCTTTAGATTTTACTGTAATTAAAGATAATATCGGTCTAGTTCCACCATTAGTAAAAAATCTTGTTTTCATTTTTGCTCTTATTGGTTTTGGCACTAAAGCCGGAATCATTCCGCTTCACGTTTGGCTTCCTAGTGCGCATCCCGCTGCTCCTTCTCACGTATCTTCATTGATGTCAGGCGTAATGATTAAAACCGGTATTTATATGCTGATCAGGATATTCATGGATATTTTACTTAGTGCCCCAATTTGGTGGGGAGTTGTCATATTGATTCTTGGAGCAATTTCGTCAATATTAGGAATTTTATACGCTTTGACTGAACACGATATTAAAAGATTATTGGCTTATTCTAGCATAGAAAATATTGGGATTATTTTGTTAGGTTTTGGGAGTTCATTGATTTTTTGGTCTTTAGATATGAAAGCTGTCGCCATTCTGGCTCTTGTTGCTGCTCTTTTTCACACTTTAAATCATTCTGTGTTTAAATCACTTTTGTTCTTGGGAGCAGGTTCGGTAATTTCCGAAACCCATACCAGAAATATGGAAGAATATGGTGGTTTAATTAAATACATGCCTCAAACCGCTTTCTTCTTTTTAATTGGGGCTATGGCTATTTCAGCTTTACCACCATTTAATGGCTTTTTCAGCGAATGGTTGACATTCCAATCTCTCTTTAGCGGAATGCTAATCTCGGCTTCTGCAGTAAGTTGGGCATTTATATTAGCCGCAGGCTCTTTAGCTTTTACTGGAGGATTGGCGGCTATGTGTTTCGTTAAAACATTTGGTATAACGTTTTTAGCCCGACCTAGAAGCGAAGAAATTTATCACGTCAAAGAATCTAAAATTTCGCTCAGGATAGCCATGGGATTACTTGCTTTGCTAATTTTAGTTATTGGTTTCTCGGCTAGTTTTATAACAAACTTATTATCAAAAGTTGTTACAAGTTTGGGAATATTCAAAACTAGTTTGCCTGCATTCTCTTCGAATTTTCAATCAACGAATTTACAAAATAATTTTTCTTCAGTTTCGATGCCTCTTATCCTGATAAGTTTGGTTAGCTCGTTAGTAATTATATTTATTATAGTTTCTTTGATTACCAAAAATAGAAAGATAAAATACGGGAACACTTGGGATTGCGGAACTCCCTTAAATTCAAGGATGGAAATCACGGCAACTGGGTTCTCTCGTTCAATCATTTCAATTTTCAAAGGTGTGTTAAAGCCAACAAAACAAGTAACCATTGTTTATCACGATGAAAACATGCGTTATTTCCAAAAGTCTAAAACAGTTGAACTTGGAATCAGCAATGTTTATCAAAATTATCTTTATATACCAGTGCAAGTACTTACAACAAAAATTTCCGATCAAATAAAAAAGATTCAGAGCGGTAACGTCAATCAATATATTCTTTATATATTTATTGCATTAATTGCAATGTTATTTATTTCAAGTATTTAATATGTTTATTTTTATCTGGATTTTACAATTAGTGCTCATTCCGATCCTTTCGCCACTTTTCATTGGAATTGTAAAAAAAATCAAAGCAAAATTCCAAAATAGAAATGGATCAAGCGTTTTCCAGTTATATAAAGATCTTTGGAAACTCTTCCAGAAAGATGAAGTAATTAGCAGAGATGCTTCCTGGATTTTTAAATTTGCACCTTATTTAATTTTTGCCATCACTATAATTTTGGGAGTAAGCATTCCGCTTTTCACTTCAATCTTAAATAATCCATTAAGCGATTTTCTCACGATAATATATTTAATTGCCCTCCAAACTTTCTTCTTGGCTTTAGCTGGAATCGATGTTGGAAACGCTTTTGGAGGTTTTGGCTCCAGTAGAGAAATGACAGTAGCCACTTTGACCGAAGCGGGATTATTATTTTCAATCCTTTCTCTAAGTTTTCTTTCTCATTCTACGAATTTTTTTACTATTGTTGGCAATATTTCATCTTTGTCTTTCTTTTCATTTGCGCCAATAATTTTTGCTTTTACAGCATTTATAATTTCTATGCTGGCAGAAACAGCTCGTTTCCCTTTCGATAATCCGGCTACCCATCTTGAATTAACCATGATTCATGAAGCCATGATTCTGGAGTACTCTGGAAAGAGATTAGCCTTAATTGAATGGGCTGCTGCTAATAAATTTTTAATTTTTCTTACTTTAGGAGCAAATCTGTTTTGTCCTTGGGGGATTTCTTGGTCATCAAGTTTATCTAATTTATCAATCGCTTTTCTTTATTTCTTAGGCAAAGTTTTTATCTTAAGTTTATTTGTGGCCGTATTGGAATCCATAATTGCAAAATTCCGTTTTTTCAGATTACCAGACTTATTATTTAGCTCATTTATCTTAAGTATTATCTCAATTAGCTTAATCGTCTAAAATGTTAGATCTCTCACCACAACTTTTAGTTTTTCTGGAAATAATACTATGCTCGTCGGTTATTTTTATGCAATTAGCAAGAAAAACCTTCACAGTCATATTTCTTTACTCCATCCAATCTTTAATAATTGTTTTTTCATTATTTTATTCTTCGTTTAAATCTGGATCCCTTTTACTATTTGGAGTTGCAATTCTGACTTTCTTAGTGAAAGTTGTTATTGCCCCATATTTTTTTTATAGGTTAGTGAAAAAACATAAGCTTAATTTTTCGGTAAGCACTTATTTGAACGGTCCAATGACTCTTATTGTAGTAGCTCTTTTAATGGCGTTCTCTTATTCTAATTTTTTAAGCCCATTAACAATTCTTACCACTCTATCAAATGAAAACGCTATTCAACTTGCTGTAGGAATGATATTTATATCTTTGCTTTTAATTATTAACCGTAAAGGAGTTCTATCTCAAATGGTGGGCATTTTGTCATTAGAGAATGCCATTGTTTCTTTTGCTTATGTAGCTGGTTTAGAAACCACCGTAGGTCCTCAAATTGGTATACTTTTTGATATTTTAGTTTGGATTGTGATCGCAATTCTCTTTGCCTCCACCATTTATAAACAATTTGGAACTCTTAATGCTAGTGCAATGAACAATTTAAAAGAATAAAAAAATATGACTCTTATTTTTATATTGATTGTGCCGGTTATTGCCTTCTTGTCTTCTGTATTGGTCAGAAAAAGTATAGAGGTGCTCAGTTTTATTGCAATTTGTGCTGTACTTTTGGAAGTGATTGCTACCATTTTAGTTATGTTTGCAGTGACAAAAAATGGTGCTTATTATTTTAGTTCTTATTTTTCTGCTGATGCTTTTGGTACAATTATCATTCTACTAATTTCAATAATTGGAGCTTTAGCTACTTGGTATTCAACAGGTTATTTAAAAAATGAAATCAATAAAGAAATAATTGGTTTTAAAGAAGTAAAATTATATTTTATTCTTTTACAACTATTCATTTTAGCAATGTTTTTTGCAGTACTTACAGTAAATCCTATTTTTATGTGGATTGCCATCGAAGCAACAACTCTTTCCACAGTTTTTTTAATTAATTTTTATAAAAATTCTTCATCAATCGAAGCTGCTTGGAAATATTTAATTATAAATTCAGTAGGTTTATTATTAGGATTTTTCGGAACACTTTTATTTTTATATCCTTCAATCAAGTCAGGAATCTATGGATTTCTAAGTTGGCAAACATTGCAAGCAAATGCGGCTAGTTTTGATCCATCCATTGCTAAAATTGCTTTTACTTTTGTTTTAATAGGGTTTGGCACAAAAGTTGGTTTAGTACCAATGCATACTTGGTTGCCAGATGCTCATAGTAAAGCCCCCGCACCTATCAGTAGCTTACTTTCAGGAGTCTTGTTAAATGTAGCGCTTTTAGCAGTTTTAAGATTTCAAGAAGTAATTAATTTAACCACAGGAAAAGAATTTTCCCAAGATTTATTAATAATATTTGGAGTTTTATCAATTTTGATTTCAGCATTCATCATTTTTATTCAAAAAAATTACAAAAGATTGCTTGCTTACTCAAGCATCGAACATATGGGCATCGCTACATTTGGTTTTGGGATCGGTGGCGCAGGCGCTTTCGCAGCATTGCTCCATATGATTTATCATTCTTTGGCAAAATCTTCATTATTCTTATCTTCAGGAAATATTCTCATGAAATTTGGCTCTACTAAAATAAAAAATGTGAAAGGTGTTTTATCAGTTATGCCTTTGACTGCAATCCTTTTTATAATAGGATTTCTGACTCTAACAGGGGTTCCACCATTTGGTATTTTTATAACCGAATTCTCAATCCTCTCTGCTGCAATGAAAACTCACCAAGTTAGTGTGGCTTTTGCATTATTTGGTTTAGTTTTAGTTTTTATTGGTTTTTTAAAACATGTCTCTTCAATGATGTTTGGAGAAAATGAAGCCAACATTGCAAAAGGAGAAAGTTCTTTGTCAACAATATTACCAGTAATTATTCTCGTTTTGCTTCTAATATTTTTGAGTGTTTATATCCCAAATATTCTAAATTCATTAATCCAAACAGCCACAAAAAATTATTAATATGGAAAATCGTTTATCAAAATATATTTCAGATAAATACGAAATAAAAACAGATGGCAATATTTTTACTTATAATGTTCCCATAAATGAAATAGTTGAAGTCTGCCGAGAACTATATGTTGATTATAAATTTCAACTTAAAATAATTACCGCTAGTGCTGAAGGAAAAAATGAATTTAAAATCCATTATATTTTTGGATTGCCAAAAGAAAATATTTTTTTAATACCTTACATCAAAGTTACGAAAGATTTTCCGACACTTACTGAATATATTCACGAAGCTTCAGGATACGAAAGAAGAATTAAAAGTTTTTTTGGTCTTAATCCAATTGGTCACCTTTTGCCAAGACAAATTCTGCTCCATGAAAATTGGCCGGAGAATCTCCATCCTTTAAAAAAAGATTTTAATTGGCAAAAAAGGCCAAAAGAAGCTCATGGAAAATATGAATTCCAGAAAGTAGAAGGCGAAGGCATTTATGAGATTCCTGTTGGTCCTGTGCATGCGGGTATTATTGAACCTGGACATTTTAGATTTAGCATGGTTGGTGAGGAAATTATCTTGCTTGAGCCAAAATTGGGTTATAAACACAAAGGAATCGAAAAATTGTTTGAAGTAAAAAGTTTAGAAGAGAATGTGAAGTTATCTGAAAGAGTTTCTGGAGACACTTCCTTCACTCATTCCATGGCTTTCTGCCAGGCTATTGAAAATATAGCTGACATCGAAATTCCGGCAAGAGCACAATATTTAAGAGTAATTTTTTCTGAATTAGAAAGATTGGCTAATCATTTTAATGATATTGGTTTTATCATGTTGGATACTGGTTATAATTTTGGTGGCAGCAATTGTGCACGCTTAAGAGAAATGCTTATGCAAATTCATGAGAACCTTTGTGGCAGCCGTTTTTTACGAGGCATTAATAGTATTGGTGGAGTAAATATAGACATAACCCAAGAAAAGCTTTCTCAACTTTTAGCTCATTTAAGAAAAATTTACAAAGATTTCAAAGAAGTTATTAAAATCTCCGAAAATAGCAGCACTCTTTTACGCCGTCTTGCAGGAACAGGCAAACTGGAAAATCAACTTGCAGTCGATCATGGAGCCTTGGGTGTTTCAGGCAGAGCTATTGGAATTGAACATGATGCACGTCTCGAATATCCATATGCTGCTTATGACAAAATCGAATTTAACATTGCTTTAGAAAACGAAGGTGATGTGCAGGCGCGTTGGGCTTTGCGTATAAAAGAAGTTCATTCTTCTAAATTGATTTTAGAAAAAGCTATTGAAGGAATTCCTATCAGTAAAGAGTTGAAAAAATCTAAAAAAATCATATTAAAACCCAATAGTTTCGGAATTGGAATCACGGAAGCATGGAGAGGTGAAGTAATATATTTTGTAATTACTGATTCAAATGGAAAGATTATTAGAGTAGATGTACGTGACCCATCTTTTTTAAATTGGCCTCTAGTGGGTCATGCAGGCAAAGGGAACGTTTTACCTGATTTCCCATTAATAAATAAAAGTTTCAATTTGTCTTATTCGGGAAACGACCTCTGATTTATATTAGGCAATGTTAACTATAAATAACGCTATTTCAGAACAACCGACAATTTTAGAAAGGGTACCAGGCCCTCTTAGTCAGCCAATAGGGATTAGAACCCTAGGTAAGAACTGGTAAGCCAAATAGATGCAAGTACTTAAAGTTAATCAATGATTTATGGGAGATGTAAAAAGGAAATGGGATATATTGTCTAAAGAACAACGAGATTCTGTTGCGAAGAATATTATTTATTATTTCAAAAATGAGAGAGAGCAAGAGATTGGAATTATTGCTGCGGAAGAAATTCTTGATTTTTTTCTAAAAGAATTAAGTTAAGATATTTATAATAAAGCGATTGATGATGCAAAATCAGTAATTGGTAAGCATTTTGAAAGTCTAGATTTAGATTTGGATCTTTTGTTCAATAAATGATCAAAGGGTACTAGACCCGACTGGTCAGCCAAATTGTTTTGCTTTTTGGCGTTTTGATTTCTTTCATTGCATGATGTATTCTTTGCACATGGACGTTAAATGTGAAATCTCTGGTCGTGGTTTTGAGGTCTCTGATCACGAAATGAGACTGAGAGAGAAGTTTGGATTTGGGGATAGTTTTCCAAAGATTTTGCCGAAATATCGTTTCCAGTATCTTGGGGCTTTTTGGCCTCAGTGGAATTTGCATAAGAGAAAATGTGATAAGACTGGGCAATCTATCATTTCTGTATTTAGGCCGGATTGTGTTTATCCTGTTTGGAGAAGAAAAGAATGGATTGAAAATAGTAATCCGCCGTTTTGTGACTTTGACTTTTCTAGGGGATTTTTTGAACAAGCTTGGGAATTGTTTCAAAAATGTCCGTTGCCACATGTTTTTGAAAGTTATAATCATAATTGCGAATATACTGACGATTGGTATTACAGCAAAAATTGTTACCTTTGCCATTCAGGTCAATATTGCGAGGATTGTACGTGTTGTTATGAATGTGATCACTGTAAGAATGCCTGTTATTGTGTTTCCGCTTATTATTCCGAACTTTGTTTTGATCTGATAAATTCTGCGAATTGTTTTAATAGTTTATTCTTATTGAATTGTAAAATGGTGAGTGATTCTGCTTTTATGTACGATTGTCGCGATTGTAGTAATTGTCTTTTTTGTTTCAATCTTCGCAATAAAAGCTATTGTTTTGGCAATAAACAACTTTCAAAAGAAGACTTTGAGGAACAAAAGGCTATGTGGGATTTCACATCTAGAAAAACTTACGAAAAGGCAAAAGAATTTTTTAGTAAAATGATGTTGGATACGGCGTGGCATAAGGCTTTGCAGATTGAGCAGTGCGAACAATCTTCGGGGAATTTTATTAGACAATGCAAGGACTGTGAAAATTGTTATTTGCTTTCAAAACATGAAAATTGTGCTAATGATTGTTTTTCCGGCCCTGACGCCAAATCAACGCTAGATTCTTTGGGGACGGTTGGTGGGGAGCTAACTTTTATGACTTCGCTACCTGTTTTTTCTTACTATGCGATTTTTTCTTTTAGTGTTGATAACTGTAAATTTGTTGAATACTCAGCTTATCTGCAAAATTGTCAGTACTGTTTTGGTTGTTGCGGTTTGGTGAATAAAAAATATTGTATTTTCAATAAACAATATTCCGAAAAGGAATATGAAATTTTACGTGAAAAAATAGTTTTACAGATGAAGAAATCTGAGGAATGGGGTAAATTTTTTCCCGGTTACTTTGCCCCAAATCCTTATGAGGAAAGTTTTTCTGGATTTCACTTTCCGATTGATAATCCAAAAGATCATGGTTTTAGAGAAGGGGGGCAGGTAGAAAGGGAGAACGTTAAAACTGCTGAAATTGAAGATGTCCCTGATAGTTGGAAAGAGTTAAGTCTTGAAAAAGAAAAATGGCTTACGGAACAAGTTTTCTGGGATGAAAAATACAAGAGATCGTTTCAGATGACTCAAAAAGATATCGATTTTGCGAAAAAAATTAAAGGGCCTCTTCCTCATGATTACTACGTTCATCGTTTGCAGTATAATTTTGATTGGATGCCTTTTGATGGCGAACTTCGTGACGCTGTTTGTGCTAAATCTGGCAAAAAAATAAAATCAAATTGGCCAGATAAATATGATGGAAGAATTTTGTGTGAAGAAGAATATTTGAAAATAGTTAGGTAGGTACTTACAATGCAAATAGTCCAGAAATCATACTAGATCCGACTGGTCAGCCAAATGAAATTTATTGTAGAATCTCTTTTTTCCACTCAATCATTGTTGTAGTCAATGCGGCAGAAATGGCTGCGAATTTGCTTGAAGAGCTCATGGATTTTTCAGCTTCTTCTTTATCGCCAGTTAGTGCCAATGCTAGTACTCGGCTTGCCTCTACATGAAATTCAGCGTGATATTCTAAAACTGTTTCATAAATTGATGTTGATTTTAATACTTCTGGAACTTTTTCATGAAGCCATTTTCCAAAATCACAATGATTGTCAGTTCTTACAGTCTCTGGTTCGAATTCACTTACTCCTGTTTCAATGGCGTTTCGTAATCTGGCTTTCCACATTCCGTGAGTGGCAATGGCTTTATTTATTTGTTCTGCTAATTCTACGTTCATAGGAAGTTTTGTTAAGGAATGGTTTTATTTTAAGTTAAAGGCTTTTTATTTGCAAAGCATTAGGATTAGCAAATCTAAAAAGGACATTAGGACCCAAAAATAATTTATTTATATGCAAGAATTTGGACGGTGTTTATGTTTCGTATCGTAATCATTTGATAACGTTTGTATAATATTTTGTCGACCAAAATTAAGGTATACGAGAATTTTAAAATTTATCCAGAATCGCCTTGTTAATGCCGATTTTCTCTTGCATGAGGGCTGGAGAATAATTATTATTACGCTAATATTCTCTCAAGAAATTCTATGAAAAATCGATGCTTTAAGTCGGTGGATTCATTTATTGACATATAATAGCTTTTAACCATGAAAAACATGACTCATCCTTGGCATGGGGTTGATGTAGGGGAGTTGGCTCCAGAAGTAGTAAATTGTATTATAGAGATTCCAAAAGAGTCTCGTTTGAAGTATGAACTTGATAAAAAAAGTGGATTACTTAAGCTTGATCGTGTTCTTTTTTCTGCGGTTTTTTATCCTGAAAATTATGGATTTATCCCTCAAACTTATTGTGATGACAATGACCCTCTTGATATTGTTTTGATTTCTGAATCTGCAATCCAGCCATTAACTATTGTTGAAGCTAAAGTTATTGGTGTGATGCAAATGTTGGATTCAGGAGAGTCTGATGACAAAATAATTGCGGTGGCTGCAAATGACATGAGTGTTAATCATATTAATGACATAGATCAGCTTCCTCCTCATTTTATAGTTGAATTGAAAAACTTTTTCGAACAATATAAAAAACTAGAGAAAAATAAAGATGTGAAAGTTAAGGAATTTCAGAACAAGAAAGTTGCATATGAAATAATCAAAAAGAGTATTAGATTGTATAAGGAAAGTAAATTTTAATTTAATTAACAATAAATATATGAAGTCACTTCTGAAAATTGTTTTTCATCTTGTAGTTATTTCTGCAATTGTTGCTGGAGGAATTTTTTATTATTTCCAGTATAAAGAAAATACTCTACTTATTGCTTCTCTAAAAAAACAGATCCAGGACCAAAAATCTGTTTCTACTGATCTTTTTGACTTAACGAAAACAACAAAAGATGAGTTCACATATCTTGTTTCAGCGCCAAAAGTTAATGGTGATTGGAAAATGATTGTAAATGATTCTTTTATAGTTCCGTTTTCATTTACATATAAATTCAGTCCATGGTCTCAAATGCGTTATGCAGTTAGTGATTTGACTGCGACGGATGGACCGGTTCCAGCTCATGGGTTTAAAGGGCTTGTTTCTTATGCTTTTTGCGCTGGCAATTATTATTGTAATGAAGAAAAAAGAGAAGGAATGGGGTTTAATCTTACATTTTGGGATGCTAAATACATCAATAGAGAAAAAGAACCTAATTTTTATATAGAAAATGGTGAGAAACTTCTAAAAGAAACTGATAAATATATTGTTACTTACAAACCATTTAGTTCATCATTTTCTCCAGATCCAAATATTGATAAAGAGATTACGAAGCTTATGAGTTCGTTTGAAATTTATTAAACATGAAGTATAAAGGGAAGTTTTTGAAGAATAAAAAGGGATTTAAACTATATTATGAAACTGATTTTGTTGATCTTAAAAAACCAGTTTTGTTTTTTGTTCATGGATTAGGAGGAGACACAGATGCTTGGCGGTTTATTAGAGATGATATTAAGAAGAAAGGTCTTAATTTTGTTGCGATGGATGTTCTTGGTCATGGATATTCGGATCATCCTCGTGGTTTTTCCAGCTATAATTTTGATGATTTGGCACAGGATGTTCTTTCTGTAATGGATAAGGAAAAAATAAAGAAGGTTGTTTTAGTAGGGCATTGTTATGGTGCGGTAATTGCTATGAATTTTGCCATAAAGTATCCGGATAGACTGAAAAAACTTGTACTTATTTCTGGAACATATCGACCTCCTTATTTTATTTTTTGCAAAGCAATTAGGATTCTTATGTCCGGCGTCTCGAATTTAGCGGCTTTAATAAGTCCAAAACCGTATAAGCCATGTCATTCAAAATATCCAGTTGGTAAGTTTCATAAAGATTTTGAGTTTATTGGCTTGGCAAAGACTCTTGCCCATAATTCACTCAGAAGTTACCTTTTGTTGTTTAAGGAGGTTGTTAATTTAGATTTGGAACATTCACTTTTTAAAATTAAAACTCCGACCTTGGTTATGGTGGGAGATAAAGATAGTATTTTTCAGCCGTCCATTTCAAAGAAAATTCATAAAAGTATTTCTAAGTCTAAATTTAAGATTATTAAAGGAGGGAATCACGTAGTTGTTTTAAATAATGCTAATGAAGTTTCGAAGTTGATTTGTGATTTTGTTTACAGCTCTTCTTCTTTGCATTAAAATTTAGTTGCCTTGGGTGATGGGGAGTGAAAAACGATCAGGTTTCGCTTCAAAAGCGTACGTTTGGAACTATGAACTATCATCAATTATAACCGGCCTAAAGTAGAGGTCGTTTTTTAAAGTCCAATTAACAAAAATCATTATGGATGCTCAAGGTTATCTTTTTCTACTCTTCGGAATAATTATAGGAGGATTTCTTGTATTTGATTTAGGCTTTTTTGATAGAAAGGCCCATGTTGTAGGGTTTAAAACTGCTCTTATTCAGTCAATCTTTTGGGTTGTGTTATCTCTTATATTTGCTGCACTTGTGTTTGTTTTTGTTGGTCATGAAAAAGGTGCTGAGTTTTTGAGTGCGTATTTGACTGAGAAAATGTTGTCTGTAGATAATTTGTTTGTGATTATGTTGATTTTTAGTTTCTTTAATCTTGAAGAAAAATATCATCATAAAGTTTTGTTTTGGGGAATATTGGGAGCGATTGTTTTCAGAGGTGTTTTTATTACTGCCGGAGCGATGGTTATTCACCAATTTTATTGGATTTTATATATATTTGGAGCCATTTTGATCTATACAGGAATACGGCTTTTTAGTGATAAGAAAGAGGAACATATAGATTTTGAAAACAAGAAAATAGTGAAGCTTGCAAAGAGGTATCTCAGATTTTCTACAAATCATCATAATGGTCAATTTATAGTAAAAGAGAATGGGAAATTTTATCTCACGCTTTTGTTTATGATTGTTTTGATTGTGGAGACTACTGATATTATATTTGCCGTAGATTCTATTCCGGCAGCATTTTCTATTTCACAGGATAGTTTTATTGTTTATACATCCAATATATTTGCCGTAATGGGGTTGAGGGCATTATTTTTCTTGGTTGAAAATATTTTGCATAAATTCCATCATTTGCAAAAGGGCTTGTCTTTCATATTAATCTTTATTGGTGCAAAGATGCTTGCCGGTATATTTGGAATTCATATCTCTTCTATTGTTTCTTTGATTGTTATTCTGACCGCACTTGGATTGTCTTTGATTTTGTCTGTTATTTTTCCGAAGAAGATATAAGTTTATAGGTTTATTTCCATCGCAATTTCTATTTCTGCTAATACTTGAGCTGCAATGCTTTCTGGTGTTGCGTTTGGATCTATTTCTATTTCTACAGTTTTTTCGTTAGGGGAGTCTGCTGATTGGTCTGTTTCAACTTCAAAATCTACATACATAACTTCTTTATGACTTTTTCCGTGCGAAGGAGCTAATTCTGTTATAGGATTTTTGATTTTTGATCTTGGATTGTCTTCATATTTTTCTTTAATTGCTGCATTTACTTTTCTTAGAATGGCAATTTTTGATTCTGTAAGTTTTATCATCTCTTCTACTCTTGGATCTATTTGAATTAATCTCCATAATCGTTCGAAAAGCTCACCCTGTGGATAATTTTGTGGCTTTTCTATTGATCCGGAAGATATATCAATCTGAAATGTTGGAAATGAAAATTTAGCTAAGTCTGAATCTTCGTCTTGTATTCCATATTTATGGCCTTCAAATGTTAGATATAAAAAATCATTATTTTCTCCACCAGATTTTCTTAACTGTATTCTGTCTAATTTGATAGAGGTGCCGAATGGTCTCATATCAAGATTTGCTTCAAGTTCCCTTAATAGAGGAGTTGGCATAATTACACTTTCTCCAAGATCTATATTCATTACTGCCAAATTTCCGTTTCGGATTAGTACATTCGTTCTTGCGCTTTCGTGGTCAACTTCGTTTCCAGGATTTTTATCTAATATTAGTCCCATATTTAATGTTGTAAAAAGTTATAGGGTCAAATTAAACTACTTTCTGTTCAAGGTGTCAACACCCTTAATTGATGATGTGGGTTTTAGGTTCTTTTATTGCTTGGTTTCTGACTTTATGTTATAATAATTGTGGCTAGTAATAAACATAAAACTAAAAATTTAACACAAAAATTTATGGACGTAAAAGATCTTTTGAAGACTCTCAATTCTCATCAGAGGGCTTATGTGAATCTTGATTTACCTAATCCTGAGAATGGGGAATATCTTCTTTGTGCTTTTCATCTTATTCCTGGAGGAGATTTGAATATGTTGCAGGCTGCTTGTGAAGTGTCTGCTGAATCTTCTACTGGTACAAACTTCCTTGTTAATACAGAGACGGCTTTTTCTAGAGAAATGAATGCATTGGTCTATAAAATGGATTTGAAGAAAAATATTGTTTATATTGCTTGTCCTTGGAGACTTTTTGATCGCAATGGAAATGTTCAGAATATTCTTACTTATGTAGTAGGAAATGTATTGGGAATGAAGGAGGTTAAGGCTTTGAAATTAATTGATCTTTGGTTTCCTCCTGCAATGCTTGAGCAGTATGATGGGCCTTCTTATACGATTGATGATATGAGGAAGTATCTAAATGTTTATGGAAGACCTATTCTTGGAACAATTATTAAGCCAAAAATGGGACTTACTTCTTCTGAATATGCTGAAGTTTGTTATGATTTCTGGGTTGGTGGAGGAGATTTCGTGAAGAATGATGAGCCTCAAGCTGATCAAGATTTCTGTCCTTATGACAAAATGGTGAAATATGTAAAATTGGCTATGGATAAAGCCGTAAAAGAAACAGGACATAAAAAAGTTCACTCATTTAATGTCTCAGCAGCTGATTATGACACTATGATTTCCAGATGTGAAATGATTAGAAATGCTGGATTTGAGCCTGGAAGTTATGCATTTTTGATTGATGGAACAACTGCTGGATGGATGGCTGTTCAGACACTTCGAAGACGTTATCCTGACGTGTTTATTCATTTCCATAGAGCTGGACATGGAGCATTTACCAGACCAGAAAATCCACTTGGATTCTCAGTTTTGGTTCTTTCTAAATTCGCTAGACTTGCTGGAGCTTCAGGAATTCATACTGGAACTGCTGGAGTAGGAAAGATGGCAGGAAGCCCTGAAGAGGACATTACAGCTGCTCACAATATTTTGCTTATGAATGCGAAAGGTCATATTTTTGAACAAAGCTGGGGTAGAATTCCTACTAAAGATGAAAATTTTGCAAAGATGGTGAAAAAGGATCTAGAGCACAAAGCTGTTCTAGAAGATGATGGATGGAGAGGAATAAAAAAATGTTGCCCTATTATTTCTGGAGGATTAAATCCAACTCTACTAAAACCATTCATCGATGTAATGGGAAATACAGATTTCATTACTACAATGGGTGCTGGATGTCATGCACATCCACGTGGAACAAAAGTTGGAGCTACTGCTCTTGTTCAAGCTTGTGAGGCGTATTTGAAGGGTGTATCTATCGAAAAGTACGCAAAGAATCATAAGGAACTTGCTGAAGCTATCGTTTTCTTCACAAAGAAAAAGAAGAAATAGGTTTGAATTTTAATAAAAAGTTTTGTAAAAGCCTCGCGATGCGGGGCTTTTATTTTTTTAGAATTTTATATGTCAAAAGAATGGTTCCTCTCTTGTTTAGTTTTTTCATGCTCATTAGTTGGAGATCTATGTTTAGGCTTGATGGAGCTATTAAAGGGGTTCCTTCTCCAAATAACTTTGGTTCCAATGTTATTATTAAGGAATCTACGAGTTTTTCTTTTAGAAATAAGTTTGTCAGGATGCTTCCTCCCGCTAGAAGGACTTTTTTTATGCCTTTTTTTGATAGTTTTTGTAAGATTTTTTTAGGGGAGTCGGATGTGAATTCTAGCATTCCCGGCATCGTTTCGGATTTATATTGTTGTGGGTTTCTGGTCATTACTATGCGAAGTTTTCCTGCTTGGTGTTTGATGTTTTTCTTAATTATTTCATAAGTTTTACTGCTGATAATTATTACTGAATGTTCTTTTATTAACTTCGCAAAATTTGATTGATCTTCTTTTGATGCCCAATTATGAACATAGGGGTCATTACCTTTTGTAATTTTTCCATCTAAAGATGAGACATAAGAAAGAGTTATGTATGGACGAGTTGAAGGCATATATTCGGTTGTGATTTATTTGCACACTTCATTGATTGCTTCTTCTGCTCTGGATTTTACTGTTACTGTGGAATCTCCTAGCTTTACTGTTGAGTCTCCAGGAGGAAGTCCACAATCACTTAAAACTGTTCCTACTAATTTTGCTCGATCTGAGCACGCCACAGATAAATCTGGAAAATGAACTTTATCAGTGAGGCAGTTTTTAGCCGCTTTGTATGTAGAAAATCCAGTTGGAGTACTTTCTCCACATCCAGATGAGGCCATGGCTGCGAGTAGTAATGCTGTGAATTTTGCAGCAGTACTTGTTACACGTGAAGGATCTCTCCTTCCTGTCTCTGGACCATTTCTCATATTGAAGTGGTTAAGTAACTAGGAGTTTATTGTACCGCTATGTAAATTTTAAAGTCAACTCTGGCAAAAAGAAAACCGACTGTATTTAGTCGGTTTTCTTGGGCTTTATTTAAGAGTCTGGAAGTTTTAATCTTCAGTTTTGTCTTCTTTAAGAGTCTCTATCAGTTGTTTTTTCTCTTCTTTGTTTTCTTCTCTTAATTTTTTAGTTTCTTCTTTTTGAGCTTTCATTTCATCTTTATTTTGTTCTTTTAATTGTTTTGTTTCTTCCTTTTGCTTTGCTAGTGCTTCTTCATTATCGTCTGTTTCTTTAAGGTCTTTAGTTTCTTCTCTTTGCTTTTCCATTTCATCTTTGTTTTCTTCTCTTAATTTTTTAGTTTCTTCTTTTTGAGCTTCCATTTCATCTTTATTCTTTTCTCTTAGAGTTTTTAGTTCCTCTAGTTGATTTTTTCTTTCTTCTTGTCTTACTTCATTTCTTGCCTTTGCGTTTAATGCAACTGCCAATCCTTTGGCTCTACCTATATTGCATTTTGTTTTGTCTGTTTCTGTTGCTTTGCAATCAGTTAAAATTTGTTGGATTGCGTCATATTTCTTTTTCATCGAGTCGCTCATATCAGAGTAGTTTACTTTCAATGTTGAAAGAAGATCTTCTACTTTTGCTGTTTTTTCTGCTTGTCTAGCTTCTCTTCTTGCAGTTATTTCTTCTTTTAACTTTATTTGTACTTCTTTCTCATTTTTTGCTGCTGCTTTTTCTGCTTTGTTTCTAGCGGTTTCTACAACTCCATTGCTTTCATCAGTGTTTTCTACAGTAGATGTTGCTGCTTTGATTACAGCGTCGCTTTGTGAACTTGCAATTAGAGGTTCTAAGACTTCTACTGTTTCAGTTTGTACGTTATCTACTTCTCCTAGAATTTCTGCAGAATCTTCAGGATCTGTGATCCCTTCAGATGCGTTTACTGCTTCGTCTGTCTCGTTCTCTACTGTTTGAATTAGACCAACAGTTGTTGTTTCATCTGAAACTTCTGCATAAGCTGTTGGGACAAAAGCATCCTTTTGAACTGTTCCTGGATTTTTTAATTGTTCCAGTGCAGTTGAAGCATTATTCAGGTGCTTCATTGCTTGAGCGTATGGTGTGTTTTGGGTGTAGAAATATCCCCCAATAACAACAACCACCATCATAGCCAAGACTCCTGATAATAGTTTTTTCATATAAAATGGGTTAAATAATATATTAAAGTTTGTTGATTTTTCTTTATATCCATCGAGTGCATGAATTTTATGAAGAACTCGATTTTGCCACTCTTTTGATGGAGTGGTCATTGAGTTTTTTAGAGATCTAGTTATGGATTTAAAAATGTTCATATTATTATGATTAATTTGTTTTGCATATGTTTATACCTCCTATAATGAAAAAGGTTACATTTAATTTTCTTTGCAGAGTTCTTGAAGAGTTCTGACAGCCCTGTATAGAGCTACTTTTGTTGCGGAATATTCTATGTTCAAGATTTCGGAGATTTCTTTTACAGAGAGGTCTTGTTGGAATCTTAGGATGATTAGTTCGAGATTTTTTTCGCTTAAAAGTCTTAGTTTTGAATTGATGAGTTGAATATTTTCGATCTTTGCTATTTGTTCCGGAATGTATTCTTTGTTGTCCGGAAGAACATTTTTAATTTCTTCTAGGTTTGTTGTTTTTTTGTTCGACAGTTTTTTGATGTAGTCGCGAATTTCATTTATGGCAATGGTAAATAACCAGCTTTTAATCGAAGCTTTTTTAGGATTAAATGTCTCTCTGCTTCTCCATGAATTCATGAAAACCTCTTGAGATAGATCTTCTGCAGTTTCGCGATTTTGAATACGAAGATATATATAACTATAGATGAATTTATTCCATTTTAAAAAAGCTTGTTCCAGATCCTGAGGTGTCTGTAATTGATCTCCCACGCCAGCTATTATATACCGTGTTTCAATTTTTTTACAGCTTCGTGTACTTCTTCTATTGTTGGAACTAGTGCAAATCTAACATAATTTGCTCCTGGGTTTATATTTCCATCACAAGTGTCAGATATAAGACTTCCTGGAGTTACTACTATTCCAATTTCTGGAGCTAGAAGTTTTTTTGCAAATTCTATATCTGTCATGGTTGATGGGACTTTTTGCCAAATATAGAATGTAGCTTTTGGTTTATGAGTTTCTAGTCCCATTTGAGATAGAGCTTCCAAGAGAATTGTTGCTTTTTCTCTGTATTTTTCTCTCATTTCTGCTGCGTGTGTGTCGTTATTTAGGGCTGCTATGGCTGCTTCTTGTATAAAATTTGGAGTTCCTGAATCTATATTTGTTTTTAGTCTTTTAAACAAGCTTACTATTTTTTCGTCTCCACATACGAACCCAACTCTATATCCTGTCATGTTATTTCTTTTGCTCAAAGAGTAAAAAGCAATTATTCCTTCTTTTGTAATTTCTAAAATTGACATTGGTTTTTCTTCGAAATAAATATCGATATAACAGCCTTCATCTGCGGCGATGATGATGTTATTTTTGTGGGCCCAAGTGATTAATTTTTCGTAATATTCTTTTGTTGCGATTGCTCCGGTAGGGGAGTTTGGATAGTTTAGCCAAATGATTTTTGCTTTTTCTACGACTTCTTTTGGAATGCTTTCGAAATCTATAAGATAATTGTTTTTTTCTAATAGTGGAGTGAAGTATGGCTTTCCTCCTGCAAAAATCGTGCCCGTTTTCATTGGTGGATATCCTGGAGATGGTATTATTACATAATCTCCTTCATTTAAAATTGCTTCCGGAAAATTGAAGATTGCTTCTTTCGATCCAATGTTTGAAGAAATTTCTGTGGATGGATTTAAGTCTACATTGAATCGACGTTTCATGTATTTTGAGGCTGTTTCTAGAAAATCTTTGCTGCCTGTATAGTTTGGATATCCACTTTTAGCATGTTTAATTGCTCCTTGATGAAGTGCCTCTATTACGAAATCTGGAGTTGGATCTGAAGGGTCTCCTACCCCAAAATCTATTGGAACTATGCCTTTTTCTCTTAATTCAGTTACGCGATCGTTTATTCCCTTAAAGGCGTATGGGGAGAGATTATTTAATTTATTTGATCCTTGTATGTCCATAAAAGTTTTATTAGTAGATACATGTTTTGTATAGATCTTCAATTGTTTCTTCGTTTCTTATTTTTCTTCTATTCCCGTTTTTTTCAATTAAATATTCGGCGTGACGAGGACGTCCATTGTAATTGTGGCCCATAGCGTAGGCATGGCCACCGCAATTATGAATTATTACGACGTCTCCTCTCTCCATTTTTGGAAGTTCTCTGTCTTTTGCAAATTGGTCGTTGTTTTCACAAATTCGTCCTACTACTGATACTATTTCTTTATCTCTATTGTCTGCGTTTAGAACTGAAACATGATGATATGCTCCGTAAATTGAGGGTCTAGGCATGTCGTTACTGCTTGCATCTATTCCTACAAATTTTTTGTATGAATCTTTGATTACGTGAACTTTTCCTATCAGCCATCCCGCGTTTGCTGTTATCCATCTGCCGGGTTCTGCCATTAATTTTGGTTCTTTTATGTTTGCTTCTTTGCATTTTCGATCGAAAACTTCACGAATGCTTTTTGCTACAATGTCTAAATTTAAGCTGTTTTCTTCTGGTTTGTATGGTACTCCAAATCCTCCTCCTATGTTCATAAATTCAATCTCTACTCCTGTTTTATTTTTAACGTCGATGATTATATCTAATAGTTTTTCTACTGTATTTGCAAAATATGTGCTCTCTTCTGTTGGTACATTGCTACCTGTCATCATATGTATTCCAAAATGTTTCACTCCTAAATCTTTGGCTTTCTGATAAGCTTCGTGAGCTTTTTCAAAAGGGATCCCATATTTTGCATTTGGGCCTGCAGTTGTAGTGCTTTCGTTGAATCCTTTTCCGATTCCTGGATTTATTCTAAATGAAATTGTTTCTGGAATTCCAATTTCTTTTATTGTCTCAAGCATGCTTATATCATCTAGGTTTAGGATCATTTCTTTGTCTTTTACGAACTCGAATTCTTCTTTTGTCGTGTAGTTTCCCGTGTACATTCCTTTGATCCCTAGTTTGTTGCAGATCCAAGCTTCTGATTCACTCGAACAGTCTCCTCCAAATCCTTCTGATGCTATTATTTTTAAAACTTCTGGGTTGCTGTTTGCTTTTACTGCATATAGAGGCCAAAAATCCGGAAAATATTTTTTGAAAGAATCTCTGAAAATTTTGCAATTTTCTCTGAGTTTTTTTTCTTCATATATGAAAAATGGAGTTTTAAACTCGCCAATTGCTTTTTGAATTTCTGCTTTTGGATAATATAGAACTTCTTCGTTCATTAATTTATGAGATTATAAAATTTTAGTGTTTCGTCTAGGCTGGATTGACTTTCTAGTCTAGGAGCGCACATTGGTAATCTGTACGATAGTTCGCATAGTCCCATTTTGTGTGCGCAATATTTTATTGGCATTGGATTTGTTTCTATAAAGATGTCTTTAAAAAGTTTTGATAGGTGTTCATTTGATTTTTCTGCATCTCCAAAGTTGCCATCTAGTGCTAGATTTACCATATTTGTCACTTTTGCTGGAACTATGTTTGATGCTACTGAAACAACACCATCGCCACCAAGTTTTATAAGGTCTAGTGTTAATCCGTCATCTCCGGATAGTACTGTAAATGTATCTGGTCTTCTTTCTATTACTTCTTTCATTTGGCTTAAATCTCCACTAGCTTCTTTTACTCCGATGATCATTTCGTTTTGAGCTAGAGTCATCAATGTATCTGTTGTCATGTTTATTCCTGTACGACCTTTTATGTTATATACGATTACTGGAAGGCCTACTTTAGCTACTTCTAGGAAGTGAAGACGAAGGCCTTCTGGAGTTGGTTTGTTGTAATATGGGCAGACTACTAAACATGCATCTACTCCTAATTCTTTTGCTAGCTTCGTTTGTTCTATGGTTTTTTCTGTTGAATTGCTGCCTGTTCCGGCCATTACTAAAATTTTACCTTTTGCTTCTGACATAACTGTTTCAAATATTTTTTTTGCTTCGTCATTATGAATTGTAGGGGATTCTCCTGTTGTTCCGAGTGGAACTATTCCTGTTATCCCTGCTTCAACTTGTTTTTGTACTAGAACTCTTAATGCATCATAGTCTACACTTCCATCATTTTTGAATGGGGTGATAAGTGCTGTCCAAGTTCCTGCATATTTTCTTCTCATTTTATTGAAAATTATTGATTAAAATTTAAGAAATCTTTCATCTCAAATAGGCCTTTTTTTTGATTTAGCCATTCAGCTGCTTTTATTGCTCCGAGCGCATACCCGTCACGATTTCTGGCACTGTGAGTTATGGTTATAGTGTCGGCTTCTGAATCAAATCCTACTGTGTGTCCGAAGTTTACAAGTCCACCTCTTACAGAAGAGAAATGAATTTCGTTTGGTTCACGTTTTCTATTTAATCTGTCTTCGATTACAGATGTTTTTCTATCGATATTATCTAGAAGAATTTTTTCTAAAGTTTTTGCTGTGCCAGAAGGGGAGTCAGCTTTATTGTAATGATGAATCTCATGTCCCCAAACGTCATATTCATCAAAATTATTTATTAATTTTGCTGCTTGTTCCATGATTGCGAAGTATAGATTTACACCGATTGAAAAATTGGAAGACCAAAGAAGTCCTATTTTATTTTCTTTCAAAATTTCTTTGAGTTCTGGTAGTTGATCGTACCATCCAGTAGTTCCAATTACTAAGTTTGTTCCTGCAGTTGTGGCTATTTTTGCGTTTGCTAGGACTGAATCTGGGCTAGAGAAATCTATGGCTATTTCTACTCCTTTTAGAGCTTCTTCTGATATTTCTTTATGTGTTGAGGATTGATCTTTTGGATCTATTATTACCGGCACTTCATGTCCACGGGACATTGCAATTCTATAAAGAGTTTTTCCCATTCCTCCAAATCCTATTAAAGCTATTTTCATATATTTTTTAATTATATAAACAATTGTGCTATTTCAACCGCATTCAATGCTGCGCCTCTTAGTAATTGGTCTCCGCTTACAAATAATTCTAGTCCTTTTTTGCCAAATATTAGGCTTTGTCTGATTCTTCCTACTTCAACATCAAATTTGTTTGATGCGTTCATTGGCATTGGATATTTGAATTTTGTTGGTTCGTCTACTATTTCTACCCCTTTTGCTTTTTTTAGCACTGCTTTTGCTTTAGATTCATTTATTGGTTTCTTTGTCTCAATTACTATCGATTCACTATGTGCTCGAAGTGTAGGGATTCTGACTGCTGTGCATGATATAGCCATTGTTTTGTCTCCAAATATCTTTTGCATCTCCCATGATACCTTCATTTCTTCTCTTGTATAGCCATTTTTTTCGAATGTGTCTATGTGGGGGATTATATTAAAAAGTATTTGATGTGCGAATACTTTTGGATGGATTTTTTTGCCTTTTACGAAGGCTTCGGTTTGATCTAATAGTTCTTGCATTCCTTTTGCACCTGCGCCAGAGGTTGCTTGGTATGTTGATACTATTATTTTTTTCAGTCCAAATGCTTTATAAAGTGGATATAGTGCCATTGCTGCGATTGCTGTTGTGCAGTTTGGGTTACTGATTACTCCTTTGTTTTTCAAGGCTGCTTTTGGGTTGATTTGAGGGATTACTAACGGTACATCTTTTTCATATCTGAACGCAGAAGAGTTATCAATCATTAAACAATTGTTTTTTACTACTCTATCTCTCCATTCTTTACTAACTCCACTTCCTGCTGAAAATAAAGCGATATCGCTTTCTGCGAATACTTTTTCGCTGATGTTTTCAATTATTATTTTCCCAAATGGAGTGTTTAATTTTTGGCCTGCAGATCTTTCAGAAGCTACTAGTCTTAGATTCTTTATTGGAAATTTTAATTTGTTTAAGCAATCTATCATTTCTCTTCCAACTGCTCCTGTTGCGCCTACTACAACTACATTTTTACCTTTCATTTTTATTAATTGTTAAAGAATGTATTAAATATTTTTGTAACTACTTCTGGTGCTACTTCATTTTTCACTAAAAAAGTTATGTTTCTTTTCGAAGCTCCAAGCGAAATCATATTCACATCGTAGTTTTTTATTGATGTAAATAGTTCTCCGATTACGCTTGTGTTGGATCTTATTCCACTTCCGACTAAGCAAACTATTGCCATGTCTTTGAATGTTGTTACGGTAGAGAACGTTGATAATTCTTTTATTAAGTCTTCGTTTATTTCTTTGTCTATTGTTAAAGATACGCTAACTTCTGAGGTTGATATGACGTCTACTACCACTTTGTATCGTGCGAATATATCAAATATTTTTGCTAAAAATCCATGAGAGTTAAACATCCCTACGGAACATATATTTATTATGTTTATGTTTTTTTTGAATGTTACTGCTTTTAAAGATTCTGTTTCTTCGTTTGTGATAATGGTGCCTTTTGCGGATGTATTAAAAGTATTTAATATTTTTACTGGAATATTTTTTTCTATGGCTGGTTTTATTGTTTTTGGGTGTATGACTTTTGCTCCAAAATAAGCCAATTCTCCTGCTTCGTTGAATGATAAACTGTCTAGAACTTTTGCTTCTTTGCAGAGTCTAGGATCTGTGTTTAGTATTCCATCTACGTCCGTCCATATTTGTACTTCATCTGCGTTTAATGCTGCTCCTATTATTGCTCCTGTATAGTCGCTGCCTCCTCTTCCTAGGGTTATGTATCTTCCATCTTCTGATTGTCCGATGAATCCTGTTATGACGGGGATTGTGTTTTCTTTTAGTACTGATGTAACTTTTTCAAAAATTGTTTCATTTGTTTTTTTGAAATCTACATTTCCTTCTCCAAAGTTGTTGTCTGTGAATATGAACTTTGATGAATTCATTGCTAGTGCACTCGTACCTTGTTTGTTTAGGAGAGCCGCTAAAATTTTACTGCTCATTCTTTCTCCTGTTGAAATTAATCGATCTTTTGCGCTCAAGGATAATTCTTGAATTAAGCTAACTCCTTCTAGGATATTGCCGATATTCTTCCAGAAAGTTTTTAGCCCAAGGTCTATGTCTAATTCTTTGATTATATTTTCGTGTTTATCGATTAAAGCCTGAAATTTTTCTTCCCATGGTTTCTTTTCTAAAGCTAGCTTGCTTAGTTCAAGTAGGGCATCAGTTGTGCCTGAAGTAGCTGATACTACTGCTATTTTATTTCCTTTTATGGATTTCATTATGTTTGCTACTTGTAATATAGCTTGAGGTGTTCCCATTGATGTTCCTCCAAATTTTGCAACTATGAGTGTCATTTTTTTTGTGGTTATAGTTAAAAAAATCCGCCTTGGTCCCGGCGGGTAAAAGTTTTTATCTTAGAAGTTTAAGAAAACTTTCTCCGCTAGGAGTTTGGTTTCTTTGACTTCTTTGATACTGATATGAACGACATGTGAATAGTTATTACTCCTAGAAAATACAGGAAATATTCTTGATGTCAAAATCTTTTTCATATGGGTGATGGGAGTCGGAACCAAAGCATATTTTAATTCCGAGTTTTTTTGCTTTAATTAAAATGTTTTTATCTGGATATGCGCCTATTCTTTTTTTTATTCCTGCCGTGTTGTATTCAAGCATTAGGTTGAAATCTTTTATGTTATGTAAAATTTTATTTATTATTTTTTGATGCGTTTTGTATACATCTATTTGCTTCCCTTCGAAAATTGTAATCATTTTTATTAAGTCCAGATGTCCTAAAATTATTGTTTTTATTCCCAATGTTCCAATAATGTCTTTCCCTAAATATGTTGTTGCCAGTACATTGTTCCAATACTGTTTTATGATTTTTTCTGTGTTTTTTTTGCATTCTTTTTTGAGTAATAGGTATTCTTCTTTGGAATAATCTATCGCTCTGCCAAATACGAAGTGATTTGATAAAATTATATAATCAAATGGGTTTTTAAGTATGTTTTTCTTGAGCTCCAATGATGCGTTTTCTTTTAGGTTCAAGTACCCAGTTTTAATACTTTCCAATAAAATCGATTCTTGTATATCCTCGAAATATTCAACTTCTAGGCCTAAAAGGGCGTTTTTGTGATTTTTTCTGTAGTTTAGGTTTTTTGACAAGAAATGTTCCCAGTATTTGTCTCCACGGATAAAACCATTTTTTTCATATGGGTGTAAATTTTTCCCATCTTTTTTGCCAAAATAGTGTGGTGGATGGTTTGAATTTCCTGGAATTAACCCTAATTTATTTCCTGCTTTAAAGTATTGAGACCATGTTCCGGTAGCATGTGGTTTTTCTTGATCTAGGAATGGTTCACCTGTGTGGATATGATAATCTACCAATTTTTTTGCCATGATGACACAAGTTATATGCAATGATTAATTGACATATGCTGTATACGTCTTTGCTTAAATTTATTTTAAAATTTTTTGCTGTAATTCTTTTTAATTCTAGGAGTTCTTGGTTGTTTAATATTTTTTTTGTCGTAATCGTTTGATGATTTCTTATTGTGTGATGATTGAATTTTTTATTACAAGCTTGATTAAATAATTTTGTTAAAGGTAATAGATTTAATGGTCTTTTATGAATGAATGAAAATTTTACTGGAGTGTCTTCTTTATCTGCTTTTAATGGAATTAACGGACTTTTATGAATAACTAGATCTGCATATTTTCTTTGAGGGATCATAAATTTTTTGTAGTCTGCGTCTCTCTTTTTTATTATCTCTAAAACCTTTTCTTTGCTATATCCTCGTTCTCTCATGTCTCTATGAACCTTGAAATGAAAGCTTAGTTCTGGACTTATATCTAGATAAATTTTTAGGTCTATATTCTTTCTCAATCCTTGTGAAAAGAATGGATGTAATCCTTCGATTATTATGTATTTGTTAGGAATTGTTTTGAATGGGCCTATTAATTCTCCTGTGTCATGATCGTATTTGAGTTTGTATACACTGTTGCCATTTTTTAAATCCGATAGATTTTCTTGGAGCAATGAAATGTTGTTTGCTTTTGGATTTAAGTGTGTATATTTTTTATATTCTTCGGCTCCTCGTGGCCATTTATGGTAATCGTCTCCGTGAATTACTAATACGTTTTCTTTGCCAAGAATGTCTATTATTTTTGCTACTAATGAGCTTTTTCCGCTTCCGCTATTTCCGCAAACGCCGATGATAAATGGTTTATTTGTGGCCATATATTGTGAATAATTGGTTTATTAGGTCTGTTGCGCATTTGTTTTGTGCCTCTAATGTAGATGCTCCGATGTGAGGTAGCGCTATAACATTTTGTAGTTTTTTTAGACCTTGATGTGCACGAGGTTCTTCTTCCCATGTGTCTATTCCTGCTCCGGCAATCTGCTTATTGTTTAGTGCTTGATATAGAGCTTCCTCGTTTACTATTCCTCCACGAGAACAATTAATTATTATTGAATTTTTCTTCATTAACTTTAAATTTTGTTCGTTAATTAGGTCTGTTGTTTCTGCTGTTTTTGGAATGTGTAAAGTTACTATGTCGGAATTTTTTAGAAGTTCTTCGATGTTGTTTGCTTTCGTAACTTCCATTTTCCTAAACTCTTCTTCTGGTAAAAAAGAATCATATCCAATCACTTTCATCTCGAAGGCTTTTGCTATTCTTGAAACTATTCTTCCTATTTTTCCTAGGCCTATTATTCCGATTGTTTTGCCGCTTAATTCACTTCCACATAGTGTTGATTTGTCCCATTTATCTTCTTTCATTGTGGAGTCAGCTTCACGTAATTTTCGGCTTGCTGTAAGGATTATTCCAAACACTAGTTCTGCTACTGCAGTGGAATTTGCATTTGGAGTGTTTAGTACTTTTATTCCTTTTTTCTCTGCTTCTTTGACGTCTACATTGTCTAGTCCGACACCTGCGCGTCCAATAATTTCCAGTTTTTTTGCAGCGTCGATTACTTCTTTTGTAACTTTTGTTTCACTTCTAATTAAAAGAATTTCTTTATCTGCAATTACTCTAAGTAAGTCTTCATGTGGAAGGTTTGGCATGACTTCTACTTCGAAGAATTCTCTTAATGTGTTTACTTCGTTTTCTGGAAGAGTTGTTGTGATTAGTACTTTTTTCATTATTGTATTGTTAAGGCTTCTGTCATTGCTTCTAATAATTTTTCGATGTTTGCTGTTGTATGTTCGCCCATATGGCCAATGCGGAAAGTCGAGTCTTTTAGTTGGCCATATCCTCCTGGAACTATGTATCCTTTTTCTTTTAATTTCTGAGTGAATGTCTCAATTGTTATATTTGGTGGAGTTTTTAATGTGCTGACAGTGGGGGATTGATATCCTTCTTCTGAGAAGAACTGGATGTTATGTTTCTGTCTCCATGTGTTTACCATTTCCATCATTTGTCTGTGTCTGTCGTATCTTTTGTTCAATCCTTCAGTCTCAATTCTTTCTAGTTGTTTGCGTAGGGCGCGAATTAATGGAATTGCTGGCGTATCTGGAGTGTTGTTTTTTTTGTTATATTGAGCGAAAACTTCGAAGTTAAAGTAATATCCTTTGTTTTTTACCGTTAAAGCTTTTTCGAAAGCTCTTTTGCTTACAACTGCTATTGAGAGTCCTGGTGGAAGTGCAAAAGTTTTTTGAACTCCGAATAGCATTACGTCTATTCCCCAAGACTCCATCTCTAGTTGAGCACCCCCGAAAGCGCTTACGGCATCAACTAAAATTAAGGTTTCGGGGGAGACATCTTTAATAACTTCACAAATTTCTCTTAATGGATTTAATACGCCGGTTGATGTTTCGCAGTATGTAATTGTTATTGCTTCTGGTTTATTTGTTTCTAAAAAAGATTTAACTTGTGCTGGTTTTATGGCTTCTCCCCAAGGTATTTCTAATTTAAAAGCTTTTTTCCCATTTAGTTCTGAAATATTGCTCCACTTGTCTGAGAATGCACCACAGATTGTGTGGGCTATATTTTCGTTTACGCAATTTCTTATAACTCCTTCCATGAGTCCGCTTGCAGAAGATGTAGAAAGAAATACATGATAGTTGTCCCAATTAAATAGAGATTTAAGTCTTGTAATTACTTCTTGGTGAAGTGCTGCATATTCTTTGCTGCGATGGCTTATTAGGGGGCGTGTAAGTTCATTTAAAATTTCATCGCTAACTCCGGTTGGGCCAGGAACAAAGAATGTGCTTATAGTGTTTGTCATATTTATTAGTTTTAAGTTGCGGCTCAAGTATAGATTCTATCGTGATTTTGTTAAGAGGGCGTCGGCATGATTAATTGGCTATTGAAAAAGGCTTTTAAATGTACTAATGTGGTAGTGCCCATTATTTTGGGCGACTTTGATGGTTTAACCGGTGACCAAATGTTAACTGATATTTTGAAAAGTTTAGGTATGAGTGAAAAGGAAGCTAAAGTATATTTGGCTTCTCTTCATGTTGGAGTTTCCAGAATTAGTGAGATTGCTAAAAGCGCTCAGATGAGTCGTTCTACGGCATATAATTTATTGCATTCTCTTTTGAAGAAAGGAATCGTTAGGTCTTATACAAAAAGTAATATTCAGTGGTTTTCTCCGTTGCCACCAAATGAATTGGTTGATTTTTTGGAAGGCAGGAAGGAAGAGATTGGGAATAAAATTGAAATGGTAAAGGCGTATCTGCCACAACTAAAGGCTATTTGTAATCCAAAGGTTTCTCTACCGAAGGTGTCATTTTTTGAGGGAGTTAGTGGGATCAAACAGGTATATTCTGATATCCTTAAAAATGGCAATAAGAAGACATTTGCGGCACTTTCATTAGATAATGTTCAGCCTGAAATTGGTTCTTTTATGAAGAAAGTTTTTACTCCAAAGAAAGTAAAAAAAGATATCTATTCTCAAGTTTTGGTTAGTTCAAAGGATTCAAAATCTTATATAAAACTTGATAAAAAACACTTGAGAAAATCGTTGGTTATTTCTAATAAAAAATATCCATTTGAGGTGGAAATAGATGTGTATGATGAGAATAAGACGGCGTTTATTTCATTCGATGAAACTGAGCTTATGGGTGTAATTATAGAAAGTCCAAAGATTGCAAATACGCTAAAAGCTTTATTTTCGCTAGTCTGGGATAAGGTTAAATAAATGGATTATATGCCCATTGCAGTAAAGCTTGTCGTTGTCGTCTTCGACATGATAGATCACCTGCTAGGCAGTGTTTTTTTATTTGGGCTGCGTGTCTTGTGAAAGCTTTAAATCTTTTAATCTGTCGTTGGTCTAAATCTTTATTTCTGCGTCCGAGATAATATCTGCAATACCACTGAAACCAGCCGCGTACATCTGGATCTTCTGGTGTGATCCAGCCTTTTTTTATCCATACTTGTAGTGGTTGGCGGGATTTTATTTTGAAGTAGTTTTTTGAAATATCTGGTTTTTTTGGAGAGAGTTTGTGGAGTGCATTTTCGTACCATTCTCGGGGAAATTCCTTGGTGCAGTCATTTAAATATTTCCCCTCAAATACACCAAATTTTAACATTTTGTCTGGTGTTAATGCTGGGGTGAAGTCTTTGTCGAAATTTTTACCAATTGGTTCGATTAAAATATAGGAGTAATTTTTTTGCATTAAATCGGAGACTTTTATTTTGTCGCCTATTTTATATTCCTTTTCACTTCTTGATTTTGATAGGTCGATTTTTATCATGGATTTATTTTACGAAAAATCCAAAGATGTGACTTGTGTTATCTTTTGGTTTTGTGTGTGGCAATATGCCTATGGTAGAGGTTCTTTTCCAAAGATGGAAGATGTCAGAATTTTGAAGATCCATTAGTTTTACTAATACATATAAAGTTTCGGGAGAGTCTATTGCTACTGATTCATTGCTGGCAACTTTTGGGCTTATGGATAATGTTTTTAGGGTTTTGAAAATGTTTTCTTCTTTTGGTAATGTGTTTAATTTTTGGAGGAATATGACTGTTTTTGCATCGTTATTCTCTGAGATTACTTCACTTTCGTAATGAGAAAAATCTATGCTTGCTACTATCAATGAGTGATCTAATTTCTGTTTCGAAATATTGTCTATTAATAGGTCCAGTTTGTTCTGAGGAGTTCCTGGTTTGATTGTATATGGGGTTACTTTTGCTTTTGGAAAATATTTTTTGATGAATGGTAGTTCATTCATTATGCCGTGTTCTTTTTTTAAATTTTTTGGATCACGTTGAATATAATCAAATCCGTAAAAGAAGTGATTTGGACTGATTAAAATAATTTCTTTTATGTCAGATCTGTTTATTGAAACTTCTTTGTAAAACTCATCTATGAAATGTTCGACTAATAAGTGATGTGGGAGAACTATGCCTGATATTTTTCCTTTTATAGTCGCGATTTCTGATGTTTTTATCTTTTCTGGAAGTCTGAATGGATATAAAAGAATCAGCGCGCTTAGTATTATAAGCGCGCCGATCAAAATGATGTTTATTCTTCTAATTGTCTTTCTTATTGATTTTGCCATGGTGCAGATGAAGTTCCACCCCATTCAACTACTGTGAATCCTTTTCTTTCCATTCCTTTTAATACTTGAGGAACTGTGTTGAAGAAATTGTTTACTGGCTGATAGTACATGAATACACGAAGTAATGTTTGTGGAGCAGGAGTGATTTCTAGTGGGGCAACTTTGTTAAAGTCTCTGGTTCCTATGAAGCTAACAAAACAGTATTCTTCTTTGTTTGCTTGCATTTTTGGAAGCCAGAAAGATACGAACTCATCTTTTTCTGCTTTGTTTAGTCCAAGTGAATCTAGGCTGTTGTCTAAGAATTTACCTAGTTCTTCTTTTTTAACTACAGATCCACTTGATGCTGTTATTCCACCTTTCTTTTTACCTTCCCAGAATAAGTAAGGATAAACTTGTTTATCAGCGTAGTTGTAAATTTTTCCATTTGGATATGCGTGAACTTTCCATCCATCTCCGTACGCTGGAACTGTTTTTGTAAATTCATCTATTTTTACTTTTACTGATACGTCTGTCTCTTTTTCTGGATATAGATATATAACTGGTTTACCACATTCAGCAGGTTGACGAACATCCTGATTTACTAATCCTGCCCATCTATTTAAAGGATCTTTCCAGTAAAGAAGAGGTCTTTTTGATACGAATGTCTTGAAGTCCATTGCTTTTTTTGTTGTGTCATACTGAATCATATTGTTATATGTTTCGTATGCTGCGATTAGGGCTTCTTGAGCTTGATTTTGTGTTGCTGTAGCTGAGTCTACAGGGTTTTTTGCTACATATAAATCTACTCCATTAGAAGTTGTTCCTACTAATATTAGGTCTTCTTCTTTTACGTTTTCAATCATGTAGCATGCTCCTGTCATGCCGCATCCTCCTGCAATGTATGCATATTCTTTTCCTAGATCAGATTTAACATTTCCATCTTTCCAATTAACCCATACTTTTGCAACAGGTGATCCATCTATGCTCATGAATTTTGGATCATATCCGTACATAGAAACTGATCCGTCAGGAGATTTTACTAGTAAACAGCTTGGATATTCTCCACTTTGTTGATTTACTTGGTTAGAGTTTTGACCATATACATTTCCAAATTCTGGATCTACGAAAATTACTGCACCGAAAGTAAATTCATAATCTTTTGTGTACATGTAATCTCGAAGTTGAACAGTTGCATATTTATCGCTATTTGGATATTTTATTTTCTCTGCAAGTGCTAGCCCTTTTATTACTGTATTTGCTGGGTTCTTTGTTAATGGAATTACCATTAATGGACGATTGTTGCTGGAGTATTCTCCTAAAAATGTTAGTTTATTTTGAGTTTTATCATATGCAAATCTATATAGATCAGGGCCACATGGTCCGTCACATTGTAATGATAGAACTACTAACTTTTGGTTTTCATAAGGTGCAGTTTTGAAGGTTCCTGCGTCATAGAAATTGAAATATGAAGAAATTCCTGATGCTCCTGTAGCATCTGTTGTCCATTCTTGAGCAGGACCATTTTCTTTAACCCAATTTTTGTTGTATGAAGCAACGATTTCTTCCTGAAGTTTCTTTGTGACTATTGTGTTAGGTTCAATTGATTTGATATCTGTGTTGAATTCTATGTCTCCATTCTTGAAAAATGGAGCTGTGTCTGCCATTGGTGTTACTTCAGTTGTTGTTTCTGTGACGGCTGGAATTGTTGTTTCAGGGGTTGCCTTGTCTCCTTCAACTGGAACTGGTCTTTGAATCGGTTCACTTCCGCTGATAAATGTTGGTAGCTGACATCCTGTAATTACAAAAGTAATTAAAAGAAGCGTGCCTAAGAGGGAACTTCGTTTCATATTTTTATTATTAAATAAATTATGACAATATTGTTACACTTCTGTGCCAATATGCAAGTAGGAATAGTATATGTGTTTTGCGACTTTAATAGAGAAATTATTTGGTCTGCAAGTGCCTTGAAAGCCTTGTCTATATATTATAAATTTGCGGATAATTGTTAATGCGTTTAGAATTTACATACTTTAAAATAAAAAATATTTATATGGTAAAAAACATTGTTATTAAAGGAGGTAAAGTTATCGCTACTGGAACAAAAGTTGTTAGTGGGGGAACGAAAGTAATGAAGGGGACGTTTTCTGAGTTCAGGGAATTTCTGAAAGAATACAAAATTATTGGGTTGGCGTTTGCGGTGATAATGGGAACTGCCAGTACTGCTTTAGTGAAGTCTCTAGTGGACAATATAATTATGCCACTCATAACTCCTTTTATGCCTGCTGGTGGATGGCAGACAGCCGTTCTCTATATTGGACCTTTTGCTATCAAGTGGGGAGCTTTTGCTGCAGAGTTTATCAACTTTGTGATTTTAGCTTTTGTTGTGTTTATTATTGCAAAGAAAATTTTGAAAAGTGAAGTAACCAAGAAATAATATATGGCGTTTGTGTTTTTTTTCGTTGCGTTGGTGGTTTTGATTTTATGGAATACTTATACGTATTTTTTGGTTGTATGGCTTTTTAGACTTACTAGCAGGAGAGTGAAATTGTGGATAAAGATTGGATTACTTGTGGTTTGTTTAGGCTTTATTCTTGCGAATCTTTTGAATCATTATGGTGATTCTGTTTTTTCGAAGGGGATTTATATGGTCTTTGGAATTGGGATTGGGTTTGTTGTAAATTTTATGGTTGTAATGACTATTGTTTTGTTGGTTTATAAAGTGGTTCTTGTTTTTGTGCCAAAGATAAATCCAAATATTTTTGGAATTGTGGGGTTTGTTTTAACTGTTTTACTTAGCGGATATGGTGTTTGGAATGCTGCTTATAATTTGCAAGTTAAGGAAATTACCGTGAAAATAAAAGATCTTCCTGAACAGTGGAAAGGCAAGAAGGTTGTGCAGATTTCTGATGTACATTTGGGGCCTGCTAGTGGTGCTGATTTTTTGAGGAAAATTGTTGATAAGATAAATTTACTTAATCCTGAGATGGTCTTTATTACTGGTGATTTTTTTGATGGAATGGATGGATATTTGGATGAAAAGGCTGCTCCTCTTTCTGAATTGCGGGCTAAAAAAGGTGTTTATTTTGTTACTGGAAATCATGAAATTTATCTTGGTGTTCAAAAGGCCGAGGAATCTTTAAAGGGAACAAATGTTCAGATTCTTGATAATGAATTGGTTGATGTAGATGGTCTTCAGATTGTTGGAGTTAGTTATTCCAGAATGTTTGGAGTAGATGGACTCAAGGATATTATTTTGGGTATAAAAAATTATGATCCAAACAGTGCTGCCATTTTGCTGTATCATGCTCCTCAAGGAATTTCTGACGCTAAAGCTGCTGGTATAGATTTGCAATTATCTGGACATACTCATAAAGGACAAATCTTTCCTGGTGGGTTAATTGTAAATTTGATTTTTGGAAAATATTCTTACGGTTTAACTACAGAAGGGGATTACTCTATTTATACTTCTAGTGGCGTCGGAACATGGGGCCCTATGATGAGGACATCTGGTTCACCGGAAATTGTTTTGATAACTTTAGAGTAGGGTCGGATTTTTATGCAGTGGCTACTTCTGGTGTAGTAGCTGGCGTTGCACGACGACGAAGCTTGAATTCAGTGCTAGTTGTTTCTATCACTAATTCTCCCCATTCCGGATGTTCTTCTTCTACTGTTCTTTTTGCTTCTCTGATATCTTCTGCTTTGTTCAGTTTTTTACCGTCTGGGCCTTTTTTGCTTCTACTGTATTTTACAGTAAATCCTTGTTCTAGAATTGCTCTGGATGCTACGTATCTATCAAGTCTTGCAAGTTCTTTAGTTTTTGCATCTCCTTCAAGATTTCTTATAGCTTCTTCATACAATTCTTTGATTGGTCTGCCTTTTATTTGTATTCCTTCAATTGGGACTGCATTTCCTTCTCCGATTACTGCATGAGTTGGAGTCCCTTGATTTCTCCCTTCTACTCCGTTTTGATAACGATTGTCAGAGATTGATTTTGCAATAAAATCTGCATCGTGAGTTTCTGGTCTTCTCAAGTATGTTCTTTCTCCGGATGTTTCTATTACTAGAGTGCCCCATTCTGGATAGTCTTTTTCAATTGCATCTTTTGCCTTAGCTGCCTCTTCAGGCGTTTTGTATTCTACTGCTGATTCTTTGCTTAAAATTGATCTTGAAGCTACTAAACGATCTAATTTTGGAAGTTCAGTTTCTTTCGTTGATGGGTTTTGTAGAGCTTCTTCGTATATATCTTTTACTGATCTTCCGCCAACTTTAATATTTTCTATATTGACTGTTTCTGAACCTATTCTTGCTTCTGTAGGAGTTCCTACATTGTGTCCGTTTCTACCGTTTGCATCTCTGTTTCCTGATATTCCATTTGCAACTATGTCTGCGTCATGTGCTGGAATATTTTTTCCTGGAACTGTGTGAACTGATTCGGTGCTTCTTCCACCTCCTCTTCTGCCTCCAGATGTTGTTTCTACGGCAGCAGGAGTTGCAGTTTCAGTTGCAGGTCTAGCAGCTTCACCGGCAGCAGGAGTTGCTGTTTCAGATGCGGGTCTAGCAGCTTCACCGGCAGCAGGAGTTGCTTCGCCAGTTGCAGGTCTAGCAGCTTCACTGGCAGCAGGAGTTGCTTCGCCAGTTGCAGGTCTAGCAGCTTCACTGGCAGCAGGAGTTGCTTCGCCAGATGCAGGTCTAGCAGTTTCACTGGCAGCAGGAGTTGCAGTTGCAGGTCTAGCAGCTTCACTAGCAGCAGCAGTAGCTCCTCCAGCGGCAGCAGCTACACGTCTAGCTCTACGAGCTTCTCTCCAATCATTAAAACGTTGTCTCCATGATCTTCTGCTTTCACCAGCTTCTCTTACAGGAGTTGCTTCTGTTGCAGCTCCGGCTGTTACTGGTTCTAGATCTCCTCTACGAACATAAAATTTTGTTCCATTTTCTGTTACTAATAGTTCTCTCCATTCAGGATAATCGCTAATGATTCCTTCTTTTGCAGCTTGTGCTTCTGCTTCTGTTTTGTATTCTACAGTTTTTCCTTCTCTCAAAATTGCTCTTGAGGCTACTAGTCTATCTATTTCTGACAAACGTTCTGCTCTTGCAGGTTCTGCTGTAATTTGTAGTGCTTCTTCATATAATTCTGTAGCATTTTTCCCTCCAATTTTTATATCATGACCATCTTTTATTAATGAAACTTTTTCTGTTCCTATTAATACTTCTGTTGGAATTCCTTTGTTTACTCCATCTGTTCCATTTTTAAATCTTCCTTCTGCTGCATTTTTTGCAATTATTCTGCATCGTGTGATTCACGAACTGGTTCTTGTTTTACAGAAAGTTTTCTCCAAGTTCTAAGTCCAAGTACAGGGGCAGCGATCGCTGCAAATTTTCTCCAACCGTCTGTTTCTTGCATAGCTTCTCTTTGTGTTTGGCTGAATCCAACTTTTCCTCCTGTAAGTTCATAAGCTTGAACGCCAAGTGCTTCTTGGATATCTGATAATGCATAGAAACCTCCGATTTCTGTGCCGATTTCTATTCCAGAAACTGTTGCTCTTCTTAATACTCCTGTTGCACCTGGAGCGAGAACTGTTGTACCCGGAGTTCGAACTGTTCCTGATATTCTATCTAAAGTTTGTGCAATTCTGTTACTAACTCCTCCACCTAATAATTGGTCTATTCTAGATGCACGAGCTCCTGTTGGTAAGGCTGCGACTCTTCTTGCGGCTGCAGTCTCTCCTCTCATGAATTGTTGCATTTTTCCTAGTCCATAAAATGTACCAGCCATCATACCAATTTGGTAAGCGCCATCTGCACTTAATGGATTAACAAGTTCACCATTTAAGGCTCCTTGCATTTCTACGAAAGTTGCTCCATGTAATATTGTTTGTGCACCTCTAGCATGCCATGTAGAAGCATCTGCTAAATAATTTTCGGTTCGTACAAATCCGCGACCAAGTGCTGCTGTGACGCGATTTCTTCCTAGAAAACTATTTTGAACAGAAGTGCTTAATCTGAATCCAGCACTTCTTAATCTTTCAGAGACTCCAAATCTTTGTGCTGTTAGGGCACGACTTGCCGCCAGAGTTCTTTCTCCTCCTGCTCCAACTCTTGCTGTAGTTGTTGCTCTTGCCAATCCTCTAATGAATGATGCTCCTCCAGCTGTACCTATTTCAATTGCTACGATTTCAACAACTGTTTTTGTTATTGATGCTGCAAATTCTGCATTTTCTGCTGAAAGTTTCCATCCTTTACCATTTAATGATTGTAGATTTTTTACTGCTACTTTTTCAATTGTAGAAAGACTTGGATCATTTTGATCCATAGAGTCAGCTAAATTTCCATAAGCTTGGATAATAGCTGCTTCTTTTAATTGAGATTTTGTAATGTTATCTATTGTAGACATCATTGCTCCTGGAGATGCTAGCGGTGCAGGAAGAGGTGCTCCTGGATTATTTTTTTCGAATCTTTCTTTTTGTGCTTCTAGTCCTAGTCTTGCTTGTGCTCTGATCTTTGATCCTTCTTTCTTATCCATTTCATATTCTAGTTTTGCAACTTCTGCCTGCATTGCTGGAACTGAAGTTTTTTTGTCTAACTGTTTCTTTATTACTTCTATACAAAGAGCTCTTGCTTCATCGAAGTGTCCATTTTTTTCTGCATTTTCTATTTTTGCGACTAATAATCTTTCTACTGCTCCTAGTCCTGATAAGTCATCGACATTTCCCCCTGGATTATTATTTAGTAGAAGTTTTCTTCCAAAAATTTCTTTTGATCCTTCGATCAATCCGTTATTTCCTTCCATGAATACTTCTTTGTCTCCTCTATATCCATTTGTCCATGAAGATTGTCCCATATGTTCTCCTCCTTCTTGGTGTTTTTCGAATAGGCGTAATTCTGATGCAAAGTCTACGAATGATGGAGGGGATAAAGGTGCTCCTGCTGGTTTTAACATTCCTCCTCCGCTTGTTTTTAATTCATTCATATAGTAATCGACTGGATTGTCGATTTTTTTGCCACTGTCTATGTCTACCGGATATTTATATTGAATTAAATACATTAATGCTTGATGGATCTGAGAAGTTGAGAATGCTACTTCGTAATCGCGATCTAAGTTGTTTGTAGCTCCGTCATTTCTCAATGAAGCAACTTGTTCTGATGTTGGGAGTTTCATGAATTCATCTAGATTTTCGTTGTCGTCAAATGTGGTTGTTAGAGTATTCTCTGCAGTTTTTACCATATCTAGAGCAGTAGACTGTCGTAACAATTTTTCTGTAGCTTCTAGAGTTTTTTCCTGCATTTCCTTTAATTCTGGAGATAGAGTTGTTGGGTTTAATGTCTTTAGTTTTAAATACATTTCTCTTAATTTGTCCTGTGCATCTTCCTGAGTGATTGTTCCTTGAGCAAAAAGAATTGATATCTTTTGTGCTTCCCATAGAGCTTTTTCATCTCTACTTGTTGCTGGATCATTTATTTTTGCATCATATATAGCTATTACATCTGTAGCTAAATCTGTTCTTGATCCGTCGATAGTACTGATCAAAGATTGGGCAAGTTTTCCAGCTTCTGCTGGGTTTCTTTTTCCAAGTTCTGTCATGAAATCTCCAAGAGCTTTTTCTCTTTTATCTCTAGGCATTTTATCCAAAGATATAAGAAGTCCTTCCACTCCTAATAGTTTGTAATTGTCGCTTAGGATGCTTGAAGAAAGGTCTTGTTTAAGATGTTCGTCATATTGTTGATGTTCAACTGTTGCAACTCTTCCTGTAGGTTCGCGAGTTGCTACAGCTTTGTGTAAACCATCGTTATCTTTGAATGATGGATCTCTGTGTTTAATTACTGGAGGTTCTTCAACGGGAGGTTTTGGAGGCTCGATCGGAGGTTCAATTGGAGGCTCAACTGGAGGTTTTGGTGGAGGGCAAACTGGTGGACATACAGGAGGGCATGGTGGGCAAACAGGTGGGTCTTGTGTTACTGGAGGCTTTGGTTTGCATACAGGTTTTGAATTCCAAGCTATATCTGAATATCTGTAGTCACGGTCGTCTATTTTTGTTCCTAGTCTTAAAGTTATCTTGTCGTACATTTTTCCACCTTTGAAGTTCTTTTCTTCAAGTGTGAATTTGTATTTGTCCAATACTGGTTCTATTGCACGTTGGAATGCTAAAATTAGATTGTAAATTCCTTCTGTTCCATAGATTTCTTCTTTTGAATATCCATTGGTCTTGATCATTTTTTTCCATTCTTTGTCTGAAAAATTTGTCATTGAAGCCATGGCTTTCAATATATCTCCTGTTTTTCCTGTTAGCGCTGTTATGCTTCCGAAGTCTAGTTCAATGTGATCTTTTAATCCCAACATTTTAGCAGCAGCTTCAGATTTCTCTTTGTACCATGAGTCAGATTTTTTTACATTTTCGAAGTGAGTTTTGTCTACTGATCCAGTTAAAGTGTATGTGTTTTCATCTTCTACCATTACTTGATCTTTGTCTTCGATATCGTATTTTCCAAGGTCAAAATTGAAATGTTTAGATCCAGGTTCTTTTTCTATGCATTCACTTAATTCAAGTCTTCTGATCGCATGTTCTTCTACTTTCTTTGAAACTAAAATTTCTTTCAGTTGCTTAAAAGCATCTCCTAGAGCCACTTTTACTTCTGGAAGTTTGAAGTCGGCTTCTTGGAAAGCTTTTTTTAAAGCTTGGTATTTGCTGGAAATATCCTCCAAATTCATTTCTCCTGGAGTGATGTTTTTAGCTTTTACGTCGTCGATAAATTTGCTGAAATCGGCCTTGAATTTATCGATTTTACCCGAAATTAATGAGGTTGTTTCATTTGTTGATTCAAAATTGAATGACATATTTGTTTTTGTTATTTTTTAAAACAATCGTTAAATTATAACACAAAAACAGAACAACGTTAAGTGTAAAATTGTAAGAATTTTTTGAGTGCTCATTTTTGTATTACTGACTATTTGTAAAATCGTGTTACAATTTTGGTCGGTTTTGTGATATAATGGAGTACTGTTTTGTAAAATTGATTTAGGAATAAATTTATGAAATATTTTCAGATAATCGTTCCACAGGGTGATGATGCGAAGAAAAAAGAAAGCTTGTTTAAGGAGCTTCTTGAAAATATGCATCACACAATTCATGAGCATACAGTGTCTTTAGAGATTCTTGGATTTGAGCAATATACTTATTTTTTCTGTGCATGTCAGGATAAGTTGTTTGAGACAATTGAAGGACTTTTTTATTCTACTTATCCGGATTGTGAGATTAAGGAAACTTCAGATTATGTGGATGCTTTCGATCCTTCTAAAATGGCTGTTGCTGGCGCTGAAATTAGATTAAAATTTGGTGACGTGTATCCTTTTAAAACTTATGATCACTTTGATGATGATTCTCAAAGTAGACTTTTTTCAACTATTTCGAAAATACCTTCTGGGGAACAAGTTTGGATTCAACTTGTTGTTCAACCTGAAGAAGAAACTGCAGGATATCATTTAAGAAGAAGAATCTTGCTTAGATGGAATCGATTCAAAAAGATTTTTAGTATTAGGGATAGAATGCGTGTAAAAGATGAACATTCTGTTATTCATTTAAGAAACGAGTTGGCAATGGAAAAGAATAAAGAAGAGCCATTTATATGTTCTCTTCGTATTGGATATATTTCAAAAAATGAAGATGAATCAAAGAGAAAGATTGATGCTGTTGTTAATAGTTTCTACCAGTTTAATAAGACAGATGTTCAAGAGCTTAAGTATACAAGAGTTGGTGGAAAATCTTTTTTGAATGATTATAAAAATAGAAAGAATAACCCAGGATATACTTTTACTGCATATGAAATTGCTACTCTTTATCATATTCCGAATCCTGACATTGTGTCTCATATTGTGCATGTGTTAGCGAAAAAGTCTGAACCTCCTCAGGATCTTCCGAGACAGGGAGATAAAGATGTAAGTCTTTTTGGTATTACAAACTATCATAATAATTTTGAAGTTTTTGGTATAAAGAGAGCTGATAGAAGGAGACATTTATATACTGTAGGGAAGTCTGGTTCAGGAAAATCAAAACTTCTTGAGCTATTGATTAAGACTGATATGGAAGAGGGAAAAGGAGTTGGAGTCCTAGATCCCCATGGAGATTTGGTTGATAATGTAATTGAATTTGTACCTAAGGATAGAATTAAAGATGTGATTTATTTTGATCCTGCTGATATTGATTATCCTATTTCTTTTAATCCTCTGGAAAATGTAGATGAGGAATACAAGATGCAGGTTACTCTTGGATTTATCCAAATTTTCAAAAAGCTTTTTGGAAGTAACTGGAGTGATAGGCTGGAGCATGTTTTGCGTTATGTGGTGTTGGCTTTGCTTGATAGCCCAAATACTACTGTGCTTTCAATTTTGAAGATGTTAACTGATAAAAATTACAGACAAAATATAGTTTCTAGAATTAAGGATAATGTCGTTAAAAATTTCTGGGTTAGTGAGTTCGCAGCATGGAGTGAAAAATTTGATGCTGAGGCTATTACTCCTTTGCTTAATAAAGTAGGGCAGTTTGTTTCTACTAATATGATTCGTAATATTGTTGGACAACCTAAGAATAAAGTGGATATCAGGGACGTGATGGATAATCAAAAAATTCTTTTGATGAAGGTGTCAAAAGGTCTTCTTGGTGAGGAAAATAGCTCGTTGCTTGGATCCATGATTATTACAAAGTTGTATCAGGCTGCCATGAGTAGAGCTGATCAAAAAGAAGAATTCCGTAAAGATTTTTATTTCTATGTAGATGAGTTTCAAAATTTTGCTACTGATACTTTTGCGGAAATTTTGTCAGAAGCTAGAAAATATAAACTTAATCTTACAATTGCTCATCAATATATGGGACAGGTTTCGGATAGTGTTAAGAAGACCGTATTTGGTAATGTTGGTTCTATTGTAAATTTCCGTGTTGGTGCCGATGATGCCGGTTTACTTGCTGAAGAATATACTCCTATATTTAAAGCTAGAGATATTATCAATCTTGGTGTTCGAGAATTTTATTGCAAGATGTCTGTAGATGGCGAAATTAGAGAAGCTTTCTCTGGTAAAACTCTAACTGTTCCAAAGATGAGTGGGGAATTTGTTCAGGATATTATAAACAACTCCAGAAAGAACTATTGTGCTAATCGTGAACAAGTTGAAACTGTTTTGAATAAATGGGATGAAGCCGGTGAATTTGAAGGTGCTGGTCCAGATGAGGCACCGGAATTTGAGGAGCCATTAATATAATAGGAAAACTTTAGGAAAGTTTTCCTCGCTTTCAAAATAGCGGTTTTTGCTCAAACTTCCTGCGCTTTGGCTCGTATTTTAAGTGAGCAGGAAACCACGAGACCTCCTCACTTAAAAATACTACGCCTTGCTTCGGAAGTTTTTCGCAAAGTTTTATCATAGGTGGAGACATTGAGACCCGAAGCTCGAAATGTTTTTTATAATTAACTTTTAATAACTGGCTTGTGAGAATTGAGCTCAAAACTTTTTTGTATTATATTTTGGATTATGTTATATAATAGGTTTGTATTTAATAAATCATTCCTATGGTTCTCAAAAACAAAAAAACTACGAAAGTTCCGATGTTAAAGGCTCCGGTGGATAATAAGAATTTTTCTCGTGATCTTATCATAGAGAAACTTCCTGGTTATTTCTTGATTTTCTGTTTAATTCTGGCTTTTTATTTTATGTTTAATATTTTGGGAATGTTTCTAACCGTAATAGCAGTTTCTGCTGTTATAGTTATAGCTTTTTATCCTATTCATAGGAGGATAGTTAGTTTATTTAAAGGTCATAATAGCTTAGCATCTTTTGTCTCATGTATACTTGTTATTTTGGTTATCATTATTCCTATAGCTGTTATAGTTGTTATGATTGCTACTGAAGGAGTTAGTGCTTATCAATTTATTAGAGATAAAGTTGATTCAGGAACTTTTGATAAATATTTGGTTTGGGAGAAAGGTGGATTTTTTTATGAATTGAAGCAACAAATTGATCCTGTTATTAATTTAGATAATCTTGATGTTAAACAAAATATTGTTGGTGCAGCACAAAATATTAGTTCGTTTTTAGTTTCTCAGACTGGTGAATTGCTTAAGAGCTTGTCGAATATTTTGCTCAATTTGGTAGTAATGTTGTTCTCTTTGTATTATTTCTTTAAGGATGGAGATACTCTTGTGGCAAAATTGGGATATTATAGTCCTCTTCCTTCTAAGTATGAGGGACAGTTGTTTGGAAAAATTAAAGCTATGGTAAATGCAATTATAGTTGGTGGATTTTTGACATCTGTTATTCAGGGGGTTGTTGGTGGAATTGGTTTTGCCATTGCTGGAATTCCTAATCCTATATTCTGGGGTGCGTCCATGGCGTTTTTGTCTATGGTCCCATTGGTAGGAACTGCATTAGTTTGGATTCCTGCCGGTATTTGGATGATTGTGAGTGGAGATTATGGTTGGGGAATTTTTGTTCTTTTGTGGGGAGTTTTGTTAATTAGTTCACTTGATAATTTATTACGACCATTCTTGGTTGGAGGAAAAGCTCACACTTATCCTTTAATCACATTCTTTGTTCTTTTGGGCGGAGTATTTACAATGGGATTCAGTGGAATTATTATTGGTCCACTTGTACTGATGGCTCTCATGTCTCTACTTCATATCTATGAATTGGAATACAGTAAAGTACTTAAAAAATAATTAATATATTAATATGGAAAAGAAAAAAACTCTTGCTAAGCCTGCTACCAAAAAAAAGGTTTCAGCTAAAAAGAAAGTAGTCACAAAGATTTCTAAAGTTGCTCCAGTTGTGCCTATGGTTGGCTCTAAATTGAGAAAATGGGATACTTATAGTTTACAGTTCTTGGTTCTTCTTATTCTTTTTGCTGGATTCTCTATTTATGCAATTTTTTCGTTTTATCTATCTACTAATAACTATATATCCTTATATAGTTCAGTTACGGATATTTCGAGTGAAGGCCAAGATCCTCAACTTCTAGAAGTTTTTAAGGATGTTAAAGAAGGTGATTATGCTTGGATTTCGATTCGTAATTTGAGAGATATGGGAATCATCAGTGGGTATGAAGATGGTTCATATAGACCTAGCGATAGTATCAATAGAGCTGAATTTTTACATACTATTACTAAGGCTGTTGAAGCTGATTTGACTGGTAAACTTTATTCAAAATGTTTTACTGACGTAAAAGATGAATGGTTCGCTCCTTTTGTTTGTTACGCTAAAGAGAATAAATGGATCAGTGGATATCCTAATGGTGCATATCATCCTTCACAGAGTGTTGTTTATGGAGAAGCTTTGAAGATTGTTCTTATGGCTTTCAAGGTAGAAATTCCTAAAGTTTTAGTTGCTGCTCCTATGGATGGAGTGAAAGTAACTGACTGGTTTGCTCCTTATGTAAAGGCTGCGCTTGATAACGGAATTATTGATCTTGGTGGCACTTTTGATGCTACTAGAAATATAACTAGAGCTGACTTGGCAGACCTTATTTATAGGGCTATGCCTGATAAAAACAGTTCAAAGTAAAACGTAACTTAGGCTATGTCAATTTAAAGTTTATGGGGTTTTGATGCCCTGGTACTTTGAAAGTCTTGTAGCGGCTTTTATTTGTTTGACAGTCCTACGAATTCTCCAGTAAATTGGTAGTAGAAAATCAGAAGCTTCGGCTAAAAATTTTTGTCGCATTGCAGATGAAATTGAAAAGATAAATTATAGTGAAATTCGCTTATATCAAATCTAAAAACACTTAAATAGGTAGTTAAGAAAAGCTTAAATCCAGAATTTTTTCATTTTTAGGAGTTATCGATCTGCATATAGTCAAAATCTTCAGTTGGAGCCAAAATCTAACATTTATTTCTATGTGGACAATAATTCTATCGGTGGTCATTGCCGTCTCGGCTGGAAGTTTCGGTGGCTACTATTACAGAAAAAAACAAGTCGAAACTAAAAACAAGGATTTAGTAGAGAAAGCAGAGAAAATCTTGGCTGAGGCTAAGAATAAATCTAATGAGATTCTTTATGAATCAAGAAATGAGGCTTTCAAGCTTCAGAATGAGATGAAACGTGAAGAACAGGCTAGGCAATCTCAACTAAGTCAGATTGAGGAGAGATTGATGAAGAAGGAGCAAGGTATTGATAAGAAAGATGAGGAAATGGAGAAGATGAGGACTGAGTTGGAAAATAAAGTTACTTCTGTAAAACAGCTTCGAGATGAGGTTGAAGAGATTTATAAACTTCAAGCTCAGCAGTTGGAAAAAGTTGCCGCAATGTCAAAAGAAGAGGCAAAAGACGTTTTGATAAGGCAGGTAGAAGAAGAATACAAAGAAGATATTGTTATCCAAATTCAGAAATCTGAGAAAGATCTTCGTGATAAAGCTCAAGAAAAAGCTAAATGGATTATCGCAGATGCTATCGCAAGATATGCAGGTGAAACTACTGCTGAATCTACGGCTACAATTGTGAATTTGCCTAATGATGAAATGAAAGGACGTATTATTGGACGTGAAGGTAGAAACATTAATACTTTTGAACAAATTACCGGAGTTGACGTTATTGTCGACGATACCCCAGGTTCAATTGTTCTTTCTGGATTCGATTTAGTAAGAAGATATATCGCTAAAATTGCGCTTGAGAAACTTATCGAAGATGGACGTATTCATCCAGCTAGAATCGAAGAGATGGTTGAAAAAGTTAAAGATGAAGTTAATTTACTTATAAAGGAACTTGGTGAAAAAGCTATTATGGAAACTGGAGTCACAGGGTTACATCCAAATCTTGTAAAGATTTTGGGTAGGTTGAAATTTAGGGTTAATCATGGGCAGAATGCACTTAAGCATTCTATTGAGGTGTCTTTCTTGGCAGCTAGTTTGGCTTCTGAAGTTGGAGCTAATGTAGCTATTTGTAGAAAGGCTGGATTACTTCATGATATTGGTAAGGCTGTTGATCATGAAATTCCTGGCCATCATGCAAAGATTGGTGCTGATATTGCAAAGAAGTTCGGATTACCTGATGTAGTTATTCATGCGATTGAAGCTCATCACGGAACTCCAGAACCACAGAGTATTGAAGCTCAATTAGTCTATGCTGCGAACTTGATTTCAAATGCTAGACCTGGTGCAAATAAAGATAATTTGGATACATACATAAAGAGAATGCAGGAACTAGAAAATCTATGTATGTCATTCCCTGGAATAAAGAAAACGTTTGCAGTTCAGGCTGGTACTGAGGTCAGAATTTTCGTAAGTCCAGAAAAACTAGATGATCTAGAAGCTATAAAGCTTTCTTACAATATTGCTAGAAAAATTGAGACTGATGTACAACATCCAGGACCTGTGAAGGTGCATGTTTTGCGCGAAACTAGAGCTGAAGCATTTGCTGAATAATTTAAGGAAACCTTTTAGAAAAAGGTTTCCTTCGCTTTCGAAAATTATGAAGTCTTTGGTAATTTAAGTATAAAATTGACTCTTGACTTCATTCGTTAGCACTCTATAATACGGGGTGCTAATTTTTATTATTTAACATCTTTCATATGTCAAAACTTGTACCTACCGGTGACCATATTATTGTGGAAACTGTAGCAGAAGAAACTACTTCAAAAAGTGGAATTATTATTCCTGATACAGCATCTAAAGAAAGACCAATAAAGGGTGAAGTTATTGCTGTTGGTCCAGGAAAGATGACTGATTCTGGGAGCAGACTTGAGATGGAAGTGAAAGTTGGGGATATTGTTATTTTTTCAAAATATGGCCCAAATGAAGTGAAGGTTGAGGGAAAGGATTATCTAATTCTTTCTGCGTCTGATGTTTATGCGAAAATCGGAAAGTAATAAGAAATTAATCATTAATCTAAAAAAATATGGCTAAACAAATAAAGTTCGGTGACGATGCTCGTCAAAGACTTCTAAAAGGAGTTGAGAAACTTGCTCAGGCTGTAAAAATTACTCTTGGCCCAAAGGGTAGAAATGTAGTGCTAGATAAAAAATATGGATCTCCAATGGTTACAAATGATGGAGTTACTATTGCTAAAGAAATTGATCTTCCAGATGTTTTTGAAAATATGGGAGCTCAAATGGTTAAGGAAGTTGCTACTAAAACTAATGATGTAGCTGGAGATGGTACAACTACAGCTACTCTTCTTGCTGAAGCAATGATTAGAGAAGGATTGCGAAATCTTACGGCTGGTGCAAATCCAATGCAACTTAAAACTGGAATTGAAAAAGCTGTTAAAAAAGTAAAAGAAATTTTGTCTGAGATGGCAATTCAAATTGGTGACAGTAAAGAAAAAATTGCTCAGGTAGCTACAATTTCAGCTCAGGACGAGATGGTTGGAAAGCTTCTTGCTGAGATTATGGATATGGTTGGAAATGATGGAGTTATCCAGGTTGAAGAGTCTCAAACTATGGGACTTGATAAAGAAGTTGTAGAAGGAATGCAGTTTGATAATGGATACATTTCCCCATATTTTGTGACTGATCCTTCTAGAATGGAGGCAGTTTACGATGATCCAAAAATCTTGATTACTGATAAGAAGATTGGTTCAGTTCAGGAATTACTTCCTATCTTGGAAAAAGTTGCTCATTCTGGAAGAAAGGAATTGGTAATTATTGCGGAAGATGTAGATGGAGAAGCACTAGCTACTCTTGTTCTAAATAAACTTAGAGGAATTTTCAGCGTTCTTGCTGTAAAAGCTCCTGGTTTTGGAGATAGAAGGAAGGAAATGCTTAAGGATCTTGCTGTTTTGACAGGTGGAACTGTTATCACTGAAGAGATTGGTTTAAAGCTTGATTCTGCTGAATTATCACATCTTGGAGAAGCTAGAAGAATTGTTTCTGACAAAGATAAAACTACAATTATTGAAGGTAAAGGAGACAAGAAAGATATCAAAGCTAGAGTAGAAGAATTGAAAATTTTCCTTTCAAAAACAACTTCTGATTTTGACAAGGAAAAGATTATGGAGAGACTTGCAAAACTTTCCGGTGGAGTTGGAGTTATCAAGGTTGGTGCTGCTACTGAAATTGAACTTAAAGAGAAAAAACATAGAATTGAAGATGCTCTAAATGCTACTCGTGCTGCTGTGGAAGAGGGAATTGTTCCTGGAGGTGGAGTGGCTTTGCTACTTGCTTCTAAAGCTTTGGATGGAATGAAAGGAGAAGATGCTGATGAAACTACAGGTATCAATATTGTGAAGAGTGTTCTTTCTGCTCCGCTTAGACAGATCGCTGAGAATGCAGGAAAAGAAGGATCAGTAGTAATTGATAAAGTTCTTGGACTTAAAGCTGGTGAAGGGTATGACGCAGCTAAAGATAAATATGTGGATATGGTAAAAGCTGGAATTATTGATCCGAAGATGGTTGTAAGAAGTGCTCTTGAGAATGCGGCTTCTGTGTCTGCTATTTTCTTGACTATGGAAGGTGCTGTTTGTGACATTCCTGAGGATAAAAAGTGTTGTTCTTCTGGCGGAGGACATGGAGGAATGCCAGGTGGAATGGAAGGAATGATGTAGTCTTAAGAAAACCTTTTAGAAAAAGGTTTTCTTTGCTTTCGAAAATTTTAAGGTGTTTTAAGCTTTGGGAGCCCACAAGACCCAAAGCTTAAAACGTTTTTTATTTTATCGCTTATCTTAGCCTTTATTTTTGGCTGATTTTTTGGTATAATTATTAGAATAAAACAAAAATAAAAAATAATATGTCCGATTTGTATAAAATCTCAGGGAAAATAATGTCATTTGTGCTTATTTTTGCACTTCTGTCTCAGAGTTCCTATGCAGCAGTTTATACAGTTGATAGTAGTGGTGATATCGCTGGGGATTGTGGGCAGGGACATCCTGCACAATCTTGTACTTTGAGAACTGCTGTAGATGCATCTGGAGCAAATCTTTCTGAAGATAATACTATTAATTTTTCGATCAGTAATTCTGTTATTTCCCCTGTCAGTACTTATAATCTTTCAACCGGTTCTGGTCGCTTGTTGGTGGTTGATGGAGGGAGTCAAAATATTACTGTTAATGGCTCAGGTTTGGGTCCGGGGGCAGATATATTCTCGATAAATGGGAATAATAATATTACTATCCAAAATCTAAAAATTATTGGAGCTCCTGATTCTGCGATTAATATAGTTGATTCTAATAATATTTTTGTAAAAGATAATGTAATTTCCGGGAATTACGATGGAATTAATATCTCAGGGAGTACGTATGTAAATGTTAGTGGAAATATGATTGGAACTGATCCAAGTAATGAATTTAACGCACCTTTAGGAAACTCGAATGATGGAATTAAAATCGATTCTACTCCGGGACATGTGGCAGATTATATTTATATCGGTTATGATAATGGGCTGAATGGAAATACAATCGTAAAAAGTGCTGCTAATGGTATTGAAATTGGAGAAGTTGGGCAGATTCATATAGGAGCAAATAAAATTGGAGTAGTGGAAGGGGCTAGTCATTCTACATATGAGTCAGGACAGGCAGTTGGTTATGGAAATTTGAGAGGGATTTATGCCAATGGTACTATTTCTGTTGTTATGGAAATTGGTGGAGCAAATTGTGACCCGGGAACTCCAGATCCTTTTGATCCTGTTTGCACGGAAGGAAATGTTGTAAGTAATAGCACTTTAAGTGGAATATTTTTTGGTGCTTCCAGTGTTGGATATGTGAATATTAAAGGGAATATGATAGGAACTACTGTGAAAGGAGATTCCAGTCTTGATGTAAATCAGTTAAATACGGGGAATGATTGGGATGGAATTAAGCTTGATTCTTCCCTAACTGGGTCCATTTTTTACAATACAATCGGAGGAAATGGGAGAAATGGTATTAATATTTTAAAAGGTGGCAGTGGTCTTAATATATATGGAAATAAAATTGGAACTAATGCAGGTGGTACTTCGGCTATTCCGAATGCATGGAATGGGGTTTATGTTGGAGTGAGTGCGAGTTCTGATACTTCCTTAATTGATCTGGGCAGTGATCAAGACGAGCCAAATATTATTTCTGGAAATCTTCAGAATGGTGTTTTTGTTGAAGATATTGCTTATGGACATCATACAGGAGAAGTGAAATTGCATAATAACTATATTGGAGTTTCATCTTCTGGTAGTGATCCTTTGGGAAATGAGGGTAAGGGTATTTATATATCTCAGGGTGGTGCGGCAAATGTAATGATTACTGATAATATAATTGGGGCAAATGCTGGACAAGGAATAATGATAGAGGAATCTGATTTGACTTGGTTAATGGGGAATTACATCGGAGTTGCAGATGATGGAATTACCTCAAGTGAATCATTGCATAATCAAGGAGATGCAATAAGGATTGATGATAGTAGTTATGTCTATATGCTAGCTAATGTGGTTGGGGTTGCTTCTGGTAATTCTCCATTGCATGTTTATTCTATGAAAGAGAATGATTCTCCGGTTGTTATTCAGGGAAATTATTTTGGAATTGGAACCGATGGCCGTGCTGATATAGGTGGTGGAAATGGAGTTTTGATTGGCCAAGGTAAACTGCTTTTTGGTGGAGGAAATATATTAAATTCTTATGATGGAAATTTAGGAGATTTGGATTATAAGTCAAAATCTTTAACTCAAGAGCAATATAATGGTCAAGGAAATATTGTGGCGAATTCAGAGGGAGCTGGGCTAACTATTACAGGCGATAATGGAGTTGGAGTATCTTCCGCTGGAATTTATGGAAATATTTTTGGATTAAAAAGAAATTCCTCATATCCTTACGCTTTCGATACTAATTCTCCAAATAGTCAGGATATATATGTGAATTCTTCTGTGATCGATAGTGTGGAGGTGGGAGCGATAACTGTTTCTGCTGAAATGTCTAATTTTTTCAGTTTTAATCAGCAAATGATTATAGGTGTGTGGAACATCTCAGATTTTTCTCAGTTGAGAAATATAATTGCTGGAAGAAAGGATGATGGACCAAATGAAGGGCATATTTTGATTCAGGATATGTGTGATAGTGCTGTCAGAGATGATCAAGGAAATTTAGTTACAGAAGGAGAAAGAATTACTTGTTCTCAAGGTGAGATTGCGAGAGCTACAATTGTGAATAACTATATTGGAGTTGGATATACTGGAGAAGCAGTGATAGGAAAGGATATGTCTGTAGATAAGAATTATAAAGAATTTGGAATATTTTTGAATGATGGGGATCTTATTAATATTGGATATACAGGGTCTGGAGCTTTTGATTCAAGAATGGGTAATGTGATAAGTGGAAACATGGATCCTGCAAGTAGTTCTGGTGGAGCAACGTCTGATGGTATAAATGCATTTAGAGATATGTCGCATGTGGCGCTTGGTAATTACGATACAGTTGGAGTTGTGAATATTTTGGGAAATATAATTGGAGGAAATGCCTCACAAGATGCGGCAGTTCCTAATGACATAGGAATTAGTATGACAATTCAGGGTGTTTTTAATGTAGGATATTGTCCTAGTTGTGGCCAAGGTGGAACTGCTGTATATGGAAGAAATGCTATTTTTGGAAACAATTTTAATGGTATTACAGCTTCTACGCCTGAGATGTCTCCTGTAAATCCTTTGAATGTAAATATTAAGGGAAATAACATAGGATTAAATATGGATGGATCGCATTCTTTTGCGAATGGTGGAACTCTTATAAGTCAGCTTTGGTATGGGGGTGGTATTGCTGTGATGACACTGGGGGGTGGTAATGGATATCTAACTCCATCGGTTGTGATAGGTGGAGATGATAGTAGAGATAGGAATGTTATTTCAGGAAATAAATTTGCAGGAATCATGAATTTAGGGTGTGCTGATTGTCAAATTGTTGGGAATTATATTGGATTGAACATGGCTGGTGATGAGGCTGTCCCGAATGTTGCAGGAGTAGTGGATAGTTTGGCATTTCCGATGTCTGAAAAGTCTGATGGATCAGGAATATATGTTTTAGATTGGAGTTTGGATTTGGGTGGTAATACGATAATTATTTCGCCAACTGTTAATACTGTAATACGAAATAATTATATTTCTGGAAATGAAGGAAGTGGGATTGCATTACAACATTCGGCTTTTGTAGAAGGGGCTCCTGATAGATTTGGTGAGGGATATCAGAACTGGGGTTTTCCTGGAGGTGTATATGATAATTATATTGGTGTAGCGGCAGATGGAGTGACTCCATTACAAAATGGTAAATATGGTATGTATATAAATAATGATGAGTCTTATGGTGGAAATAATGCTTATGGAATTCACTCTTTTTCTCCTGCAAATAATGTGATAAATGGGGGAATGTATTCTGTGTTGAAGGGGTTACCGGAAACAAGTGAAGAATTGGAAGCTAACATTGAGGAGATATATTCTCAATCAGGTAATGTTTGGAGTGGAAATAGTTGGGATGGGCTAATTGCGGGGTTGTATCATATTATTATGTATATTGGGACTGAAGAGAATGATCCTTCTATTGTTGTGCCAGATCATTACAGACCATATGTAGCTCCATCAGAAGATCCAGTTTGCGGTAACTCTTCTGTAGAAACCGGAGAGCAATGTGATGATGGAAATGTAGTTAGTGGAGACTCCTGTAGTGCGACATGCCAAAATGAAGGAGGAGGAGTGGCAATAATAGTAATTCCACCACCACCTGAACCAACAACATGTCCAACAGGATATACAAAACAAGGAAATACTTGTGTGAAAAATCAAATAGTATGTTCAACAGGATTCACACAACAAGGAGAACAATGTATTCCAATCACATGTCCAGTAGGTCAAAGACTTTCAGGTAACTACTGTGTCCCAGTAGCAAGTTGCCAAACTGGATATACTTTGCAAGGAGGACAA
>Ga0172368_10000126_pt1 | contig 100881 bp, 71 predicted proteins | sample Lak11m_FD_114540 | JGI IMG/M metagenome (GOLD analysis project Ga0172368, IMG submission 114540) | Freshwater microbial communities from Kabuno Bay, South-Kivu, Congo - kab_022012_11m | ecosystem: Environmental > Aquatic > Freshwater > Lake | place: Democratic Republic of the Congo: South-Kivu...
CTTACCTCTGTAAGGGGACTGTCCCGGCTCAGCGGGACCAGCGCTGTTCGCCTTCCTCGATGCTCATTAACATGATCAGCGGGACCAGCGCTGTTCACCTTCCTCGATGCTCATTAACATGATCAGCGGGACTGTCCCCTCGAATAGGCAAGCTTACCTCTGTAAGGGGACTGTCCCGGCTCAGCGGGATCAGCGCTGGTCGCCTTCCTCGATGCTCATTAACATGATCAGCGGGACTGTCCCCTCGAATAGGCAAACTTACCTCTGTAAGGGGACAGTCCCGCTGATCATGCTAACGGGTATAGATAAAGGCAACCGATAACTGGTCCCGCTGGCTCGGGACAGTCCCTGAGCTTACCCCTCTTCCGCCTCCTCGCCCTCTTCCGCCTTCACATCCTCTTCCGCCTTCTCATCATTCCGCAAATACGCCCCCAGAATCCCGTTGACGAACTTGCCGGACTCGTCGCTGGCGTAATGCTTCGCAATCTCCACCGCTTCGTCCACCGAGACGCTGTCGGGGATGTCGGCGACATGCATAATCTCATGCAGCGAGATGCGCAGGATGTTGCGCTCGATGGCGGCCATGCGGTCGATGGGCCATCCCTTCGCGTATTTGACGATCACCTCGTCAATGGCCGCGCGGTTGGCCAGCACGCCGCGCACCAGCTCCCGCGCGAATTCCACGCCCTTTTCCTCGAGAGCCTCCAGCTCCTCCACCTCCAGCGGCACGTTCTCCATCACCACGTCGGGAGGTTGGCGCGTCGCCTCGATCTCGAAGAGCCAGCGGAGCGCCAACTCGCGCCCTAAATGTCGTTGACGATGTTTCATGACCATATTGTTAGCCCTGGTTCGAAATTCGAAGTTCGGAGCTCTTAGCTCACCGTTGCAATACCCGGGAACTAAGAACTCCGAACTTCGAACTCTGAACTTCTCCTATGTATGATACTTCCGCGGCACGAAGTCGGTAGAGATCGTGCCGGCGACAAATTCCTCGTCATCGAGGATTTTCAGGAACAGCGGGATGGTGGTGGGCAGGCCGTCCACGCGCATCTCGCGCAACGCCCGCTTCATCCGCATCAGCGCCTCCGGCCGGTCCTGGCCCCAGCAGATCACCTTCGCCAGCAGTGAATCGTAATAGGATGGCACTTCGTAGCCGGAATACAGATGGCTGTCCACGCGCACGCCGGGGCCGCCGGGCGCATAATAATTTTTCACCAGGCCGGCACAGGCCATCATGTTGCGCGCGGGGTCCTCCGCGTTCACGCGGCACTCGATGGCGTGCCCGCTCAGCTTGATGTCCTTCTGGCTGAACGGCAGCTTCTCGCCCGCGGCAATGAGGATCTGCAGCTTCACCAGATCGAGGCCGGTCACCATCTCCGTCACGCAGTGCTCCACCTGGATGCGCGTGTTCATCTCCATGAAGTAGATCTTGCCTTTTTTATCGAGCAGGAACTCCATGGTGCCGGCGTTCATGTAGCCGATGGCCTTCACCGCGCGCACCGCCGCGTCGCCGATCTTCTGGCGTTGCGCCGGGCTGATCGCGATGGAAGGCGACTCTTCGATGAGCTTCTGGTGCGACTTCTTCTGCACCGTGCAGTCGCGCTCGCCCAGGTGCACCACGTTGCCGTGCTCATCGGCGAGGATCTGCATCTCAATGTGCCGCGGCTCCTCGATGTATTTCTCCAGGTACACTTCCGGCCGGCCGAAGGACGCCTGCGCTTCCGCCTGCGCCAGCGGCAGGTTGCGCCGGAACTCGTCATCGCTGCGCACGATGCGGATGCCGCGCCCGCCGCCGCCCGCCGCCGCTTTGATCATCACTGGATAGCCGAAGCGGTGGGCGGTCTTCACCCCCTCCGTCTCGTTCATCAGCACGCCGTCGGTGCCCGGAATCACCGGCACCCCGGCCTTAGCCACCAGTTGCTTCGCCTGCGCCTTGTCCTGCATCTTCTCGATGGTCTCCGGGCGCGGGCCGATGAACTTCAAGCGGGCGATCTCGCAGTTCTCCACGAACGCCACCGTCTCCGACAGGTTGCCGTAGCCGGGGTGCACCGCGTCGCAACCCTTGATCATCGCCGCGGTCACCAGGTTGGGAATGTTCAGGTAGCTGTCACGGTTGGGCGGGGGCCCGATGCACACCGCTTCGTCCGCCATCTTCACGTGCAGCGACTCCGCGTCCGCCTGCGAATACACGGCGACCGTGGCAATCCCCATGTCGCGGCACGCGCGAATCACTCGCACCGCAATCTCGCCCCGATTGGCAACTAATATCTTCTTGAACACAGGATGCTGTTCCCTTCGTCTCGAATCGGTGAATATCTCCGTAGGGAACGCCCTCCGTGGCGTTCCGGTTCCCATTTATCGAAACCGGTCGGAAATACAAGAACAGGAACGCCACGGAGGGCGTTCCCTACACAATCACGGATCTGTAGGTTTCCACACCATCACCAGCCGATCCTCTTCCGGCCGATAATACCCCTGCACCTCCGCCCGCACGGTAAAGCCCAGCTTGCGGTACAGCGCCTGCGCGCGCGCGTTGGCCGGGTTCACCGTCAGCAGCACCGGCGCGTCCGCCTCCGCCAGCATCGCCTGCAGCAGCGCCGTGCCGATGCCTAACCCGGCGCAGGCGGGGTGCACGAAAATCTTGTGCAGGAACAACTCGCCGCCCACCGTGGGGAAGGTCAATGCCGCCCCGGCGATGGGCGACCAGGGACCGGCCGGCAGCGTGGCGCTCTCCGCCACCATGACGAGGGCATACTCGCACCAGACACGCCAGACGTGCTCGCCGTCCGGAATGAACTGGTCATGCGCGCCGGTCCAAACGACCCGATCCAATGCGGCAATCCCGAGGAAATCCCGCGGCACAGCCCGCCGTAACGTAAAACTCACGAATGCCCCCAGCTGCTCAGCGTCCCTGCAGAGGGACGCCCGGCCGAACGGCCCCGCAGCCCCGATTTCAATCGGCGCGCGATATGCGATCGGCGACCGGATTACCGGTTAAAACCCTTCATGCCCCGGCGTCGTGCAGGACACCTTCCCCGTGCTCGGATCGTAGTTGTAATCCTGCCCGCCGATCGGGCAAGTGCGCACTTTGATGCTGTCCGGCACGTCGGTCAACGAGCTCGGGAACACGCCGTTGCGATCGTCGGTCGCCATCTGGATCATCATCCGCAGCTCTCGCAGGTTCTCCATACATTGTTCGCCGTGCGCCTTGTATATCGCCCGTCCAGGTATCGAAGCGGGTTGCCTGACATTCGGGGTGGACGGTGGAGTCTGGTTTGTGCTGGAATTCTGACTGTCCGGTTCAGCCGGACGGCCGTCCGGCCCGGGCCGGGCGTCCTGCGGATTCGCCGGTCGCCCATAAGCCGGCGCCGCATTCGGTCCGCTGGTGCCGTCCTGCAGCTTGTGCTGCAGATTGGTGGCCACCGTGGTGCCTGTCGGGTCCATCAGCTCGCGCTCGGCGGCGCTGTTGCTGCTGCGGGACAGGCCCCAGTAGAACGAAAAAGCGACGAGGATGATCGCGACGACGACCAGGATCTCGATCAGTGCCCAGAACCCCGGCTTAGCGCGGGGGTGGTAGCATTCCCGCTTCATCTTCACTTACCTCCTCATATGGCCGGATGCTCATGAGCGGTTGGCCATACTCTACGCCGGCGCCGTCATCGGCCAGGATACTTTCTATTGTACCCGAAACCGGGGAGACAAGATCATTTGGAACATGCATTAATTCAATGGTGCCGATTAATTGCCCGGCCTGCACCTGGTCGCCCGGGCGCGGTTCGCCGTGCGGGAACCCTTTGTGCGCCAGGTGGAACACCCCCACCGCCGGCGCGCAGATGTATTCAATCTCTTCCTCGAACGCCTCTTCGACCGGCGCTTCAGCGCCGGCTGCGGTCGGCGCCGCGTGTGCCGGCGCCGGCGCGGGAATATACGCCGCCTGCCGCACCAGATCCAGGGCGTCACCCTCGATATTCAGGTGCACTTCGGCGATCCCCCACTGCTCCATGAGGTCGAGGATCTCTTCAACATCACCCACCTGGATCGGTTCCCCCACTAGCGCCCTGCTTTCTGCTCGCTCGCTTTATCCGCAGATTGAAATGATTGAAACGATGTAAAATCTCCATGAGTGGTCAGTCTACCGAAGGAGTGGAGCACTGGCCGAAAACGTGCTTAGTTTTCTCTGATCAAGCCGTTCACCGCCTCCGCTATCACTCTATCAGAAAACCTATCTTACTGGTTTTTCATCATTTCAAAAAAAACCACTCTACCCCTTCACGCGCTCGATATATTTCTCCGAGCGGGTGTCGACGCGGATCATGTCGCCTTCGTTGATGAACAGCGGCACTGTCACCACGGCGTCCTCCACCGTATCGAGGGTCGCCGGCTTCGAGCCGCCGGACGCGGTATCGCCCTTCAGCCCCGGATCGGTCTGCTTCACCCGCACCTCGATGGTATCGGGTAGGTCGACGCCGAGAATGGTCCCCTCATGTGAAGCGACCAGCACTTCCAGGTTGTCCATCAGATACTTCGCCGCCGGACCGATCTGGTCGCCTTCCAGCGTCTGCTGATCGAAGGTGTCGTTGTCCATGAAGATATAATCGTCGCCGGCTTTGTACAGGAACTGCAGCGGCCGCCGCTCCACGCGCGCAATCTCGACGCGCTCGCCCGCGCGGAAGGTCTTGTCGGTCACGCTGCCGTTCTTCAAGTTGCGCAGCTTCGTCCGCACGAAAGCCCCGCCCTTGCCCGGCTTTACATGCTGAAATTCCACGATCTGATATACTGCTCCGTCGAGTTCGATCGTCAGTCCGTTCTTGAAATCGGCGGTACTTGCCATGAATAGCCTCCCGAATAAGTTCATAAGCGCGAGGTTTCCTGCCGCATACCGGCGAAAAACTCCCGCGCGCAATCGGTTTAGTGTAACATCCTCCGCCGCCGAGCGTCAAGAAAACGTGAAAGTGCGCAGTGGACCGATAAAGCCGCCCGATGCAGGAGTTTGCCTTTCCTTGATGATGCCTACGCGTTGACATCCAATATACCAAAGACTATAGTAAATCTGCCTCTCTTCTTTGAGGCCGAAGCAATCATCTCTCTGTATTATAATTAATAGTCGAATAATGAATAATTTTCACACTGGAGAAGATGCCGTGTCACAAACGTCAGACTTTCACTACGATGTCTTCCTCAGCCATAGTTCACAAGACAAGCCAACCGTCCGCGCCATCGCGGAGCGGCTGCGCGCGGACGGCCTGAAGGTCTGGTTCGACGAATGGGAAATCCACCCCGGCGACAGCATCCCCGCCAAGATCGAGGAAGGGCTGGAACACTCCCGCGTCCTCGTGCTCTGCATGTCCGCCCACGCCTTCGGCTCCGACTGGTCACGTTTGGAGAGTTATACCTTCCGCTTTCGCGATCCGCTGAACAAGGAGCGCTGCTTTATACCCTTGCGGCTGGACGATGCGCCGATCAAAGGGTCGCTGGCGCAGTTTCTTTATATCAACTGGCATCTGGCGGAGCGTGAGCAGGGGTATGGGAAGTTGCTGGAAGCCTGTTTGGCAGTAGAGAAAAGCGAGTCTTCGTCAGAACTGGTACTGAGTTTTGGAATTGATCCTAAACGGTATCCAGCGGAAGTTCAGACCATGCTCTTTAATGCCAATCACCTTGAGCTTAACGGAGATTTTTGGAATGCTCAAACGAGATTCGAGGAAGCTGTTGAAACACTGCGAAACTCTGGGATTGACAACGACCAAATGATCCTCGCTCTCGTGACCCGCGCCGAGTTCAATCGACGACTCGGCAAGGATCTTCGAAAAGAATACAAGGGTGCAGCAGAACCGACACTCGTCAAAGTCTTTGATGAGCAGAATCGATGTTTATGTAGCAAGCCCAAAAAGGAGGTGCATGACGATGGACTGCTTCACCACACTGCGATTCTTCTCGTGCATATTGAAGGACAGGTTGTGTTCTATCGCCGCCACCCGCCACAAACTTCCCCAAACAAGTTTGCTTTTTTGGGAGGACACACTGCCGATGTGGATGCATCACCAATGGACACGGCTCGTCGTGAAGCCAATGAAGAGTTGAAGCTCTTTGCTCACGGAAACAGGTTGCGCATTCCAGACCATTGGATTCACCTCGTAGGTGATGAGCATCAATTTGTTTGGAACGCCCCGACAAACCGTGAGAGATCAACGTTGTTCGTCGTTGAACTCCCGAGACATCCCGGTGTTTCTCTTCGGATTAGCGACGAGGGTGCGGATGGTCAATGTATTGTATCAATCGCTGATTATGAAGTGGATTCCCTCTCAAATCTTCTCGGGGCATATACGAGTAGACTGCAGGAATTTTCGGATGGTGCGGAACGAATCATGATTGAGATTGCCAGGAATTCCGAGTTGCGCACGAAACTCGGCAAGTGGTTCCCAGACATTTACCCTGAAGGAAACGCTGATGCCGGAAGAACTCTAATACTACGCAACCCCTGGGACAAGCGTGCCTACCAAATATTGTGCCGACATGACATTGGCGCCTCCGATCGCTCGTTGCGCGAAACCTCATACAAGCCGGCTTCAGCCGGCGTCTAATCATAGCCCGGCCTTTTGAAGGCCGGGGCGGGCGACCGGGTAAACGGAAAGCCTACCACATAATGGTTTAACTTCCATCGCCAATGGGTATCATCCCTCTACATCCAACCCGTCTCTGCCGCACACCTTATACTCCGGATTCGTTCATCATGAGACAGTTTATTAGTACATCCTTGCCAACCCAACGCCGCACCCTCCTGCGGTTACCCTCGACCGGGAAAATATCCTACCTATCATTTTTATGTTTTTTTCAATATTTCACGCTCGATATCCATACTTTTCGCCGCCATCGCTGCCAACGGCGCCGATTGGACAATCTCGCCATGTATGATATGCTGGACGAAACACGGTAATTGCGATAAATTATGGGGCAATTAGACCTTTGGGAGTAGAGATGACGTTAACGTTGAACCAGACGATTCAGGGTAAATACGAGCGGCTGCAGGCCGCGTTGCGCGAGCAGGGGCGCGTGGTGGTGGCCTTTTCCGGCGGGGTGGACAGCACGCTGCTGCTGCGTGCCGCGATTGACACGCTGGGACGCGAGGCGGTGCTGGCGGTGATCGGCGAGTCGGACAGCTTCCCGGCGCGCGAGAAGGATGAGGCGATCCGCCTCGCGGAGGAGATGGGCGCGGCGTACCGCATCATCAAAAGCGAGGAGATGGGCGATGAGCGCTTTGTCGCCAACCCCAGCGACCGCTGCTACTACTGCAAATCCGACCTCTTCGGCCGCCTGGTGAAGATGGCACAGCAGGAAGGATACGCCGCCGTGCTGGATGGCAATAACGCCGACGACAAGGGCGACTGGCGCCCGGGCCAGCGCGCCGGCCGCGTGTTGGGCGTGCGCAGCCCGCTGATGGAGACCGACCTGACCAAGGCGGAAATCCGCGAGCTGTCCCGCGCCTTCGGGCTGCCCACCTGGAACAAGCCCAGCTTCGCCTGCCTCGCCTCGCGCATCCCCTACGGCGACGCCATCACCCGCGACGCGCTGGCCACCATCGAGGCGGCGGAGGACTTCCTGCGCGACCTCGGCTTCTCCCAGGTGCGCGTGCGGCACCACGACACCATCGCCCGCGTGGAAGTGCCCCCCGCGGACATCGACCGCCTGCTCGATCCCGCCCTCCGCGCCCGCATCGTCACCCGCCTGCGCGAGCTGGGCTACCGTTACGTGACCCTCGACCTGGAAGGCTACCGGACCGGCAGCATGAACGAGGTGTTATAGAAACGCTGGCTTTAACTCCCCTCTCAGTGGGAGAGGGGCTGGGGGTGAGGGAGATGTATTTCTCTGCCATCCCCTTTGACGGTTGGCGGGTTGTGGCCGTATAATCAAAGAAACCTCTTGCGCAAGCGGATAGGAGCGCTGGGATGCGTCTAAGGATTCTCCTCATACTGCTGTTCTGCGGACTGGGGATCATGCCCGCCCTGGCCGCGCCCACGCTGGATGTCTCGGTCGGCTTCGACGGCTATTATCGCCCGGGAAACCTGGTGCCCGTCGCCGTCACGGTACACAATACCGATGGGCCGACGGTTCAGGGTGAGCTGCGGATTCGCTCCCAGGATCTGCCGGAAGAGATGGATGTCTACCGCTATCCGGTGACCATCGCCAAAGGCGCCACCCAGTTGCGCTTCCTCAACTTCGTGCCGCCCGCCTTCGCCCGCAGCATCCAAGTCGACCTGTTCAACGCCCAGCATCGCAAGCTGGCGTCCGGCCAGTTCACCCGCTGCAAGGAGGTTTACGGCCAGGATCGGTTGCTCACCATCGTGGGCGGGTCCGGGTCAACCCTGAATTACACGGCCGGCCAGGGCGTCAAGGTACCGCAGGAGCCGTATCCGCGGCCATGGAATCTGGCGCAGTTGCAAGCCCGGCAGCAGGGATACGGCTACAGCGGAGGGCCGGTCAGCATTTCCAGCTCGCCGACACCCGGCGCCAACGGCACGGTTCAACTGTGTCATCTCTCCGCGAAACGGCTGCCGGACAATGCCGAAGCCTACGGCAGTACCGACCTGCTGCTCCTCTGTTCGGATGTCACGGAGAACGCTTTGAGCGCAGATGCGCAGCAGGCCATCGCTGCCTGGGTCGCCACCGGCGGCCACCTGCTGGTGGCGGGCGGCGGCGTGCCGGCGCGGCTGGATGCGCCGTTTTACGCCGACCTGCTGCCCACGCACAACGGCAAGCCCCTTCCCGGTACGGAAACCATTAATACGCCTGGTGTCGGGAAAGCCTGGACGCGGCAGATCGGCGCCGGCCGGGTCACCCAGCTCGCCTTCGATCCCGATACCGTGCAACTGACCGACGCCGGGGCCGCCGCCAAATACTTCGGCAAGCTCGTCGAGCGCAACCCCCGCGCGCCGCTCACCATGGGTAACAACGGCGGGCTGCGCGAAGCGGTCAGCGTGAACAAGCTCAAGCCGCCCAACCTGACGCTCATCGTGCTCTATCTCATCGTCTACCTGATCCTGCTGGTGCCGGTGAACTACTTCGTACTGCGTAAACTGGACCAGCGCGAGCTGGCCTGGCTCACCACCCCGGCCATCGTGCTCATCTTCACCTTCGGCGCCTATGGCATCGGCTACGCCACCAAGGGCAACCGGCTGGTGTTCAACCTGGCCGGCATTCTGGAAACCGGCGCCGGGCAGCGCGAAGGCGAGCTGATCAGTTCGCTGCTGCTCTTCTCCCCCGTGCGCACCACCTACAAGCTGGAGCTGGGGCGCGATGCGCTGCTGGTGCGCGGCAACGACTCCGGCCCGGAGGACAACCAGTATTACGGCAGGTACCCCGGCGGCTACAACGACAGCGGCAGCCGCCAACCGCTCAACATCTTCCAGGGTGACGACCGGCTGACCGTGGAAAAAATCTCGGTGAGCCAGTGGGACTTCCGCCGCTTCGTCGCCGCCTACCGCGTCAATCTCGGCGGCGGGTTCAGCTCGAACATCACCGCCGGCAAGCCCGGCGCCTCCCCGCGCGCCACCGGCACGGTGACCAACAACACGCCGTACAACTTCCAGTCCTGCCTGCTCTACCAGGACGGCGTGCTGGTGTCGGAGTTCTCCCTCGGCCGCGGCCAGACGGTCAACCTGGCGAAAGGCGCTACCGGCTTCACCCCCAGGTTCTCGGAAGATGAGAAGAACATCTACGACGGATTGAAGGGCTCGATCGTCCAGCAAGCCGCCGGCAGCGGCCGGCTGTCGAATGGCAGCGTGCTGGTGGGCTTCACCACCTCATCCCTCGCCAGCGCCCAGCTCAACCGCCGCTCCGTGCGCACCGAGATGAACGTCATCGTGGTGCATCTGTAGTGACTAGTGGTGAGTGGCGAGTGACTAGTGTCATGGGAGTCGAGAGCTTATCACATGTCGATAACGTTCTCTTTACCGGGACTCTAGCCACTAGTCACTCAAACCTGACTGAACAGGCAAAGCTCACGATAACCGATACACTTACAAAGACCGGGTCTGCTTGACGCCGCCAGGACAATTCGGTAGACTAGCCCCTGTCAGACCTGTCGAATCCGGGAAGCCGGTGTAAATCCGGCGCTGCCCCGCAACTGTTACCGCTGACGAACGCCGCAAACGGCCACTGTCCCTCGGCGCACCCATAAAGGGTGCGGCTACTACACAGGGACGGGAAGGCGCGGCTAGTAGGAAGACGCGGAAGCCAGGAGACCGCTCGATGGGAAGTGCAGTACAGCCTCGTGGGAGGGTTGTGGTGCGTCGATCATGTGCTCAGCGGCTCATTATCGGCCCCGCCATCTCCGGCCGGGGTATGAGATGGGCGGGCAGATGAAGACGAATCCTTCGCAACTGATCCTCATCCTGGGCGGCGCGCGCAGCGGCAAAAGCACCTTTGCCGAGCGGCTGGCGGCGCAGCATGGGACGCGGATCACCTACCTGGCCACCGCAACCCCGGACGACGACGAAATGGCCGAACGCATTGCCAAACACCAGGCCGAGCGCTCACTCGCCTGGCGCACGGTGGAATGCCCCCTCGACCCGGCCACGGCCATCCGCGCCCATGCGCATGATACCGATTGCTTCCTGCTGGACTGTGCGACGCTGCTGGTGAGCAACCTCCTCCTCTCCGGTGATACACCTGGGGAAGAGACCGTCCACCGCGCTCTGGACGCGCTGCTCACCGCTTACCGCGAGGCCGGGACCGACCTCCTTATCGTCTCCAACGAAGTCGGTCTCGGCCTCGTGCCGGAATATCCCCTCGGACGGCTCTACCGCGACGTGCTCGGACGTTTCAACCAGCAGGTGGCGGCCGTAGCCGATGCCGTATACTTCCTGGTCGCCGGCCTGCCGCTGGAGCTCAAATCCCTGGCCTGCTCGCCGCTGACGACTCTGGGTGAAAGGTAGTCACATGACAGATCTCTTCTCGACCATCAGCAGCATCGGACCGCTGGACACCGCCGCCATGTCCGCCGCCGAAGCGCGGCAGGGCATGCTGACCAAGCCGCCGCAGGCATTGGGGCGGCTGGAGTCGCTCTCCATCCGGCTGGCAGGCATCACCGGCAACCCGTTGCCGAGCATGGCGCGCAAAGCGGTGGCGGTGATGGCGGGCGACCACGGCGTCACGGCGGAGGGCGTCAGCGCTTTTCCGGCGGAGGTGACGCCGCAGATGGTGCTCAACTTCCTCGCCGGCGGCGCGGCCATCAACGTGCTGGGCCGCCACGTGGGCGCGCGGGTGATCATCACCGACGTGGGCGTGGCCGCAGATATGTCCGGCGTAGAGGGCTTGCGCCACCGCAAGATCCGGCCCGGCACCGCCAACATGGCCGCCGGCCCGGCGATGACGCGCGACGAAGCGATCCGCGCCTTCGAGGTGGGTATCGAACTGGTGGAGGAGGAGGTGGCCCGCGGGCTGGACCTGATCGCCACCGGCGACATGGGCATCGGCAACACCACGCCCAGCTCGGCCATCATTGCCGCCTTCACCGGCCAGCCCGTCGCTCGCGTAACCGGGCGCGGCACCGGCATCGACGATGCGGCGCTGGCGGCAAAGGTCGCGATCATCGAGAAGGCGCTGGGCGTCAACAGACCCGACCCGAACGACCCCATCGACGTGATGGCGAAGGTCGGCGGGCTGGAGATCGCCGCGCTGGCCGGCGTGGTGCTGGGCGCCGCCGCCCACCGCGTGCCGGTGGTGATGGACGGCTTCATCTCCGGCGCCGCCGCGCTCACCGCCGCCCGCCTCTGCCGCGGCGTCGCCGACTACATCCTGCCCGGCCACCTGTCGGTGGAGATCGGCCACCAGGTGGTCTTCGCCGAACTGGGCCTGACGCCGCTGTTCGACCTGCAGATGCGGCTGGGCGAAGGCACCGGCGCCGCGCTGGCCATGTTCATCATCGACGGAGCGGCGAAGATCCTCTGCGAGATGGCCACCTTCGAAAGCGCCGGCGTGTCCGACAAACCGGCAGATGTGGCTGGCGGCGTGTAATCTCTGGGGTACCCACGCTCTGGTCAACGCCAGGGAACAGGTATATTCTTCTCAAGGTGAAAGGAGATCATCATGAGCGAAGAACCGAGAAGTGACGAACCGATGGGCGAAGAGCCGCGGAGCGAGACGTATAATGTCACGGGCGAGGACCTGCTCGGCAAGGTCAAAAGCCTGGTCAATGAAGGTAACGTGCGCCGGATTACCATCAAGGATAAAACGGGCCGAGAACTGGCATCGTTTCCGCTGACGGTCGGCCTGGTCGGCATAGTCTTTGCCCCGACGCTCGCTGCAATCGGCGCGCTGGCGGCGTTGATCACCGAGTGCACCATTACCGTCGAGCGAGCGCCGTAATCCATGTCCATCCCCGAGACAGCACAACCTGAAGCCCCGCAATATGAACCGCGGCCGCCGGCCTGGCGGCTGCATCTCACGCTGGCGGTCACCTTCCTCACGCGCCTGCCGCTGCCGGTGCGGTGCGAGGTGACGGCGGAGGATCTGCACGCCAGCATGGCGTGGTACCCGCTGGTAGGACTCGGGCTGGGCGTGCTGGGGTGGCTGCTCTACATTGGCGCCTATCTCCTCTTCTCCTCGCTGGTCGCCGCCGTGCTGGTGATCATCCTGCTGGAGATGGCGACCGGCGCGCTGCACCTGGACGGCTTCATGGACACCTGCGACGGCATCGGCAGCGGCAAGCCGCGCGAGCGGGCGCTGGAGATCATGAAGGACAGCCGCGTGGGGGCGATGGGGGTTTTCGGCGCCATTGCCGTGCTGCTGGTGAAGGTGAGCGCGCTCGACGCACTGCCGGATTCCCGCACCATCCTGAATACGCTGGTCATCGGCTGGACGGCAGCGCGGGTGGTACCGATCTACAACGTGCTGCTCTTCCCCTACGCGCGCGACACCGGCACCGGCAAGCCCTTCGTCCGCCGCGGCGCGCGCTGGCCGATACTGCGGGCAACGCTCTTTGCCGGGGTCGTCGGCTTCCTGTTCAACGGCCTGGATGGCGTCCTGCTCGCCGCTGCCATCATCACGCTGCCGCTGCTGGTGCAGAAGACCATCGCGCGCAAGCTGGGCGGGCTGACCGGCGACGTCTACGGCATGGGCATTGAGCTGGGAGAAGCGGTGGCGCTACTCGGCGGGTGCGTATTGATGCAATACAGCCTCAACAACTTGATTGGGTGGCTGGGGTTGTGGCTGTTGTTCCACTAACAGGTATATACAGCCGGGTATAAGGCATACAGTGTTGGAGCGCGGATTGCCAATCCGCGCGTGACATTCAACTCGCGCGGACTCAGAGGTCCGCGCTCCCAAATTATGGACATCTACCTGATCCGACATGGTGAATCGACGGGCAACGGGCGGCAGTGCTTCATGGGGTGGAGCGACCACCCGCTGACCGAGCACGGGCGGGCACAGGCGGAGGCGGCGGCGGGGCGGCTGGCCGCGCTGGGGCCGATGCCGGTGCTGTGCAGCGACCTGCTGCGAGCGCGGCAGACGGCGGAGATCATTGCCGCACGTTGGAATGGGCAGGTGCTGCCGGACACCCGCTGGCGGGAGATCTGCTGCGGGGATTTCGAGGACCGGCCGTGGGAGGCGTTTTCCTGTGAGCCGGAGCTGCAGGCGCTGTTCGAGACCGATCCTTTCCACACCATCATGCCCGGCGGCGAATCGGCGGCGATGATGTCCGAGCGCGTGCTGGCGGCCTTCACCGAATTGCTGGCACGCACCGAGGCGCGCATTGCCGTCGTCACCCACGACGGCCCCATCCGCGCCACCCTCCGCCACTGCCTGGGCATCCCCGAAGACCGCTTCTGGCGCTACTACACCGACCACGGCGGCATCTCGCTGCTATCGTATAAGGACGAGTGGCTGGCGGTGCGGACGATGAACGATGTGAGTCATATAAGGAGCCTCGGGGACTGACCTCGAATCTAATGCCAGGCCGGAAAAAGACAACGTCCGCTAGAGGGTCAGTCCCCACAGACAGGAAAGCTTCCCTATTCGTGGGGACTGACCCGCCGCCGGCATGGGCATCTTCCACCAGGCATTAGATTCGAGGTCAGTCCCCGAGGCTGGTCAATTCCCGGGCAAATACGGCCGCGCCACCTTGATGCCGGCGAACCGCTTCACGCTCTTCACGTAGTCGGCCAGCGGGGAGATTACCACCCGCTTGTCGGTCAGGCTGGCGTGCTGCACGGAGACGACGCCGGTGTTGCGGACGATGCCCACGTGGCCGGCGATGATGCCCGGGGTGTTGATGACGAAGATCACCATGTCGCCGGTCTTCAGCTTCGGCAGTATCTGCGCCACCTTGTCGCGCGGGATGTATTCCGTCGCTGCCTCTTCGTCGGGGATGCCCGCATACTGCTTCAGGCCCTTGTCGCCGAAGAACGTGCCGCGCGAGATGGTCTTGTGCATAGTCTCCGTCATGCCGGCGCCCACTTCGCCGGTCACGTCGCGGATGAACCAGGTGTTGGCGGGCAGCCAGTCGGACACCGTGTAGTGGTTGCGCCAGCGGTAGTCGATCTGCCCGTCCTTATAACGGATGCGCCGCAGCGTGTCGGGGAACGACTTGAAGTCTTTGGACAGCGCCAGCGCATAAACCTGCTCCACGAAGGTGACGCAGTCCACATGCGCGAAGTCGTTCAGCGGGTCGGCATCCGGCTTCGCCCCCGGCCCTTCGCCCAGCGGGTCGCCGACATACACCGCGTCCACCGCCACCAGGTCGGCCCACAGGCCGATGCGCTGCGGCAGCGGCAGTCCATTCGCCACGGTAAAGAGCCCGTCCCACTGTTTGGCGGTAAAGGTCGACGGGTTCTGCCGCGGCATACTCACCTCAGCATGGGCAGACATCAAGCGCCACCCTCCAAAGGCCAGCAGTAATAGCAACAACGACATTGATGCGAGGATGATCTTCATAATAGCTCTCATATTTTGAATCCGCAGATTGAAATGATTAAAATGATTAATAACCGAGTACGGGAAGTCTTCAGATTGAGTGAGCGCAGAGTGCATCACGGCTTGGGAAAACTGCTGTTTCTGCACAAATACAACCGATCAGCTTTCAGATCAGGCCTGCACTCCATTGGTAGACCGAACCAAGTTACTTATTTCTCTTTTCAATCATTTCAATCTGCGGATCAAAAACAATTTCTTATACCCATCTACCCGTTACTCCATCCACGCCGGGCGGGAGCGGGTGATTTCTACCTCGAAGGCGTCCATGGGGCCGCCGACGGGCGGGTTGAATTTACGGGCGACGACCGTTACCTCCAGCACGATGGGAAACTCCTCAAGCAGGGCGTCGGCAATGTGCTCGGCCATCGCTTCGAAGAGGGTGAACTGACGATCCGATTGGAGGCGCTGGATCATCCGGTAGACTACAGGGTAGTTCACGGTGGTCGACAGGTCGTCGGTGAGGCCGGGCCATTGCAGGTCAAGGCGCAGGTCGATGTCCACTGCGAAGCGGATGCCGTGCTCGCGTTCCTGCGGGAAGGCGCCGTGATGCCCGTAGAAGTTCATGTTGCGCAGGCGCAGGTGGTCGCAGCGCTGTTGCCCGCGGGCGCAGTCGATGATGCCGCACTCGGTGGCGATCAGGTCCATCGGCTCGTCATGCTCGGCGACGGGGATGTGCGGCGCCACCTGAAAGGCGAAGGCCACCGCCACCCGCCAGCCCTCGCTCATCGTCAGCAGCGAGTCATAATACCCCGCGCCGTAGCCGATGCGGCCGCCGGTGGGATCGAAAGCCGCGCCGGGGACGATGAAGAACTCCACTTCCGCGGGATCGACCACCGGCGCCTCGGACACCGGCTCGAGGATACCGTAGGGGCCGGGCAGCAGCAGCTTGAGATCGTCGATGCGATGGAGGGCCAGCCGGTGTTCCTCCTTCACCGTGCGCGGCAACGCCACCCGCTTGCCGGCGTCCAGGGCGGCGCAGATGATATCCGTGGTCCGCACCTCGCTGCCGAAGGACAGGAAGCTGCAAACGGTATTCGCGGCAGTGAAGATGGGCAACTCCGTCACCCGGCGGGCGATGACGGCGCTCTGCTCCGCGATGGTTTCCGGCGGCAGCGCGTTGCGCCGCGCCAGCATGGCGGTGCGGAGCTCGGCTTTGGCGGATTGTGGGTCGAATGGCATGACAATCTCCTATCAGTTATTTCGCGAGAGAGTCGGCGGTTCCCTGCCGGTCATTACGCGCCGATTGAAATCGGGGCTGCAGGGCTTGAAGCCGGGCGTCCGCCTACGCGGACGCGATTTAGAGATTGCTTGAAAAAAGTCGAGAAATTACCCACAGGTAAAGAAGATTTACCGGTCCGGCGTGGAACATCACCATGTTACATTCTGAGTGGAGGAGCCGTATGGCCATCGATACGCGCAACGTGTATGCGCTGATTCTGGGAGGCGGGCGTGGGCATCGCCTGTTCCCGTTAACGAAAGACCGCGCCAAGCCCGCCGTGCCGCTGGCGGGGAAGTATCGCCTGATCGACGTGCCGGTCAGCAACTGCCTGAACTCGAAGATCGGCAAGATCTTCGTGATCACCCAGTTCAACAGCCAGTCGCTGCACCGGCATATTCATAACGCGTATAAATTCGACATCTTCTCGGACAGTTTCGTCGAGATCCTGGCCGCCGAGCAGACGGAGCACGGGGCGGACTGGTATCAGGGCACCGCCGACGCCGTCCGCCGCAACCTGTGGCACCTGACCGAGCCGGATATGGATCGCGTGCTGGTGCTGTCCGGCGACCAGATCTACCGGATGGATTTCCGCGAGGTCATGAACACGCACGAGGCCATGCATGCCGAGGTGACGCTGGCGGCGACGCCCAAGCGGCCGGACAAGGCGGAGGGGCTGGGCGTGCTGAAGATCGACCGCCACTTCCGCATTGTGGACTTCGTTGAGAAGCCGGACAAGGCCGCGCTGCGCGGGCTGACCATCCAGGGCGAGGACCTGGCCCCGCTGGGGGTGAAGGCGGAGGGACCGGTGGTGCTGGCGTCCATGGGCATCTACCTGTTCAACCGCACGCGGCTGGAGCTGGCGCTGGACAACGAGATGACCGACTTCGGCAAGAACGTCATCCCCTGGTGTATCCAGCACATGCGCGCCTTCGTGCACCCCTTCACCGGCTATTGGGAAGACGTCGGAACCATCAAAACCTTTTACGACGCGCACATGGACCTGGCCAGCGCGGAACCGAGCTTCGACTTTTACGAGCCCGGCCGGCCCATCTACACGCACCCGCGCTTCCTGCCCAACACACGCGTCGCCAACGGAGCGCTGCTCAACAACGCGCTGCTCAGTGACGGCTGCATCATCGGCAAGGCGCAGATCGAATGCTCGGTGATCGGCGTCCGCAGCATCATCAGCGATAACAGCGTGCTGCGGAACGTCGTCATGATGGGTGGAGATAACTACGAGTCGAACGAGCAGCGCGAGGAGAGCGCCGGCCTGCCCGGACGCGGCGTGGGCGCCAACTGCCAGATCACCCGCGCCATCATCGACAAAAACGCGCGCATCGGCGACGGCGTCATCATCACCTCGCACCTGAACAAGCCGAACGAGGACGGCGACTGCTACTACGTCCGCGACGGTGTGGTGATCATTCCGAAGAACTCGGTGGTGACGGACGGGCGGAAGATTTAGTGATTAGTGACTAGTGGCTAGTGTTTGGTGAGTGGCGGGTGGTCGTGTCCCTGGAAAGCCTTTCGGGGATCAGATCACTCGCCACTCATTCTTAAAAACAGCCAGCTCTCTTTTCGGTTTCGCGCAAACCATCTGCAACAATTTCGGCCTCTGGCTCGTCTTATCGGTAGGCGTGACGGAGGTGGGCGATGCAGAGGATGATCGGACACGGGTTGTTACTGTGTTGTATCACGATATTGGGGTTGTCTGATTCACTGGGCAGGCACACCGCGCAGGCAAGCTATCGGCTGACTATTCCGCATGCGACTGTTCAACCGAAATCGGTGAAACAACCTGCCCCACCCCTCGGGGTGATTCCGATTCCTACGGTCATCCCGCCAGGGCAGGTGGTGTTAATTCCGAAGTGCAAGCCGACGCCGGGGGAGAATGGGAAGGTGGTGCCGGCGATTCCCGTTATGGCGGAGCGGTCGGCGGTGGTTAGAAACCGAGAATAAGATACAGACCAGCCTGAGAATTCCTTCCAGATCAATTCCATAGCCCACGGCAGCGCCGTGGGAAAGTGGTGTCATCGAAGCACCGACGCTCTGTAAGAGCAGAATACCTCATGACCAAATTCCTCAACATGCAACCGGAGGCGTGCTGAGGAATTTGGTATTGAAGGAATTGTGCTCTTACAGAGCGTCAGATCTCGTACGGTACGCTTTCCCATGGCGGGTGCCATGGGCTATGGAATGGGCATGAAAAGAATTGTACGCTGTATCACGAGTCACGAAACGCCTGCTGGGGAATCGCCTCACACCAGGCAGGCTCAAACAATCGAAAATCATGCTCATGCTTAACCTGATATGGGCATGAGCATGAACCAGGTTATTCCCCCAGGCACCACATCTTCGTCTTTCCACGGACATACATGCGCGTGCCCTGGCAGACGGGGGTGGTGCGGACGAATTCCAGGGTGTTGCGGGCGAGCTCTTTGTATTCGCGGCCGGGCTCCAGCACCAGGGCTTTGCCGTTGTCGTGGAAGAGGAAGATGTCGGTGCCTGCGAGGAGGAAGCTGGAGTAGTTTTCTCCGCCCACATCCAGCTTGCGCTCGTAGACCAGCGTACCGTCCTTCGCGTCGAGCACGCTCATTGTCCCGTAACGCATGATGGCGTAGAGCAGGCCGTCATGCAGCAACGGCGAGGCGTAGTAGCGCTCGTTCTTGATCTTCGTCTGCCACAGCGGCTGGGCATCGATGGCGCCGTCATCCTTCGGGGTCAGCTTGATCGCCACCGTCTCCGGCTGCACCCAGTAGACGACGTCGCCGTCCACCAGCGGCACGTTGTATTCCAGCGGTTTGGCGGGGATCTTGCCCAGCACCTTGCCGTCCGGCGCGTTGAGGATCATGCCGCCAGGGGTGATCACCAGATCCTTCCCGCCGAGATGCGCGAGAGCGGGTGAGCCCCACTCAAAGGCCGATTTCGCCTGCCAGGCCGTTTCCCCGGAGGTTGCCTTCAGCCCGTAGACGGTGGTGTTGTATTGGATAACGAGGATGTCGCCGACCAGCAGCGGCGATGCGCCATGGCCCCACTGGTGGGTCGGCTTTTCCAGGAAGCGCCGCCACTGCAGGTTGCCGTCGAAATCGTAGCAGGCGACGATGCCATTGCCGAACACGGTATACAGACGGGTACCGTCGCAGGCAGGCGTGGGCGAGGCGTAGCCGTTCTCCGGCTGTGTCGCCGGCATCTGCCACTGCTTCGCCAGCGGCAGCGCGTCGAGCTGCTGCTGCAGCGCGGTCAACTGCCCGTCAATGGTCTTGATGGCATCTTGCAGCGCGGCGTCGTCCGGCGTCTTCTCCAGCAGCTTCTGCTTCTCGCGGAACTCGCGCTGCAATGGGCGAACCTGCTGGTTGAGCGCACTCTGCTGCTTCAGCTCATCCACCAGCTTCGCCTGCTCGTCAGCGGTCAGAAAGCTGTCATAACCGTTGGTGCGCTGCCAGAGTATCTTGCCGTCCGCCGCACTCAAGCACAGCAGCGTGGTCGGCTCCGCGCTGATGAACAGCCGGTCGCCAACGAGCACCGGCGAGGCGTTGCCCCAGGCCGGGATAGGCGTGGACCACACCACATGCTGGTCCTGCGCCCAGGAGGTAACCGGCGTCGCGTCCGGGTAGCGGCTGAAGGTGTCCTGGTGCCAGCCCAAAGGCGCAGGATGCGCCGCCGGTGCCAAAGGGACCGCACAGGCCGCCAGCCCGAGGCAGAGCAGCAGGAAGAACGCGAGGAAACGGCGCATGAAGACACCCCCGAATGAATTGCCAGATGATAGCGTATTTAAGATAAGAGTAGCAATAGGAGAAACCGCGGAAGCTCAGCTATTTCCGCTGATCCTCTTGACACCGGCCCCCGCTTCGGTATGCAATAGCACGACACTTTAACGAGCAAGGGGATGACATGCGCAATTATCGTTTGATCGAGATCGACTGGCCGGAGTTCGGCGATGTGGACGTGCCGCCGCAGATAGACGCGGCGGAGTACCGGGCGCACCTGGCGGCGACGCGGCAGGGGATGGCGGCGCGCGGATTGACGCACCTGGTGGTCTACGGCGACCGCGAGCACTTTGCCAACATCCAGTACCTGACCGGCTACGACCCGCGTTTCGAGGAAGCGCTGTTGATCGTGCGGGCGGAGGGGAAGCCGCTGCTGCTGGTGGGGAACGAGGGCGAAGGCTATCTGCCGGTGAGCCCGCTGGTCGTCACTGGTGAGGTCCGCGCCGAACTGTATCAGAGCTTCTCGCTGATCGACCAGCCGCGCGGGGCTTCCCGCCCGCTGCGCGACATCCTGGCCGGCGAGGGCATCGGAGACGGGTCGAAGGTGGGATGCATCGGGTGGAAATACTACACCACGGTGGAATTCCCCGATCCGGCGCACATGCTGGAGCTGCCGGCATACATCGTGGACCTGCTGCGGTCGCTGGCCGGGCAGGAGGCGGTGGTGAATGCCACCGACCTGTTCATGCACGCGGATTACGGTTTGCGCGCGAAGTGCTCGGTGGTGGAGCTGGCCTACCTGGAGTACGCGGGAACGCGCGCGTCCGAGGCGATGAAGCGGATGCTGTTCGGCATCCGTGAAGGGATACGCGATTTCGACCTTATGGCGGGGATCGGCTACACCGGCGAGCCGCTGAACTGCCACATCACCCTCGGCACCGATGAGAACCGGGACAAAAGCTTGAGCGGGCCGGTGGGCGCCATCCTGCGCAGGGGCAGCGTGTTCTCCAGCAACGTGGCGTATTACGGCAGCAACGTCTGCCGCGCCGGGTGGATCGCGGAGTCGGCGGACGACCTGCCTGCGGACGCGCGCGATTATATCGAGGCTTTCGCCGGGAAGTATTTCTCGGTCATGGGCGAGTGGTTCCGCCTGCTGCGCATCGGCACCACCGGCGACACATTATATCGCGTCATCGCCGACAACCTGCCGGGCTTCGGCATCACGCTCCCCCCCGGCCACCTGATCCACATGGACGAGTGGCTGAGCGCGCCGGTGTATGCCGGCTCGACCATCCCCATCCAGTCCGGCATGGCGATGCAGGTGGACGTGATCCCCTCCTCGCCGGTGTATTTCAGCACGCGCATGGAGGATGGCATGGCCATCGCCGACGCGACACTGCGCGCGGAATTCCAAGTGAAATATCCGCAGGCCTACGCCCGCTGCCAGGCCCGCCGGCAGTTCATGATCGACGTGCTGGGCTTCGCGCTGGCGGAGGAAGTGCTGCCGCTGAGCAACATCCCGGCCATCGTGCCGCCGTTCTTCCTGAAGCCGCGGCTGATGTTCGCGCTGGCAAAATAGCATCCGGTTATCAGAGAATCTCGTTTTAATCCGCAGATTGAAAAGATTGAGATGATTTTTTCACTATGATGGACAGTTTACCGATGGAGTGAAAGCGGTGAAGGTCAACGGCTTGACCAGATAGGCTTTCACTCCATCAGCAAACCGAACATTATTGTTTATCATTCTTTTCAATCATTTCAATCTGCGAAAAAAACAGACCCGAAAGGAATTGTCATGCAAGTGCTGTCACGTTCCCTGTTCCTCTGCTTCCTTCTTCTTTCTCTTGTAGCCGGCGCGTGGGCGCTGGATAATCGGCTGCATATCCTGCCGGGAGCGGAATATGGGTACTGGGCGCCGGAGATGCATGAGATGTACCTGAAGATCCCGGTGAAGCTGGACCCGATCGGCGGAAAGGAAAACTTCATCTCGCAGGGGGTCAGCATCGACGGCAAGCCGGCAGAGTTTGCGGTCTGGTACGCGGGCAACCACACCTTCGATTACGAGCCGACGGAAGGGGCGAGCTCGCAGCAGATTACGGCCTTCGTCCCGATGGTCTGGCGGGCGAACGAGCAGCACGAGATCACCATCCGCTTCGTGTACGGCAGCACAACGGGCGAGCAGCGGGTGACCATCCCCACCCCGAAGACGGGCGGGGCGTGGGCGCAGGCGACGGGCGGCGAGCAGGCCTTCCGGCTGCGGGAAGAGATCGGGCTGGCGCGGACGAACGAGCCGGTGGACCTGGATGTGACCGCGCGGCAGGCGGAGTTCCCGGACGCGGAGCATGGGGTGCGGGCGACCATCATGCGCGCGCCGGGCGTCTTTGCGGAGATCCCCTGCCAGACCTACGACGTGCAGACATATCAGCAGGGGAATCTGCCGCTGGTGCGCTTCCGCGCGGTAGTGGCGGTGTCAATGCCGGCGAAATCGGAGGCGGTGGTGCATTTGTGGTCCTGTCCGCCGAACGAGGGGAAGAACCCGTCGATCACGCTGAACGGCGGCGCCGTGGGCGGCACGGTGTCAACAGCGGATTACGAGATTGCGCTGGACAAGAACTCCGGGCAGTTGCACCACTGGAGGGACAAGCGGCTGAACGTCAATTACGAGTATGACGACCCGCGGGAAGGCGTGGAGGGGAGCGCGGTGGTGATCCAGCGCACGCCGGACCTGTACCAGCCGAGCGTGCCGTGGAGCCATGCGCTGGACTGGCAGAATCCGCAGAGCCGCAGCCTGGCCGGGCCGGTGTTCGTGGAGACGCAGCGCTGGGGCGAGATGCCGGCGGTGCCGGAGGTGCTGGGCAAGGTGCAGTACCGCTTCTTCGCCGGGCGGCCGGAGGTGCGCTCCGCCTCCTCCATGCGGGTGACGAAGGAGATCATGGTGCAGGCGCTGCGCATGGGCGGGATGAACTTTTCGCCGACGCTGTTCACCCACCTCGCCTACCCGCGGCAGGACGGGAAGATCACGCGCGTGCCGCTGACCGAGTCGCTGGGCAACGACATGGGCGCGCCGCCGCCGGGCCACTTCCCCTTCAACACGCCGTGGGTGGCGATGTATAACCGGGAGAAGAAGTTCGGCATGGCGCTGATCATCGCCAATTATGCCTACTTCACCGACGGGCCCGGCCACGCCAACCAGTCACGAGCGGAGGCGTACGTGTCGAACTACCGGAATTCGCTGCTCTACAGCATCCGTTCCGCCACCCAGACCTACAACGCCAACGCCAACTCCTACCTGACGCCGCTGCCAGCCGGCACAGTGATGTATGAGGAGGCGGTCTACCTGCCGTTCAGCTTCACCGGCGAGGATGGGAAGCAGTTCGCACCGGTGGAGCAGTTATTCAGGGAGTTGCGGAATCCGCTGGTGCTGGCGCAATAGGAATGGGAGGGCGAGCGTCCTCGCGAGCCGCATGCTCCGCTCAGGGACTGTCCCGACTCAGCGGAGCCAGGACCGGTCGCCTTCCTCATCCTCACTGAGCATAACCAGCGGGACTGTCCCCTTACGTAGGGAAGCTTTCCTATGTAAGGGGACAGTCCCGCTGGTCGCATTACAGGCGCTGAATGAGTGTCACGTGCTGTGGTTCAGCTGGGTCGGGACAGTCCCTGAGCGACGCTCGCCCTCCCATCGGTCTGCGATTCCGGCAACAGGATTATTGACAAAACGATCAGTCATGCGGCAAAAATAGCGTATTCTCTCTCATGAGGACATCGCCATGAGCCAGACCGAGGACGCGCCGCGCTGCGCGCGGCACCCGAAGACCGTCACTTATCTGAAGTGCGCGAAGTGCGGGACGCCGATCTGCCCGGATTGCTTTGTGGAGAGCCCGGTGGGGTACAAGTGCCGGGATTGCGGGCGGATGGCGAATACCCAGCTCTACCAGGTGTCGTTCCGCGGGGCGGTGCAGGGGGCGCTGGTCGGGCTACTCGGCGGGATGCTGGCCGGGGCGTTCGGCTTCATTGGCTTCTGGGGCATCATCATTGCCCTCATCTACGGCCGCTTTCTCGGCACCCTCATCATGAAGGCCGCCGGGCACAAGATGGGGCTGGTGATGGACATCATCATCGGAGCATCCATCGTCGTCGGGGGGCTGGCGGTGCGCGTGGGGGTCGGGTATTACATGTACCTGATGCAGAAAGCCTACATGAAAGCCCACCTGCCGCAAGCCGCCGCGGCAGCAGCACACATCCCTTCCGAGGCGACCGGCTGGATGTTGTTCATTACCATGCTCGACCCCTTCGCCCTCATCGCCGTTGGCCTGGTGGCCGCGACGGCGATGAGCCGGATACGGTTTGATTGGGGGCGGTGGTAAATCCGGGCAGAGGAAGGATGCCATGCGATCGATTAAGGCCTATCGGGATCGTGCCCTTGAACAACTGCAGCACATGTGCCTCCGCCCTGGCATGTGGGGAGATGGGCGTGGGTTGGAGACGCTCTTCATTCACGTGATCGGTGAGATCAGTTGGACCGATGAACGTGAAGATGTCTTCGATCAATATATGGCTGATTTGCGTGAACGCAGGATGTTCTGTGAAACCGGTCTGCATGGTGTCCTGCGATCAATGCTGCCCGGCGTTGAAGATTTGAGTGATGAACTCACGTCGATTTATGCTGAATTGACGTATCGCCTCGGGTATCTCCACCTCGACAGAGTTCTGACATCCGCCGAATGGTCCTTACTCCGCCAATGGTTCGATCAGCCGCTGACCGGTGACTTACGCCTGAATGATATCAAGCAACAATTTGGTGAGCCTTCATTTTATACCAGGGGAAGTTGGTACCAGGTGCACTGTTATGCCGGACCCGATCCGGCAGATGGCTGGTTGTGTTTCGATTATGGCAATATCACGCGGAGCTGGTCAGACGAATCCGGTGGGCATTTTGAGTGGGTTTATGGTGACAACTACATCCTGCGAGACCGCCGGCGGACGGCAGGAAAACGCGACGCGATGATAGAGTTGACGCCGTTTGGGCGAGAGACGACCGGGTAATCGCTTCCTGCGATCAAGGCGCCGACGTCCTGTCGGCGCGGGTAAATTGGTAGGCTAACCTTCCCGGGGGTCGCCTCGTGCGACCCCCGGCTATTGACTGCCAGCCTTTCAGGCTGCTACTTCTCCAGTTCCACCGCTTTCAGCAGCTCGGCTTGCGGGATGTCCGGGCCTTGCTGGGGGTTGCGGGGGTTGAGTTGGGCGGCGCGGGCCAGGGGCCAGACGGTCCACAGCGGGTAGACGACCTTGTAAGTCCGCTTGGGGTCGATGGTCTTCGCGTCGAGGGCGGGGTAAGCGACCCACACGGCTTTTTCCGGCGCTTTGGTCTGCAGCGTGAGCAGCTCTTCGCCGGTGAGGTAGCCGGTCATGGTGGGCAGCGGCGAGCGGCCGATGGCCAGGTCGGCGAAGGTGTGGTCCATCGGCTTGCCGTCAACGGCCGGCGCGTCCGTGTCTACGGTGTCGATGGCGAAATCGGCGCCGGTGGCTGACTGCAGCACCTTCAGCCCGGACATTACCCGCTTGGGGATATTGTAATAGCCCGGCGGCACATTGCGGTCGGTGCCGGGGAGGACCAGCCACTGCCAGTTGTCGGCGAACTGCAGATTGCGCTGACCGGTTGCCGATTCGGCGAAGCAGTCCTCGGCGTCGCCAAGCTCATCGTTCCAAACGCCGGAGAGCAGGTCGCGCGGCTTGTCCAGCGCCTTCAGGTCGTTCTTCGCGTCGAAGGCCAGCAGGTAGATCAGGTGCTGCGGGGCCAGCGGGTTGTAATAGCACAGGCTGTAACGCCCGCCATCCAGGTTCAGCGGCTTGCGGCCGCCGGCGATCAGCTCGTTCTTCTCGTTGATGGTGATGGGCAGCCGCGACTGCAGCAGCGACGCGAGCGCGTTGTCGTTCGCCCCGCCGAGGATGATCAGGTTGTAGTGCTGCAGGTCCTCGGCGGTCACTTCGCGGTCGGCCTTGATCGGGATGCGGCCGGCGGGCATGTCCTCATCAGAGGAGGAGCCGGAGCCGTTGAAGGCGGCCAGGTTCTCCGCCGCTTTGCGGAAGGCGGCTTTGCGCTCGTCCGCACACTGGGTGCCGGTGACGATCATCAGCGGCTCGCCGGTATACAGGTTGGCCGCCCCGCCCGCGCGGTAGAGCCGGTTGGGCGACACGGGCGGCTGCCAGTCGCTCAGGATCGTCCAGCCCTTCGCGCCGTTGGCGATGAGGAACAGGTGCTCCGGCAGGTCCTGCTTGTATTCGATGAAGTCGCCGTTGATCTGCAGCAGCAGCGAGGCATTGCGGCGGAGCTGTGTCGCCTTCACATCGATATCGAGCACCGCCACGTTGTCCACCGTCATGGTGATCGCCTGCTGCGGGCCGAAGCCGACGGTCTGCGCGTTGATGCTGGCCTTGCGGTGCGGATCGGCGAATTGGCGGATCGTCGCCCAGTAGGCGTGGTTGAACGGCGGATCGGGCGACCAGGTGGTGAAGGTCACCGCCTTCGGGGTTTGCGGCCGGCGCAATTCCAGCATCCAGTCGTTGGCCGGGTAAAGGCCGGAGATGCCGTGCCCGGAGTCGGGGATCTCCTTGTAAAAGACCGGGTAGCCCCAGGCTTGTAGTTTTGTGACCGCATAGCGGCTGTTGGCGACGGGCACCACCCAATCCTGCCCGCCGTGCTGATCGAACAGCGGCACGTTGCGCAGGTTCTCGATGGGGTTCAGATCGGGCCAGCCGCACATGGGCGCGGCGGCGGCGAACAGGTCCGGGTATCGGGAGGCCATGCGCCAGGCGCCGTAGCCGCCCATGGAAGCGCCGGTGACATAGATCCGCTCGGGATCGATGTGGTACCACTGCTGCAGGTAGGCGATGATCTGCAGCACGTCATCTTCGCCCAGCGCGCGGAACTGGGAATTTCCGCCGCGGCCCCAGGGCATGACGAGGATGAAGTTCTGCTTGTTGTATTGCGCGGTGTCGGCCAGGCCGGGCACGCCGCCGGAGCCGTGCAGGTGCAGGATCAGCGGATAAGTCGCTTGCGGCGAGAAGTTGGGCGGCAGGCTGACCACGAAGCTCTGGCCGGAGCCGTCCACCGGGCTGAAGTAAGCCGACATGAAGATGCCGCGCTGCCCCGCCAGGAAGTCCTTCTCCTCCTCCAGCGAAGCGAGCATCGATGCGGCGTTGGCCAGCGATTTGAGCTGTGCGTCGCGGGTCTCCACCTTCTTCATGGCTTCCGCCCAACTCGTTTCATCAAGCATCTGCAACATGGCGGCCACCATGCCGCGGTGCCGCCGGATCAGGGGGGAGGCGGAGGTCATCGGGTCCCACGGGCGGTCGAGGCCGAACTGCTTGCGCAGCATGTCCCGCTTCGCGCGCAGCCGGTCGATATTCAACTGGAAAAAGCCGACGCGCTGTTTCTCTTTGATCACCTTGTCGACCGCATATTCCACCTCGTAGGTGCCGTCGGTGAGCCCGGCGAGATCCCAGGTGAAGACGGTCGGCGTATTCGCCTGCATCTCTTCGGTGAGCGAACCGGTGGCGACCGGCTTCTTCTCGCCGACGCGGTAGACCGCCGCCTTCGCCGTCACCTTGCCGCCACCCGGCAGGTTGACCAGCAGGCGGGCGGCGTTCCACGGATCGGCGCCGGGAATGTTCAACCAGCGGCCGACGGCATCCCCGGCGACCTTCACCTCCGGGCGCAGACCGAGCATGGCCGGCTTTTTGCCCTGCGCGCCGTCGAAGACGAGTTGACCGAACTGTGAGGCATCCTGGCCGTAAAGCAAGCCCTTCGACCAGAACATGGCGCCCTTGAAGCCGTTGCCGTCGTTATCGTTGAGGCTGAAGGAGAAGCCGCTGCGGCCGAGGAGCCAGGGGGAGACCGGCGCGAGCTGCGGCCAGGTCATGCTCCACTCGAAGACGCGCGTACCATCCGGGCGAACGCTCATCTTCAGCGGGCGGTCCTTCAGCAGGGTTTCTCCCTGGAACATCTGGCCGGCCAACTGGTAGGCGCCAAGGAAGGGGCCTTTGGGTGAATCGCCGACGACGTAACTTTCTTCGTCCGCGTCAAAGCCGCCCTTGGGGCCGTTCATATACGCGTCGAAGGCGAACTGGCAGCAGTCGTTCTCCCACCAGTTGGCGTCGTAATTCGGCGCGTTGTGCACGTCGTCCGCCACTTCCAGGCAGAAGTAGAGGCCCTGGTCGTCCCATTGCAGGCGCAGCGCGCCGTGCTGGTCCTGCACACCCTTCCAGCCGCGGGCCTGCTCCTGCTGGTCCAGCACCATGGCCGGCACGTCCTTCCACTCGTCGGCTTTGCCGTCGATGGCCGGGCGCTTTGCCGCCTTCTGCACGTGGTAGACGGTCGCCGCCTGGTCGTAGAGCGGGGTGATGGTCCCGGCGGGGATGGCCTTGCCGGGCAATGTCTCGGTCGCCCAGGCGCCGGCGGCGACGAGCAGCACCAGGGCGAGTGCAAGGATGTTGATGTGACGCATGCTGAACCTCCATTTGACTTGGATGAATGGATGAGTGGATGGTTGGATGAATGGATGGGAGGGCGAGCGTCCCCGCGAGCCGCGTGCGAGGAATCCGTGAACGATTTGAGACTCGTTCAGTACGTAGGCCGGATCTCGACAGGCATTATCTACGGTAACGGGCTCATGATCGCGGCTCGCGGGGACGCTCGCCCTCCCATCTATTCATCCGCTTATCTATTCATCCGGTATTGCGTTATTCGTTTGACACCGAATTGCGAAATATCTCTCACCCCCGGCGAACTTTTTATCGCGCTGCCGGTATGGGGGCGGGTTCCGGGCGGCTGGCGATCCAGACGCCGTGGGTCAGGCTGGTGACGGTGCGGGCCATCAAGCCGAGGGTGATGACGTTCCAGATGATCACGACCGGAATGGCGATGCAGGAGAACAGCGCGCCATTGTCCGGGTGGAAGACCAGGCCCAGTCCGGCCAGCGGGCTGAAGCACATCACCGCTTCCCAGATCATTTCATCAGCCTGAAGCGCGGCAATGATCAGGCCGAAGATGACCGGCAGCAGCCAGCCCAGGAACAGGGCGAGCGCGAAGTAGTTGTTGCCCTGCTTGCGGAACTTGAGCAGGAAATACTGGTGCAGGAAGCCGAACTGCAGCACGGTGCCGACCCCAATAAAGATCGCCGCCAGCGTCGCGCCCAGCCGAAGACTGGGATTGATCAGGTAACAGATGCCCGTGCCCACCAGTGCAAACACGAGGAGCATTCCCGCAAACGCCAGCACGGGCGGCCAGTTGGCGGCGGCATTGCTCCAGCGCGGGACGCGGGGCAGGCCGACCTTGCGCGCCTGGCGGATGCCGCGGGTGAATTGGCCTTCCTGCGGGGTGAGCATAGCCGAGAGGATGAGCGCGAGGATCGTCAGGCTGTAGAGCAGGACAGTCATGCTCCCTTCATCTGCGGAATAGATTCTGTTCCAGGTATCACCGCGGATGACCACATCGCCCAGGCACAGGAAACCGATAACCGCAAAGAACAGCAGCGCCACCGGCCGGGTAAACGGCGGGGTATTCTCCTGGCGGATCTTCTGCACGGCGGCCAGCCAGCAAAAGACGAACAGCGTGCCCTGGTGGAGCAGGGAGAGAAGCACTATCGGCAGGTGGGCGCCGAAGAAGAGCAATTGAAACGGGAAAAAGCCCTGGCCGTTCGACATCGCCAACACCATGGGAGCCAAAATGGAGAGATAGGCCATCGGCGGGAACATCCCGAGAACGGTGAAGATGATGACCGCGAGAATCACCAGCACGCCGGCATTGCGCCGCTGGGCGCCGCTCACGCTCAACCCGCCGACAATGCCGATGGCGTGGTAGAGCAGGGCGAGCACCAGCATCACCAGCGGCATCAGCCACAACTGGTCGACCTGCAACTCACCGTTGGTCAGCAGCGACGGAGGTATCGCGGTCACCAGTATGGCGTAGCCGGGCAGCGTGCAGGCGAACATCATATACTCGCGGATGGGCCCGCCCAGCAGAAAACCCAGCGTCAGCGCGGAGGGTGACTGCGGCGAGATGCGGTGGAAATCCATCATGCCGCTCTCCCGCGCCGTCCCGACCGCGTTGCCGACCTGGGCGCCGCCGAGCAGGAACAGGACCAAGCCCTGCAGCATGATGGTCGAGACGACAGCACCGTACCAGGTCTGATCGCTGTTCGGATCTCCCGTCAGCAGGCTGAGCAGGCCGAGCAGCGTCAGGCAGCCGCTAAGGACCAGCACGACCACCAGCGCGGTGACGACCTGCTGCCAGCGCAGGCGCGCGCGCATGTGGCGGATGAGGATGGGGTTATCTCGAATCATATCGGCCAGCGGCATCACGACACCTCCTTTGCGCCGATCTTCAGGAACACATCCTCCAGGTTTTCCCGCTTGCGGCCGTAGGCGACCACGCGCACGCCCTTCGCCAGCAGCGCCTCCAGGATGCGGCTTTCCTCTTCCCGACTGCCGTCGCAGGCGAAGGTGAGGTGGTCGCCGGCCTGGTTTATGTTGCTGATGCCGGGTATCTGGCGCAGGATCTCCGCGCAGTGTTCGGGGTTCTCCAGCACCTCCACCTCGATCTCCGTTTTCCCGAGCACTGCTTCCGAGACGTCCGAGACGCGGCCGGCCACCACCAGGCGCCCGCGCTCCATCACCGCCACCGAGGTGCAGAAGTCGGACAGCTCAGTGAGGATGTGCGAGGAGATGAGGATGGTCTTCCCGAGGCCGGAGAGCGTGACGAGGATGTCCTTCAGCAGGATGCGGCCGTGGGGATCCATGCCGCTGGCGGGCTCGTCCAGCAGGATGATCTGCGGGTCTGGCAGCAGCGTTTTCGCCAGGATAAGCCGCTGGCGCATGCCGCGGGAGAGGCCGGCGGTCATCGCGGTGCGCTTCTCCGTCAGGTCCACCAGTTGCAGGCATTGGGTAATCAGCCGGTCGCGGTCCGCCATCGGCACGTGGTAGCTGGAGGCGAAGAGGTCAAGGAACTCCCAGACCATCAGATCTTCATACACCGGGGCGAAATCCGGCATGAAGCCCATCTGGCGCACGGCCTGCGCGCGGTGGGTGACCAGGTCGAAGCCGTTGAGGGAGATCTCGCCGTAGGTCGGCTCGAGCAGGCCCGCCAACGCCCGCAGCGTGGTGGTTTTACCCGCGCCGTTGGGACCGATGAGCCCGCAGATTTCGCCGGGGTTCACCTGCAGGGACAGATCGCGCACGGCGCACACGTCGTCGTAATCCACCCGCAGGTCGCGCACGGAAATCATGGCAACCTCCTGGCACGCCGGTGAAGCAGAGGACCGGCATCCTTTAGGATAAGGTATTATTCGACGCGGGGGGCTGGGTCCCTCTTGCGGCTTGGGGACAAACCTCGCAATTAATGCCCGGTCGGAAGAGACAAAGCCCGGCGGAGGGTCTGTCCCCACACATAGGAAAGCTTCCCTAAATATGGGGACTGACCCTCTACCGGGTGGAAGATTGGTAGCAAGTGGAAATTCGAGGTCAGTCCCCGGAGCGGTCAGCAGTGGTAGCCGGCGTCGCGCAGGTTTTGGCGCTCCGCTTCGGTGGAGTTCACAAGCTGGCAGAAGATCCAGCCGTAGGAGTCAATGACTTCCTTGGTGTCCATCAACACCAGAATCGGCCGGCCGCGGCCGGCGGCGGGGTGCCGGTTGGTGACGATGGCGGGATGGGTGTGCCCGTCGGATGTGCGTATACGCATGGCATCTTCCTCGCGCGCAGCGCGCGCCAACCACTAACCGGCGCGGCGGGCGCCGGAGACCGTGTGCTGAAGCAGCCTTGCATGGCGGGCAGGATGATGGCGGCAGATAAGCGGAGGTGTGTTCAATAGTAAGTGCGAAGCCACTCTTCGCCTTACGCTACTTATTATACCGTAATTATCCACAAATGCAATGGCATTATATTTTTCCGGGTAGTACTGCCGGCAGCCGCCAGCATTGACGATGGTGAGGGGGCTGCGTATAATCGCGGCAGGTTGCGGGTGTCTGACCGCCGCCCGTTCTCCTCTTCGGTCCGCTGGCGACCCTCCGGCGCCGGCACTGCGGTTGTATTGAGGATTTATGGCACTGAGCTCGAGGATGATGGTTCCACTGACATCACGATATCGCGTTACCTTGCTACTGCTGGGTCTGCTGTTTATGCTGCCGGTGATGACGGGAGCACGCGCCGACACATGGATGGGGTGGCGCGGGGTTGAGCACGGCAACCACGCGGCGCAGGCGGCCGGGCCGTTGCAATGGTCGCCGTCGCACAATGTCCGCTGGAAAACCGCCATCCCCGGCAAAGGGCATTCCACGCCGATTGTGACGGAGGACCGCATCTACCTGACGACCAGTCACCGCCTGCCGCCCGGCATTCCCTGGCGGACGATCTTCGGCGTGCTGGCCGTCGCCTGCGGGCTGTGCTTTTTTGTCTACGCTCTGCGGGCAGCGGCGCTGGAGAGCGGCGACGCCGATTCACGCCGGCTGGTCCGGTTGACCGGGGTGATGCTGCTGTTGTTCGGCTTCATCTTCCTGCTGATCTACGCCGAGCAGATCATCGACTTCGACCGCACGCCGGAGCGGCCGTGGCTGGCCATCGCGCTGTTCGGCATCTTTACGCTGCACCTGGCCGGACTGTTCGGCAAGCGCAGGTCGCGGGCGCCGCTGCTGGCCGGCATCGGGCTGCTGGCGTTCACCGGCGTGCTGGCGCTGCTGGTGCCGAATCGCGCCTCCACGTTCAGCCATCTCGGCGACCTGCAAACTATTCTTTACCTCACGTTCATGGCGCTGGCGGCGCTGACCGGCGTGCTGCTTCTCGGCCGCGTGCTGGCAGTGAAATCCCCGGCAGCCGGCATGTCCCTGCGGGTGGCCGCCTTCCTGGGCATCGCCGCCGCCGTGGCCGCGCTGCTGGTGGCTTCCTTCGGACAATACCACAGCATCCTGGACGGGGTCAGCTCGTGGATCTATTATCAGCCGCCGCTGCCGACGTGGATCGTCTTCCCCGGCATCGCGCTGTTCCTGGCGACCGCACTGCTGCAGCAGCGAAGATACGGCAGCCGTGCCGCCGGCCTGTCAGTCGTCATCAGCGCGGCGCTCTTTTTCGTCACCGCGGTGTTCTCCGTCTTTGGCTACGCGCTGCAGCACGTGCTGTTCATCTCACACCTGTGGGGCACACCGCACTGGATTCCCACGCCGAACAACTATGGCCTGTGGTGGCCGCTACCGCTGGGCGCCGTGCTGGGGGCGGCGTTGACCGCGGCGGGCTGGCGGTGGGCGAAGGGCACGGAAGGCCTGCCGGCGTTCGTGCGGTGGCTGGCGGCGCCGCTGCTGGCGCTATTCGCCGCCTACGCCCTGTCGCCGATGCCGCCGCTGGTGGCGCGGCAGGTGCTGGCGCTCGATCGGCAGACAGGAAAAATCCTGTGGACCAGCGCGCCGCTGGTCGGCCCGCGCGGCATCGTGCACCCGGAAAATTCCTCCGCCACCCCCACCCCGGTGACCGATGGTGAGCGGATTTACGCCTTCTTCGGCTCCGCGGGCGTGCTGTGCGTGGACAAGCAGGGGCGGACAGTGTGGACGAACCGGCAGCCGCAATTCCGGTCGCGCATGGGCGTCGCCTCCTCACCGATCCTCTGTGACGACAAGCTGATCATCGACAACGAATCAGACGCCGAACGCTACCTGTATGCGTTCGATTGCCGGACCGGCGCCGTCGCCTGGCGAATCAACCGCAATAAGAAGATACACAACTATGCCGGCAACTGCCGCACGCCGGAGGTGCTGACGATCAACGGCCGGGAACAGATCGTGATGTGGGGCTTCGACGACATCAGCGGGTACGACCCGGCGGACGGGCATGAACTGTGGAGCCACATCATCGGCCCGCTCGGGCAGAGTAACAATCCGGTCAACTCCTTCATCTCCGATGGGAACGCGCTTTACCTGTTCGGCATTGCCGAGGTGATGAAGCTGGACATGGCGAAGCTGCCGACGCATGACGACCCCATCGTCTGGTGGGTGAAGCGGCAGGAGCAGCGGAAACGGGGCCTGCCCGGCCGCGAGACGCTGCCGTACAACACGCAGTGCCCCACCCCCATCCTGCAGCACGGACTGCTCTTCGCGCTGACGGATGACGGGCTGATGTATGGCATGGACCCGGCGGACGGCAAGATGCTGTGGCTCAACAGCCTCGGGCAGAAGAGTTTCTCCTCGCCCATCGCCATCGGCGACCGCATCTACTTCAGCTCGATGCGCGGCCGCACAGCCGTGGTGAGCGCCGAGCGGAAATTCCACCGGCTGGCAAGTAACACGCTGGACGGCGGCATCTACGCCACGCTGGTTCCGGTGGACGGCCAACTGCTGATCCGGACGGAGAAGTATCTGTATTGTATTGAGGAGAAGGAATAACTACTCATCCCGACCGGCGGTGGAAGAGCGATTCACAGTCTGGAAGGAGGCGAGAGCCCCGCCGATGATAGGAAGGCTTACCTGTTCTCGGCGGGGCTCTCGCCTCCTTCCAAACAGTGAATCTCGCTTCCTCACCTTACCTGTTAGCGAGCGGGGCTCTCGCATCCTTCCAGACTGTGAATCGCTCTTCCACCGCCGGCTTGAGTACGAACGGATGGGCGAGGCCAATTCGGGCTTACATGTCTTCGAGCAACTGTTCCGGCTCGTTCACCTCTTCCGTCTCGGACTCGCTGGTATCCTCTTCCTCCTCCTCCGCCTTTTTGCGCAGGTAACGGCGGACCACGGCCCAGATCAGGATGGCGGCCAGCGGCGAGTAGACGGCCGGAGAGGCGAAAAAGGTGAGCCAGTAGAAGATGGCGGGCACGTTCCGCCGCCAGCCGGTCAGCCATTTCTCGGTGGTGAGGCCGGAGGCGGTGCGCAGTGCCTGCGGGAAGGATCGCCCGGCCGCCAGCGCGGCGGTCAAGCGCCGCACGGCGCCCGGATGCTGCCATTCCAGCCAGGCGATCATCGAGCGGCTCTGCAGATACGCGGCGTCGCGGAACGGGCCGGAGGGGAACGCCGCATTCAACTCGTCCAGCGACAGTACCCCATCCCGGTGGATCATGCGGGAGACGCCCTCCAATCCATTAGCGTCGACCGGATCGGACAGGTGGCCGGCGATGCCTTCATTCACCCAATCCGGCAGCCGCGCGATATACGGGCCCAGGCGTTGATCGAGCAGGCTGTGCGTCAACTCATGGGCGAGCACCTGGCGGGGCGAACCTTGCGTGCCGGAAACATCGATACGAATCTCGCCGCCCGGCGACAGGCTTTCACCCAACAGTTCGGGCCGTTTGCCGGTATCGCGCATAAAGTCGACGTCGGAGGCATAGGCGAAGATGGGAAAGGAGTGGATTTGCGTGATCTCCAGCTCGCCGGCGATGCGCGACAGTTCCTGCTCGGTCATCGGCGCCAGTTCCCGCGCGAGCCGCTCCTGGCCCGGCCGCACGTAGAGGATTACGCCGCCGGCGGGATACCCCACCCACGTCGCCGCCGACAGCGGCAGGCCCACGGCCAGGCAGACCAGCACCCACGCGATCCACAACCACCTCATATTGCCAGTATACGCTGCCGGAGCGCGGATTGCCAATCCATGCGAAATGACCTGGTGAGAAACCACACGCGCGGATTGGCAATCCGCGCTCCGTGTGATTCGAATATTCCCGTGGTACAATACCGGTAAAGGAGATTGCCATGGCCACCATACAATTGACGGTCAAGGGGATGAGCTGCTCGGGGTGCGTGAACAGCGTGACACGGCGGTTGAACAGCACGCCGGGGGTACAATCCGCCGCCGTGGATCTGGATTCCGGCATCGCGAACATCGATTTCGACGATACGGTGACCGACGCCAATTCACTGGAGAAGGTGATCGAGTCGCTGGGATTCGACGTGGTATACGGCATGGGGCGCCGAGAATGATGCGGCGCATAATTGGACCAAAGGGAGGGCCGGATGATATGGTCTCATCCGGCCCTTCTTTTTCTGACCGGTCTGACATGTTTGCCATGTCTGCCATGAAATCTCCACACAACCATTCCCGTTGTTGCAGGTCTAAAGAAGGGAGGGAGCAGCGAGGGGCGAATAGCTATCACATCCCAGAAACGATCTCGATTGCCTGCGGAGGGACACGATGTTGAAAAATATCCCGGCGATTCTCTGGTGTTCGGCTTTCCTGACGATGCTGTCGATGCTGATGGCGATGCCGGGGCATGCCGCGTCGACCGAGAAGGTCATCAGCTTTGCCATGACCTCTTTCGAGCAGTTCGACACCTGCACGCGTGATGCGGGGATCGACATTACGACCAATCGCGACGCCGCGCAACTGACGCCGGTGGAGTATTTCGTCGAGGACATGGGCAACCGCCTGGGCAGTGCGGGGACGGGCGCCGCCTGGGGGAAAAAGGTCTTCATGCTGGATTCGCCGGTCGCCGCCGGCGCCACCCTCTACGTCTTCCGCGCGGTGAAAGCCAGCTTCAACGGCACGCCGCTCACCTTCAAGGCGACGGATTATGGCGCGTGGCTGGCGGCTGACATCCCGGTGAACGCGCTGAAGGCAGGAGCGAATGCCCTGGTGATGGAGAGTTGCGCGGTGCCCATCGACCTGGACGCGACGCAGACGGGCCACAGTTTCGTCAGCACCGACCAGGGTGCGACCTGGAAGCGGGCGGCAGGCGAATTCCTCGCCCACTTGCGCCTGTACCGCTACTCCGCCAGCGGAGCCATCACCTCCGATGTGATCGACCTGGCGAACCCCAACGGCCAGAACATCATCTGCCCGCAGATCACGGTCACCAACCTGTTCGTCGGCGCGGAAGCGAAGGCGCCGAAGGACACCTGGATCACGCTGGAGGCGCGCAGCGGCGGCACCATCCGGCCTGATGACAACTGGTCCGACTGGGCGCCGGCGAAGGATGTGAAGCCCGCGCGCTTCCTGCAGTGGCGAGCGAAGCTGACCGGGAAGAGCCACCAATACACTCCGGTGCTGGAAGGCGTGAATATCAGGGCAGTCGTCCAGATTACCACCGATCCGGCGGCGCAGGGGTATACGGTCACGGAGTTCACCAACCCGCACATCGTGCGCAGCTCCTTCCCCTTCACCTACCAGGAGCCGTCGGACAAGCTGACCTTCCTGCGCAACAACTGGAAGCTGGACGCCGTGGTGGCGCCGGGCAAAACGGAGATGGAGAAGTACCTGCTGCTGCGCAACTGGGTGCGCCTGCAGTGGCCGCACAACGAAGGCAATTGCGGACGACCGTGGGATGCCATCAACATCCTCAGCGCGCCGGCCGGCGACCACGGCATGTGCGTGCATTACGGCGTCACCTTCACCCAGTGCGCGCTGGCGCTGGGCTACAACGCCCGCCAGATCATCCTGAACAACCACTATGTCTCCGAGGTGTGGGTCAACGACCTGAAGAAATGGGTGCTGCTGGACGTAGAGGCGGTGCAGCAGGAAGGCTGGGATCGCTACGGTACGGCGATTTACCTGAACACGGACACCGGCAAGCCATTGAACGGGCTGGAGCTTCACCGCGCGCTGAAGAACAACACGCTGGACAAGGTAACGCAGGTGCTCTCCATGTCGGACGACAAGATCACCTTCAAGCCGTATGAACGCACCTACGGCCCCGAGGAATACGGGAACTTCCGCTACTTCTGCTTCCCACCGCGCAACGATTTCCTGGATCAGCTTGAGCCGTGGGAAGTACAGCATGGCGTGGATCACTACCACTCGAATTACTATTACTGGTGGTCGGACGGGCCGGTAGCCACGCGGGGAGAATATTCGCAATACTCCAGCCGCGAAGGCGATCTGTACTGGACACTGAACCAGGCGGCGCTGACGCTCACCGCCACCAACGAGAAGAACGAGCTCGATGTGCAGGTGGATACCGAGACGCCGAACTTCAAGGAGTTCCGCTACAGCCTGAACGGCGCCGGCTGGCAGACGCTGGAGGGCGACGGCGACGGGCAAACCTCCCGCACCGCCCACCTGACCTGGAGCCTGCGCACGGGGACGAACACCCTGGAAATCAAGCCGCGTAGCGCCTTTGGCATGGACGGGATCACGACGAAGGTGGCTATTGAGGTGAAGAAGTAAGTAGTGATATGTGGTTTATGCGTAGGGGACTGTCCCGGCCCACCATGAGTAAATATTGGTCACGATGACGGGCAAGCGGTACGAGAGAATTAGGGACTGTCCCCGTCGTGAATCGATATCAGCTTCGCTCGACGGGTATAGTTCCCTGTGCTCACCAGTCAGGTAAGGACCTCTGCATGAACACAACAAAACTGCTGCGCATCGGCTTGCTCCTGCTGCTGGCGTTTATATGCCTGCCCGTGCTGGCTGAAATCACCGGCTCGCTGGCAAAGGTGGAGTTCCTGGGGCCGAACGAGGGGTTCGGGGTGTTGACCGAGCGGTTCCGCATCAGCTCGGAGCTGACCTTTTCGAAAGCGGTTACCGGACAGGTCACCACCGCGTCGATCAACAACGAGGTGATCTTCGATGTGGCGAAAAAAGCGCCATTTTCACAGATCGAGACCTTAAGCGCCCAGAAAACGCACCTGGGCGGGGAAAAGATAACCGAGCCGGCGTCGCATGTCTACGTTCAATTTTACGCCGGCTGGCAGCAAAGCCATACCTATACGCTGGCGGTCACATTCCGCACCATCGACGGGCAGACGATTGTCGCGCAGTCGCAGCCGGCCGTTGCCCCCGCGGGCGGCGCCATCGCGGCCTACCCCGCCTTTTCCGTCATTACGGTCAAGGAGCGCAGCGGGTTGGCACGGCAAAACTGGCCGGTCACCGTCGGCGTGCCCATGCGCTGTGGCGAGGTAAAGGATCCGCGGAACTTCATTTACCTGGTGCGCTACGATCTCGGCGCCAAGAACGAGCCCGTGCCCTTCCATCTGTTCGACGTCGTACAGCCGGAAGACGGCCGGGAGATTCAACAACTGCCCGGCTACGACGCGGGGACCTTGAAGAACGTGCCGCGCCTGTTTCAGATCGGCTTTCCCGCCGATCTGCCGGCCAACGGCACCGCCACCTACCTGCTGTATTACGGTTCCGAAACAGAGTCACCGAGCCACGCCGTCGGGCGGACGGCGCTGGCCTACCGGGGAGAGAACCCGGGCCTGACCCTCGACGCCGGCCGCGTCACCTTCGGCCTCAATCCGAAAACCGGCTCGCTGATGAACTTCGCCACCGATTTTTCGCGCAAGGGGCAGCTCTACTCGTTTGTGCAGGCCGGTCCGCTGGATATCCATTACAATCCGGACATCTGGGCGCCGCCGCTCTCCTGGGGACACACCTGCGACTGGGACCTGGGCAAGCCGGGACCGTATACCCCGTCCATCAACATCTCGCAAGGCCCCTACGCCTACCGCAGCTTCCGCCGGGGGCTGATGCCGCGCGGGAACGAGACGATGGTGGATTTCACCTATACCTTCTTCGCCGGCATGCCCTTCTTTTACACCAGCTCACGCATGGAGTTCACCCTCAACACGCTGGTGAATGCCGTGCGCAACAGCGAGCTGGTGTTCAGCCGCGGCCAGATGACCCACGGGGTGTGGGCGGACGCGCAGGGCAAGCCCCACGAGGCACGACTGTACGATCCGAACGATCCGAAACACGTCTTCGGCAGGGTCGCGGAGGTGTCGCCGGACACGCAGTTCGTCGGCATGTTCAACGAGCTGGACGGCGCCGGCATCTGCCTGGTGAACCTGGGGCGCTACGTAGAATCCTACAGCCCGGCGGCCGATCCGGTCAATTACCTGTCGAAATACTACATCTCCGACCTGGGTATGTGGCTTGACTCCGATGTGCCGAATTATGCGTTTGTCTACATGACGCGGCCGGAGGTGTATTATCAGACCGTCATGCCCAAAGGCTCCGTCTTCGAGGAACGCAACGCCGTGCTGGTGTTCGAAGTGGGCGCCGGCAAGCACCGCTACGACGACCTGCTCAACTGGGTGAAACGGCTGCGCACCCCGCCGGCGGTGACCATCGCGCCGGCGCGGGAGCCGGCATAACAGTCTGGATGAATGGAGGCTCAATATGCGCTTTTTCTTCATTACTCTGGCGTTCTTCGCCGCCACCTGGCCGGCGCTGGCGGGAGTGCTGCCGGCGGCCAGTTTCCCGGTGCCGAAGGAGACGTATGACGACACCGGTTACACGGCCATCGCCGTGGGGCCGGACGGCCTGGTTTACGTGGGCACCGCCTGGTACGGCGGCAGCGGACACCTGGTGCGGCTGAATCCGGCCACCGGGAAATGGGACGACCTGTTCAACGCTCACCAGCTTACCCGCGACACCGGCACCGGGCTCGATTCGCAGAGCAAGTTCCACGCCAAGCTGCAGGTGGGCGCGGACGGGTTGATCTGGGCGGCGACGAAGCAGGGCAACGAAGAATTCACCAACCGGCCGGAATACGGCGAGAGCGAGACCGGCTTCGCGGGCGGCCACCTTTTCTCCTTCGACACGAAAACCGGCCAGATCATCGACCACGGCATCCTACTGAAGCAGGAAGGCGTCATGGGCGGCGCCATCGACAACGCCCGCCGGCGGCTCTATTATGTCAGCGATCCCAAGGGCCACTTCCTGATCTACGACATGCAGAGCAACGCCGTGCGCGACCTGGGGCGCTCCGGCCCCACCCCGCGCTACATGGGCATCGATGCCAGGGGCCGCGTCTACGTAATGGGCGCGCCGCTGCCAGGCGACAAAGCGCCGGGCGCGGTGACGATGTATGATCCGAACGCGGATAAGCTGTACCAGCTCGCGGTCACCGTCGACGGCGATGCCAAAGCCTACGCCGCGCCGTATGTGATCGTGATGAATGCCGACGGCACCAAGCTGCTGGGCGCGGCCGCGGGCTGCAAATATGTGCTGGAATACGATCTCTCCACTATCAAACTCAATCAAGCCGATCCCTTCGCCAACGGCAGCATCACCTGCCGGCTGACCGCCGAGATCAAACCCGGCGACACCCATGCGGGCACGCTGGGCAAGGACGGCTGCTTCTACTTCAACAGCGGCGCCAGCCTGTACCGCTACGATCCGGCGGCGCGCACCGCGGAGGAGCTGGGCACCATCGCCCCGCCTAACAACCGCGACGGCGCCACCGTTTACGCGCAGGGCGCCGCGGCAGGGCCGGACGGCACGCTGTATATGAAGTTCCTGTATCCGTACCAGGTGCTGGCCTTCGACAAGCTGACCGCGCCGAAGAGAGGGAAGTGAGATGAAAACGATTTATCGCTTCATGCTGCTGTTCGTGCTGCTGTTGCCGGGTCTGCTCCGCGCCGAGGACCTGTTCAAGGGCGCGACTGCGGTAACCCTGCCCTTCCCGCCCGGCGGCCGCGAGGTGGTGCGCATGGTCGTCTTCAACGGCGATATCATTGCCGTCATCCGTATGGCGGACAATGCGCCGGCCTTCTTCCGCCCGGGGGACAATTCAGTGATCAGCGATGAGGTCACCATCGGCGGCAAGCTCGCGGAGGTGCTGCTCAATCGTGATCAGCCGCTGCTTCCGATGATCGACCGGCAGAGCGCCTACACCATTCTCAACAACGGCAAGCTGGCGGAGATGGGGATCTTCGGGCAGGTCACCGAGATCGGCCAGGTGGCCGGCACGCGGCCGTTCGAGCCCAAGGGGTACCAGATCTCCCGCGCCATCGTGCAGGGGCCGGACGGCGCGCTGTATACCGCCGGCGACAACGGCGCCCTCTTCAAATATGACCCGGCGGCGAACAAGCTGGAGAAGCTGAATGCCATATTGCCGGCTATGAAAGGCCGCGAACCGTGGGCCAGCCTGGATGCCGGCGTCTTCGGGCCTGATGGGCTGCTCTACGGCGGCACCTTCGACGGGTACCTGTTCACCTTCGACTCGAAGACGCTGCAGGTGGTCAACCTGGGTAAGCCCTTCCGCACACAGCGCATCCGCGGCCTGGCTTTCCGCAACGGCAAGCTCATTGGCATCGGCGGCGATGACGACGGCATGCCGCGCTCCTTCGCCTTCGACCCGAAGACACGCGGCTTCGAGCTGGGCGGCGCCATCATCGATCCCACCGGCGCCAACCCGATCCTCGAGCCCATCAGCGCCATGTTCGGCCTGCCCGACGGCACGATTTACTTCAGTACCAGCGGGCGAATGGCGAACCTGTATATCTGGAAACCGTAAAACCTCTCGTAGGGGCGAGTGGCACTCGCCCCGTGAGAGTACCGGGAACGAATTTCGGCGTATTACGGAACCGGCTGCCGTGATGGGGCGAGTGCCACTCGCCCCTACGACAAAGGCAATCCCCCTATGCCATTGAACGATCGACAATCCGAGGCGGTGCTGACGGCGGTGCCGACGGTGCTGGTCTCCGCGGGCGCGGGGTCGGGGAAGACGCGGGTGCTCACCGAGCGCTATCTGCAGCTCCTGACCCGGCGCGAGCAGCGCGTGCCGATGGACCGCATACTGACGCTGACCTTCACACGGAAGGCGGCGCAGGAGATGCGCGAGCGCATTGCCCGCGGGCTGGAAGAGCGCAACCTGGGCGGGCTGCGGCCGGAGCTGATGCGCGCGCCCATCGGCACCATCCACGGCTTCTGCGAGCGGGTGCTGCGCGAACGTGCGCTGCAGGCGGGCATCGACCCCAACTTCCGCGTGTTGGACGACGCGGAGGCCGGCACGCTGCTGGAAGGCGCCCTCGACGAAATCTTCGCGCGGTTCTGGGAGGGCACGCAACGGGAGCGCGAGGAGATTGTGCGCCTGCTGCTCGACTTTCCGCACCGAGATGTCCGCGAGACGCTGCTGGGGATTTACCGGAACGCCCGCACGCGCGGCTTGAGCCTCGACTTGCAACCGGCGGCGCCGTCCTCTCTCGATGCGGCCACGAAAGCGCTGTATGCGGCGGTCGAGGAGCTGTTGAGCCTGACCGGCACTCCCGCCTGGCAGCAAGGCGTGCAGGCGGCCGGTGAAGCGTATGCCGATCTGCAGGTGACCATCGGCGCGGTCGAAACCTTCTCCTGGGACTTTTACGACGCCGTGCAGATCTACGGCAAACGACTGACCCCCGCCGGCGGCCCGAAGGAGCTGGCGAAGGCGGCGCGCGACGCGATCAAGGCGACGCTGGAGGACTGGCTGGCGGCCTACTTGGACCTGGGCGCGCTGTCGTACCTGCGGGCGTTCGGCGTGCTGCTCGGTCACCTGGACGAAGTGTACCGCAAGGCGAAGGACGACCAGGGACTGCTGGATTTCGAGGACCTGCTGCTGCTCACCCGCGACCTGCTGCGCGACGAAACGAGCGACGCCGGCCATTATTACCGCACCAAGTTCCGCCAGGTGATGGTCGACGAGTTCCAGGATACCAACCCGCTGCAGTTCGAGTTGATCCGCGCCCTCCAGGGCGACGGGCACCTGTTCACCGTCGGCGACGTGAAGCAGTCGATTTACCGCTTCATCGGCAGCGACGTGGCGGTGTTCCTGGGGCAGGAAGAGCGGCTGGCGGCGATGGGCAACGCGGGCCTGCGCATCCCCATGAGCACGAATTACCGCACCCGCGCGGAGGTGCTGCAGCCGCTCAACGCCCTCTTCGCGCGGCTGTGGTCGGCAGGCGCCCCGTTCGCCTTCGAGCCGTTGAGCGTGGGGAAATCGTTCCTCGACAAAGCGCAGCCCGCGGTGGAGATGGCCTTCTGGCCGGCGGACGAAGGCGACGCCGCTTCATTGCGCGACCGCGAAGCGAAGTGGATTGCCCGTCGCATCCTGCAGCTCACCGGCAAGCTGGACGAGCCGGCGTTGCAGATCACCCGCGAGGGTGAAGACGGCGATCAGCAGGCGAAGGATGCCGATTTCGGCGATATCATCCTCCTCTTCCGCGCCTCCAGCGACATCGCGCGCTACGAAGAGGCGCTGCGCAAGGCCGGGGTACCGCATTACGTCATCAGCGGGCGGGGATTTTACCAGGCGCGCGAGGTGCAGGACCTGATCCACATGCTGGCGGCGCTGGAGAATCCCTGCGACGATTTTTCGCTGGCGGTGGTGCTGCGCTCGCCGCTGGTGGGGGTGAGCGACGAGACGCTGTACTGGCTGTCGCGCGGGTGGGAGGAGTGGACGGACGGCGAGCCCTACCCCGCCGAGTCGCGCCGCGAACCGAAATACGGCCGGCTGTGGGATGCCATCAAGCGCGTCGAGACGCTGCCGGCCATCCCGGAGGAGGACCGTGCTGCGCTGATCCGCTTCCGCGAGCTGATGCTTGCGCTGCAGGAGGAGCTGCCCGCCGGCCAGCCGCTAGATCTCTTCGACCGCATCCTGGAGGGCACCGGGTATGCCGTCGGGCTGCTGGCGATGGAGGACGGCGAGCAGCGCTTCGCCAATGTGCAGAAGCTGCGCGAGGTGGCAGCCTCCTTCCAGGCCCGCGGCATCTTCGACCTCACCGATTTCAAGCGCTACCTGGCGCAGTTGGAGGAGCTGGCCCCGCGCGAACCCTCCGCGCCGCTGGACACGGAGACGAGCCCGGTCGTGCGCCTGATGACCATCCACGCGGCGAAAGGCCTGGAATCGCCCATCGTCTTCCTGGCCGACATGGGGCGCGATCCGGTAAAAAGCGCGGCCTCCGTGGTGCTGGCGGATGGGCGGCTGGCGTGCAAGCTGCCCACGCCGGAGGGTGAGTGGGCGCAGCCGGCAGCCTACCGCGCGGCGGTGGCGCAGGCGAACGAGGAGGAGCGGCGGGAAGCGGAGCGGCTGCTCTACGTCGCCCTCACCCGCGCGCAGGAGCACCTGGTGTGCAGCGGCAGCGTGAAATTCAAGCCGGAGAGCGGGCGGTACAGCGATATACTGACGGGGTTGCTGGGGCTGTCGGCGGATACCGTGGGGGACAGTCCCTGCGGCGGCGCTGATATCTTCCAATCGGGCGCTAATTCCGGGGACAGTCCCCAGAGAGACATTCCGCTGGAATATGAGGGGCAGACGTACGCGGTCCGCGTCTGGTCGCCGGCAGCGCTGCGCGAGACGGAGGAGCTGCCGACGCCGGAGCGGGCGAAGACGCTGCTGGAAGGATTTCCCGCGCAGATTGCCGCCGGGCAGGCGCTGCCGGTGCCGACGAACGCGCAGGATGTCGAGGGATTCACGCGGGCGATTGCCAGCCTGCAGCCGCTGCCGCCGGCGCGGAGCGAGAGCCCGCTGCGCGTGGGCGTGAACCGCGTCATCTGCTACCACAAATGCCCGCGGCAATACTGGTTCCGCTACGTGCTGCGCCGGGAAGGCGAGGCGCCCGCCGACGCCTGGGCCGGGGTCTTACGGGAGGACGAGGCTCCTGCCGAACCGCACATCCCCACCGAGCCGGATGACGACCTGCGCCAGCACGCCGACGGCACGGATTTCGGCATCCTGCTGCACGGAGTGTTGCAGCGCGTGCCGTTCGATGACAACCTGCCGGCCCACGTGCCGGCGGCGCTGAAGGAAGTGGCGCGCGAGCGCGAAATATCCATCGGCAACGGCGACCTGCGGGCCGTAGAGGAGCATCTCCGGCGGTTCATGGCGCTGCCGGTTTTTCCGAAGCTGCGGGCGGCAACGGACGTGCACCGCGAACTGCGTTTCCTCGCCAGCGCCGGCGGCATCTTCCTGCCCGGCATCATCGACGTACTGGCGCACGATGACAGCGGCTGGTGGATTCTGGATTACAAGACCGGCCACTCCTCCGCCGATCATGCAAGGCAGGTGGGCCTGTATGCGTTGGGAGTCAAGCATGCGCTGGGGGTGACGCCGGAGCACGTCACGCTGGTCTACCTGGCCGCCGATGCCGGCCGTCCCCTTCGCGATGAGCCGGTGACGCAGGGTGTGCTCGATGACGCGCTCCGCTTGATCACCGACGTCGGCAGCGGCATCCGGGAAGGCAAATTCCCGCCCGCACCCGGCCGCCATTGCACAACCTGCCCCTTCCTCTCTTCCTGTCCCGTCGGCATAATCAGGGAGGGCGAGGCTCCCTTGGGCGGTACTCCGCCTCCTGCCGAGCCGCGATTATGAGCCCGTTCTCACCTTGAATGCGTGTCGAACCCACCTCTCGAACATCAGCTCAACCTGTCAGCGTCTATTCGTGAGAGCCAGGACGCATCAGGCGCTAAAAGCAGAGACGAGCTCATGATCACGGCTCGGTAGGAGGCTCAATACTGTTCAAATAAGGCTTTTCGTAGGGGCGAGTGGCACTCGCCCCGTCACGGGAGCCGTATTCGTCTTGAGGCGCAATGCCGCACCCGGCTCTCTTACGGGGCGAGTGCCACTCGCCCCTACGAAAATCCTTATTGGAACAGTATTGGGCAGGAGCCTCGCCCTCCCATCTTAAATGCTTGAATTACCGGAAACAGTTTCGCGCTGATTCATACATCCGCGCAATCGCCGTCGGTGAGACATCGGGCTGCAGATTATGCGCGGGCGCAAAGATATAACCGCCATCCTGCCGCGGATTCATGATTTCCAGCAGGCGGTGCACGGCGTCGTCGATGACGGCCGGGTCATTGGACGGCAGCACCTGCTGTGTGTCCAGGCCGCCGTGAAAGACGATCTGCCCGCCGTATGCCGCTTTCAAGCGCGCCGGGTCCATGCCGACCGCCGCCGGCTGGATGGGATTCAGCGCGCGCACGCCGATCTCAATCAGGTCGGGGATGATCTCGAACACCGCCCCGCAAGTGTGATGCATATAGGCGGCGTCGGTGAACTGCGCGGTATAAGCGATCCGCTCGCGCATATACGGCTTCACGAACTCGCGCCACATCTCCGGCGACATGAACGGCCCCTTCTGCGTGCCGAAATCGTCGCCGCTGGTGGTCAGGTGCAGGTAGCGGCCCAGCGGCTCGTAATACGCGCGGATGATCGCTTGCTGAAAGGCCAGGATTTTGCCGAAGAGCAGGTGAATGAACTCCGGGTCGAGCGCCAGCATCATCATGATGTGATCGTAGCCGCACAGCCAGCACGCCAGCTCCAGCACGCCGAATACCGGATGCTCGCCCACCACTACATACGGCGTCTGCTCATACAGGAAGCGCGCCTGCTCCGCCAGCCTGTCAAAGATACCGGGGGCCGCCTGCGCGGGTGTCGGAAATTCGTAGCCGGCAATATCATCGATCGTCGCACCGTGCAGCGGGCCTTCCACGATCTCCCAATACAGGCCACTGAAGCGCCGGCGGATGCCGTAACAATCGATCACCTCGGTAGAAGAGATGCTCCGCCGGCGGCCAGTGTCATACTCGATCAACTCACCAACCCGCCGCACATCCACATCGAAGTGTTCGAGGATGCGCCGGTCGAACTTGTGATAATCCGCGGGCCGTGCGCCGGGAAATCCCAGCTTCACGGCCAGCTCTTCGACGGTTCGGTCCACTTCCACCGTGGACTGGGGCGTGCCGCCCAGGTCGATGGGGCAGCGGTCAACCCCCCGATGCGCCAGCGTGAGAGTGAACCGTTCGCGGTAGCTGCTGTTCATCACTACTTCATTCGAGGCAGGTGAGCGGCTACCTCTCGACCGCTACACTGTAACAAAAAGGCTCTTTGAGCGTAACCATCTTTTGAAATGGTCTATTATTTAATCGTTTTGTAACATCGGGATTACGATGCTGTAATACGCTTCTGGTATCTTATCATCAGGAATCAGGACGGAACAAAGCGGCGGTCACAGGAGTGAAATTTCCAGGACGGACACAGGATGTATTCGGATGCACAGGACGTCCGGCTCCAGGAGGGGCAACAAAGGAGTTGACCCAGGAGGAACCCACAGGATTACTTCCAGGAGGGTTGAAGGGCTGTTTTCGGAGGGGCTGGGACGGTCTCCGGAAGCAGCCCTGCTTCGTTTGGTGGGAAGAATCGCCGGGGGACAGACCTCGAATTGAATGCCCATGCGGAAGAGAACAAAGCCCGTTCGAGGGTCTGTCCCCACGAACAGGGAAGCTTTCCTATACGTGGGGACTGACCCTCTGCCAGGTAGAGACTTGGTTGGGTGAGGAGATCCGAGGTCAGTCCCCGGACAATTACTCAGCCAGCCCATCGAACGCTTCGCATATCCACCGGTAATGCTCGTCATCCATCCCCAGCGACGCGTAATCTTCGATGTAGCCGATGTAGCCGCCGTTGAAGGCGCCGAGATGCGTGTTCAGCAGGTGGGCATAATCGCGGATCTCATCGCAAGTGCCGCTGATGGCGCGGCGCTGGTGGTCGACGGCGCAGCAGAAGCAGACCTTGCCGCCGAACTCCCGCGCCAATCGCTCCACGCCGAAGATATCCGGCTGCAGCAGCTCCAGCACGTCCACGCCGATATCAATGAGGTCGCCGATGATGTCGTAGACGTTGCCGCAGGTGTGGAACCAGACCGTCTTCCCCTGCCGGTGCACGCGCGCGAATTGCTCGGCATAGCGGGGACGGAAGGTCTGCCGCCACAGCACCGGGTCGATCATCAACCCTTGCTGGGTGCCCCAGTCGTCGCCGAAGCCCACTGCATCGAGGGCAAACGGCGCCAGTTGCTCGATGAGGCCGTTCTCGAAGTCGAAGACCAGATCGAGCACACGCTGCGCGCGCGCCGGCTCCAGCGCCAGGTCCATGAGGAAGTTTTCGTAGCCGCGCAGGAAGGTGGCCTGGTTGAAGCCGGTGATGCCCAAGCCGAAGCGGAGGAATTTCGCCTCATTGGCCGCGATCCATGCCGTCAGCCCGTCCAGCCGGCCCGACGCCGTGGGGTCAGGCGGGCGATACGTCGCGAACGCTTCCTCATCCGCCAGCGGATGCGTCTCCGGCTGCCCCATGGTGCCGTCCAGGCTATGCCAGGCGTATCCCCACTCCGTCACCCCCGGCGTGTCCGGCGCGAACCCCGTCGCCGGCGCAAAGCCGCACGTCAGGATATCCGAGCGCTCGACATTACGGTTGAAATACAGCACCGGCACCCGCGGCGGCCCGGAAAAGGCGATGGCGCGCTGGACGATCTCCTTCGATGTCATTCGGCCGGTTCCTCGAAGCCGATCTCCCAGATCGCCGCCAGGTCGCGCTGGGAGTAGGCGCGGAAGGCGGTGAGGGTATTGGTGCCGGTGATGCCGGCGATCGTCTGCAGATGCCCGGCAACCAGGTCGGCCAGCTCTTCATGCTGGTGCACGCGGGCGATGGCCACGATGTCGTACATCCCGGCCACCGAATACGCTTCGGCGATCCCCGGCAGGCGGATCAGCGCCTCGGCGACTTCCGGCACGCGCCCCTGCGCGGTATTGATCAAGATAATCGCAGTGACCATAAGGTGTCCTCCGGCTAAGAGATTCTGCGGGAAGCACGGCGGTCCTTTCGGTTGGAAGAATGGAAGATTGGAAGGGATATTGCCCGTAGCCGCACCCTCTACGGGTGCGCTAGGTAAGCCTGTATGCATGATATAAGCGCAGTGGACCGAGCATTATTCATATAACCTGGACTCATAGCACCCGTAACTCTTATACACATCTTTTCGATCACAGCGCGCATACCCACCTTATTCATACAGGCTTACCTGGCGCACCCGTAAAGGGTGCGGCTACGGGCTTTCTCATTCTTCCACCCTTCCAACCTTCCAATCTTCCACCCATCCATCGGCACATTGCGCCTTCGCGCCTTTTCCGTTATCCTCATGGTAGGGCAGCCCGGCAAGGCATGCCGCCGCTTCACCACACGGATGCCAGCAAGATTGATTTTCATCCGTTGTGTCCATAATGGTATCAGAGGTCGGCAATGGCCATGACGGCCCCATCCGTACAAACAGAAATGGCGCTCATTCGCCGCGTCCAGCAGGGAGACGGGGTCGCCTTTGATCGTCTCGTCGAGCTGTATTCGACGCGCGTCTACAACCTCGCCTACCGCATGATCGGCAACGCGGAGGATGCGCAGGATGCGGCGCAGGAAGCCTTCCTGCGCATTTACGATGCGCTGCCGAAGTTCCGCGGCGATGCGTCCTTTTCCACCTGGATGCACCGCATTGTGATCAATGTGTGCCATGATGAAATGACAAGACGCCGCCGGCGGCCGCCGACCCTCACTGAGCTGGCGACGGAGGATGGCGACGGCGGCACGCTGGCCGAGCAGGCCACCACCGGCGAAACGGCGGAGGATGCCGTGCTGCGGCAGGAGCGCCAGCAGGCATTACACCACGCCATCACCACCTTGCCCCCACCCTTCCGCGAAGTACTGGTCCTCTACGATCTGCAGGGCTTCAGTTACGATGAGATCGCGGAGATGCTGCGCGTGAACATGGGCACCGTCAAATCGCGCCTGAATCGGGCGCGCAATCTGCTGCGTGAAAAAATTCGCGGCGAGCGGGAACTTTTTGGCATAACGGACAGTCGGAGTAGATGATGAAAGCGGCGCATGTTGCCGAGTATTATACCGCCTACCTTGAAGGGAGCCTGCCGAAGGATCTCCGGCAGGAAGTGGCGCGCCACCTGGAGGCCTGCCCGCAGTGCGCGGCAGAGCTGGAGGAAATGCGCCTGCTCGTCACCGGCCTGCACGAGCTGCCGGAGATGCCGGCGCCCGCGAACTTCGCCGCCGGGGTGCGCGCGCGGCTGGATGCCCGCCGCCCGGCGCGACCCTGGTTTCTGCGCGTGCCGGTGCTGGCCGGCGGCACGTTGGCGGCCGCGGCGCTGGTGCTGGCCATCATTATCGCCCCCAACCTGCAGGCGCCACGCGAGACGATGGTCGCCAGCCAGCCCAAAAGCACGGCGGAAAATGCCTGGAAAGACACGACGCCGAACGCGGATACCGAATTGAAGGCGCGCGGCTTCGCGACTAAGCCACCCACAACGGCAGCAGCGCCGACACCGGCGGCGCCGGTGCCGGTGCCGGACCCGTTTGCCCACGGCAACGGCGACATGCGAATGGAAAAAGCGCCGATGACGGCGCCGGCCAGCCCATCTCCGGCGGACCAACCGGGCGCAGGCAGCAAACTGCAGAGCAGATTTTATTTAGATAGCAGCAACGGTTCCGCCTTCAAGCTGGATAATAGCAAGGATAAACGCCTGGAGTTCGATGAGCGTTCACCAGGTATCGCCGACCCGACGCCGTCCATGAAGCCCGAGAGCCGAGTTGACGAACCGGCGCCGACCATGATGGCGAAATTGCCGCCGGCCACCGCAGAGGATGAAACACCAGCCCCTGTGACTAGTACGGCCGGGACCACCGGGCCGGCGGGACCGGCGGGAACGCCGGGAGCAACCAGGCCGGATGAAGCGAAATCGTCGGCAGATTATACACGCTCGAGCACCACGCCGGCTGGCGGAACCGATGGAGCCGCCGGCAATCTTCACATGAACGATCAAGCACTGACGATGGCGGACGCATCGGGAAATGGTGGAGGACGGCAATTTGACAGCGATTTGAGACTGCAATCTGTCGAATCCGGCGCGCTGGTGCTGCGCAGCGCCGTGGTGAAGGGCGCGGAAGCCACCGTCACCGTGGAAACAATGGCGCCGGCGCCGACCGGTCTCATGCTGCTGCCCGTCGAGCCCACGCGTGGGAAGACGCGCAGTTACCCGCTGTCGGCGACAGCGCGCACCGCCACCTTTACGCTGCCATTGCAGCGCGGCGGCAGTGTCTTCGAGCTGACGGTGAATGCCGGAAACGCGACGACGCAAGCCTACCTGGCGGCGCCGGACACCGGCGTGCGCAAGACGAGCTTCACCCTCAACGTGAAGAAAGCGCCGATGCTCGACGCGCTGCGGCAACTGGCGGTCGCCGGCAAGTTGTTCATCCTGTGCCCGGCGCCGCTGGCCGAAAAGCAGGACATCACCTTCACCGCCCGCGGCGCGCAGCCCATCCCGGCGCTGTCCGAGCTCGCTTTCCAGCACGGCCATCAGGCGGTCATCATCGGCAACGTCGTCATTCTGATACCGAAAACTCAGATCCCCTGAACCGCGGGACGCTTCTGCCCCGGCAACCCCCTTTCTCTCCCTGGCGGAATACGCTAGAATGAGGTGATCTCTTATTACAACGGCACTCTCGTAAAAGCAGGAATGTTTGAGACCAGGCCTACTGGCAACCGTTCAGTTGCTGAATAAGCCAAACCGAATTCGTCCTATATTTTCGAGCGAGAGTAATGTTGTAATATTTCACCGGAGGTGCAAGATGACTTCTCGTGAGCGCGTTCGCGCCGCGCTGGCGCACCGGACCCCCGACCGCACGCCGATCGACCTGGATTCCACGCCGGTCTCCGGCATCGCCGCCGGCACGCTGGCGAAGCTGCGCGCCGGGCTGGGCCTGCCGTCGTCGCCGATCAAGGTGCACGAGCCCTTCCAGGTGCTCGGCATGGTGGAGGCGGACGCCCGCGCGCTGCTGGGCGTCGATACCGTGCCCGTGCGCTCGCCGATGACCATGTTCGGCTTCCGCAACGAAAATTGGAAACCCTGGCAGCTCTTCGACGGCACCGAAGTACTGGTGCCCGGCGGCTTCGTCTACACCACCGGCGCGGACGGCGACCTGTACCTGTACCCCGGCGGCGACACCAGCGTGGCGCCCTCCGGCCACATGCCCAAAGGCGGCTATTATTTCGACGCCATCGTGCGCCAGGAGCCCATCGACCCGGACACGCTGCGCCCGGAGGAGTGGGCGGAGGGGCAATTCGGCATTATCCCCGACGACGAGTTGGCCAACATGCAGCAGCAAGCCGAGGATCTCTATGCGAATACCGACCTCGCGCTGGTACACTGGTTCGGCGGCGGCGGGCTGGGCGACATCGCCGTGGTGCCCGGCCCCGGCAACAAGCACCCGAAGGGCATCCGCAGCCCGGAAGAGTGGTATGTCGCGCACATGGAATACCCGGAGTACATCAAGGGCATCTTCCAATTGCAGACCGAGTGCACCATGCAGAACCTGAAGCTGCTGCGCCAGGCGCTGGGCGACCGCATCGAAGTGATCGGCCTGAGCGGCACCGACTTCGGCGCGCAGAGCGGGCCGTTCATCAGCCCGGTCGCCTACAGAGAGTTCTTCATGCCGCATCATCGGCGCATGATCGAGTGGATTCATGGGAACACCAATTGGAAAGTGCTATTCCACACCTGCGGCTCGATCAACGCGTTTATGGACGACCTGGTGGAGGCCGGCGTGGATATCGTCAACCCGGTGCAGTGCTCGGCGGTGGGCATGGAGCCGGAGACGCTGAAGGCGAAGTGGGGCGATAAAATGGTGTTCTGGGGCGGCGCCATCGACACCCAGCGCGTGCTGCCCTTCGGCACGCCGGACGAAGTCCGCGCGCAAACCGCGGAGCGCCTGCGCGTGCTGGGCCAAAACGGCGGCATGGTCGCCTGCGCCATCCATAACATCCAGCAGAACACGCCGGTGGACAACATCCTGGCGTTCTTCGAGACGGTACGGACGACGAAGATGTAATCGTTTTATCTGCAGATTGAAAGGATTGAAATGAAAATTATACATCTTTTTTAATCATTTAAATCTGCAGAAAAAAGAAGCACATGCCGTATGAAAGGTTGTAAGTGAAGATTCTCGACCGGTATATCATGGCGTCCATCGCCGGGACGTTTCTGTTCAGCATCGCCATGTTCATGGGGCTGCTGCTGGCGATGGATTTGATGAAGAAGCTGGTGGAGCTGATCGCCGAGCAGGGGGTGCCGGCGTCGATCGCGCTGAAGATCTTCGCCTACCGTATCCCCGGCATGCTGGTCTACGCCTTCCCGATGAGCGTGCTGCTCAGCATCCTGCTGGTCTTCAACCGCATGTCATCGGAGAGCGAGATGGTCGCCATCCGCGCGGCGGGCATCAGTTTCGCGCGCATCGTGGTGCCTGCGCTGATCGTGGCCCTCATCGTCAGCGGCATCACCTATATCATTTCCGACCGCTTCGTGCCCGTGGCCGGCCAGCGCGCTGCCGAGCTGACGAAGCTGGCGCTGGAAAAGAGCGAATCGTCGCATCCGGTGGCATTCACCCACGAGGGGGAGGATAACCGCGTCCAGTATACGGTCTTCGCCACCAATCTCGACATCAAGCATGGCATGATGAACGGCGTGGTGCTGGAGTGGTACCGCGATGGTAAACCCTCCATCCGCATCTATGCCGAAGTGGCGAAATGGCTGCCGCTGGAGGGGCGCTGGGAATTCCAGCAGCCGTTTTATGTGACGTCGGTGGATCCGCAGCATCGAGACGGATTCGCCGTCCAATCCGGCGGCACCAACTCGAAGATCGACATCGCCGATTATACGCTGATGCTGAAGGAAAATCCGATCGAGCTGCGGTCGGATAAAAAGAACGCCGAGGAATTCACCGCCCGTCAACTGCAGACCTGGGTTCAGCGCCTGCAGAAGAACGGGGGAAATGCGGACCAACTCGGTAAGATGCGCATGTGGTTGGCGCAGCGCTACGCCACACCCTTCACCTGCCTGGTCTTCGCGCTCATCGCCGCCCCGCTGGGCCTGCGCCACCACCGTACCAGCAACGCCATGGGCCTGGGCATCAGCCTGCTGGTCATCTTCGGCTACTATTTCTTCTCCGTCTATCTGAATACGTTCGGCGAAGCCGGCCGCATGCCCGCCTGGTTGGCCGCCTGGCTGCCGAATATGCTGGGTGGCATTCTGGGCGTGGTGTTGATTTATCGCGCGAATAAATAACCCGGTAAGGGGACTGTCCCCTCCCACCGTGAGACAGCGACGGGAACGCCGGCAGGCCAGCGATGGATACAAGCTAGGGACTGTCCCCGCCGTAACACGGAAGCGGTTGCGTTGAAGGGGACAGTCCCTAAGATTATGTTAGCGAGCACGAAATGAGAGGACGGGCACTGGTCCCGCAGGGAGGGGACAGTCCCTGAGTTTACCTATGCCAACCCGCACCGAACACGACCTCCTCGGCGCACGCGAGGTGCCGGCGGACGCGTATTATGGGATTCACTCGCTGCGGGCGGCGGAGAATTTTCCGCTGCTGGGGCAGCCGCTGCATCCCGTGCTCATCTCCGCGCTGGCGCAGGTGAAGGCGGCGTGCGCGCGCGCCAACGCCCGCACCGGGCACCTGGAGCCGAAACTGGCCGACGCCATCATTCAAGCGGCGGAGGAAGTGGCGGCAGGCGCGCTGCACGAGCAATTCATCACGGATGCACTGCAGGGCGGCGCCGGCACCAGCGCCAACATGAACATCAACGAGGTGCTGGCCAACCGCGCGCTGGAGATCCTCGGCGAATCCAGGGGGCATTACCAGCTTCTCGATCCCCTCGACCACGTCAACATGCAACAGTCCACCAATGACGTCTTCCCCACCGCCCTGCGCGTGGCGGCGCTGCGGCTGCTGTTGCCGCTGATCGAGGATTTCGCCAACCTGCAGGCGGCGCTGCAGGAGAAGGAGCAGGAATACGCGGCCACCCTCGCCCTCGGCCGCACGGAGATGCAGGACGCGGTGCCCATCACCTGGGGCCAGCGCTTTGCGGCGTGGGCACAGGCGGCGCAGCGCGACTGGTGGCGGCTGCACGTGGTGGAGGAAAAGCTGCGCCAGGTGAACCTGGGCGGCACCGCGGTGGGCACCGGGCTGAACGCCGACCGCAAGTATATTTACGTGGTGACGGACTACCTGCGCGAGCTCACCGGCCTCAACCTGGCGCGCGCGGAGAATACAATTGATCTCACGCAAAACGCCGACGTATTCGTGGAAGTCTCCGGCCTGCTGAAGACCGCCGCCGTCACGCTGGCGAAGATCGCCGCCGACCTGCGTCTGCTCTCCTCCGGCCCGCGCGGGGGCATCCGCGAGGCGCTGCTGCCGGAACAGCAAGCCGGCTCCTCCATCATGCCCGGCAAGGTCAACCCGGTGATCCCGGAGGCGATGACGCAGGCCGCCTACCAGGTAATGGCCAACGACCAGGCCATCACCCTCGCCGCGCAGGCCGGCCAGCTCGAGCTCAACGCCTTCCTGCCCCTCATCGCCCATAACCTGCTGGAATCCCTCGGCCTGCTGCACGGCGCGGTCACCATCTTCATCGACAAATGCCTGACCGGCTTGCAGGTGGACGAGCCGCGCGCGCACCACTGGCTCGACAGCAGCTTCGCCCTCGCCACCGCCGTCTCCCCCTATCTCGGCTACCACCTCGCCGGCGAAGTCGCCCGCGAAGCTGCCCACCGCAAAACCACCGTCCGCGACGTCCTCATCGAGCGCAACCTTTTTACCCCCGAAGAGCTCGACCAGATCACCGCCGCGTATGAGCTGACCACGCCGGGGGTGGCGGGCGAGAAGGTGGTAAAGAAGCGGACACACGATGGTATCATTGAGAAGGAATGACTTTATCTTTGCGTCCTTTGCGTGAAACCATCAACCGCTGTTATTATTTCACGCAAAGGACGCAAAGAACGCAAAGAATGAAGGGATGTCCCATGATCTACTTCCTCCTGGTAGCATTCATCACTCTCTGCGCCTGCGTGCAAGCGCAGGAACCCGTGCTCCCCGCCACAGTCGAGCTCATCTGCATCGACCCCGTCGCCACCGGCTACGCCACTTTCCAGAGCCACAACCAGAAGGTGGTCACCAACCGGTACGGCATTTTCGAGAGTCATATCCGCACCCGGAACGAGGAGTATACGGCGCAGGACTGGCGGCTGTCGCGCAGCACGGATGGGGGGAAGACTTTTACCACGCTGATCGAGCAGGTCGATGCCACCAATCCACCGCCCATCGAGACCGACGCCGCGGGGAATATTTACCTGGTGCGCGTGGACTGGAAGGACAACAACGCCTACCTCTACCGCTTCCTGGCGGAGAAGGAATTCAAGGATCCGGTCATCACTACCATCCCCAACGGCGCAGGCGGCAAGTATGCGCTGGCGCTGGACGAGCAGCGGAAGCAGCTCTATTACTTCTCCAACAACAACACCTTCCACACCCTCGGCTTCGACGGCGTGTTGAAGGGCTCGTACCAGATCACGAAGGACGGTCCTCACGCCTGCATCATGTATCCGCAAGTCTGCGTGGACGCGGACGGCAACGTGCACGCCGCCTGGACCACGCAGAAGCACGGCATTTACATGTATTGGGACATCCACCATATGGTCTCGCCGGACGGCGGGAAGAGCTGGCGCAACCTGGATGGCACGCCGGTCGCCACCCCGGTGACCGGCGACGACACCGGTCCCACGCTGCTCGTTTCCCGCGACGATGAGTTCGAGGTGCACACCTTCCTGGCGAACATGCTCGTCCACAGCGGCAAGGTGCACTTCACCTACCTGGCGCAGTCGCAACCCCAGCGGGAGCATTACCTGCGTTACGACGTCGCCACCGGCAAGCGCGACGTGAACCTGTGGCCGGAGTTCAAAGGCGAGACGATAAAACTCTCAGGGCTCGACGGCTTCTTCGCCAGCCGGGCGAACGATCCGAAGGCGCCGCTTTATTGCGTAATGCCCTGGCAAGGCCATGTCGCCTGCCTGGAGAGCACCGACAACGGCGCCAGTTGGCACGACTACGCCCGCAGCGAGGGAACCTACAACCCATACTCCATCGGCGGCTCGCGCGAGATTTCCGCCGACGGCTATATCATCGGCACGTTCACCGACAGCATCGCCTCTCCCGCCAACCTCGATCCGCAATGTAAAGTCTACCTCATCAAAATCAAGGCGCGGTGAGGCAGGCTGTTCCATCGATCCGGACATTAACGAATCGATCGCATTGACGAACACGCGCGTGCATAGTATAAATAATAGCAATCAAGAGAGTATGCCAGCACTACCAGGCCGGCGCTATAAATTAATGGTCGTTCATTATGTCAGTCAATGAGTCACAGCCTACTGCCGGAATGTTCCGCGCGTTTGCCGTATGGTGTACCATCATCCCGGTGGCGGTCAGCGCCATCATGCTGCCGGGCTGGCTCTTTGCCCCCTCCTTCATGGCCTCCCTGCCGGACTTTCTGAGCCAGAAACCGACAGCCGTGCTCGGGGTGTTGCTGCTCGGTGTTGCGCTGTTTCTACAGCTTCGCCCGTCGACCGGCCATGCCGATCGTCGACGGGTGATCGCGCGGTGCTGCGGACTCCTGGCGGCGTTGATCGGCGCTGCCGGCATCGTGGAGTATGCCACCAACGCCGTCTACAGATTCCACCGGCTGCTGGCGCCCGGCTTCTCCGGCGAACCCGCGTTCCTGCGCATAGCGCTGATGGCCGCGGTCAACCTCGTGCTGCTCGGGATGGCACTGGTGGTGATCGACCGGCCGATACGCAGGCGTTGGTGGCCCGCGCAAACACTGGCACTGTTGAGCGGTCTGATCTCTCTCTTCGCGCTGTTGGGCTATCTGATCGGTGTGACCGCCTTTTACCGCGTGGCATACACGAACCCGATCACCATACACACGACCGTGCTCTTCATCCTGCTGGCCGCCGGCGTCCTCTGCTCCCGGCCAACCGACGGCATGATGCGCACCTTCACCAGCGACGGCCCGGGCGGCACCATTATGCGCCGGCTGCTGGTCCCGGTGCTGTTGTTCACGCTGCTGATCGGGTGGGCGCTGGCATTCGTGCAGCAAACACGACTGCTTGATAATCATCTTGCGGTCGCACTGGCCACGGTTATTATCAGCGTCGTCTTCACCTCACTGGTCGCCCACATCGCCGTCACGCTGCAGGCGGCGGATACCGAGCGTAAGCGCGCGGAGGAGGAGGTGCGGCAGTTCAACCGGGAACTGGAACAGCGAATTCACGAGCGCACGGGGGAAATCGAGGCCGCGTCACAGTATGCACGGACATTGCTCGAAGCGAGCCTGGACCCGCTGGTGACCATCGGGCCGGACGGCAGCATTACCGACGTCAACCTGGCGACCGAAGAGGTGACCGGCGTCCCGCGTGAACGACTGATCGGCACCGACTTCGCCGATTATTTCACCGAGCCGGGACAGGCGCGTGCCGGGTATCAACAGGTCTTTTCCCAGGGCATGGTGCGCGATTATCCGCTGGTTATCCGCCATCTGTCCGGCAAGACCACCGACGTGCTGTATAATGCCTCGGTGTATCGGGATGCACAGGGTAATGTGCAGGGCGTCTTCGCCGCCGCGCGCGACATCACCGAGCGCAAAAAGGCGGAAGAGCGGCTGCAGGCCGCATCGCAATACACGCGCACGCTCATCGAAGCCAGCCTCGACCCGCTGGTCACCATCGGGCCGGACGGGACGATCACCGACGTGAACGCCGCCACGGAAACGGTGACCGGCGTCACGCGCGAGCGGTTGATCGGCACGGATTTCGCGGACTATTTCACCGAGCCGAACAAGGCGCGCGAGGGATACCAACTGGTGTTTTCCCGCGGGCTGGTGCTCGATTACCCGCTGGCCATCCACCACGTCTCCGGGCGGATCACCGATGTGTTGTATAACGCCACCGTGTATCGGGACGCGGCGGGCGTCGTGGCCGGCGTGTTTGCCGCCGCACGCGACATCACCGAGCGGAAAAAGGCCGAGGAAGCCATCGAACGATTGAACGATGACTTGCGGCGCCGCACCGTCGAGCTCGAAGCCAGCAACCGCGAGCTGGAAGCGTTCAGTTATTCGGTGTCGCATGACCTGCGCGCGCCGTTGCGCAGCATCGACGGCTTCAGTCTGGCGCTGGTGGAGGATTACCACGCCATCCTGGACGACCAGGGACAGGACTTCCTGCATCGCATCCGCGCCGCCTCGCAGCGGATGGGCCAGTTGATCGACGACCTGCTGCAGTTGTCGCGCGCCACCCGCGCCCAGATGCGCTTCGTCACCATCGACCTGAGCGAGCTGGCGCGGTCGATCCTCGATGAATTGCATCAGCGCGACCCCGACCGCGTCGTGGAGGCATCGATCGCACCCGGGGTCAAAGCGGAAGGCGATCCCGATCTGCTGCGCATCGTGCTGGGGAATTTGCTGGGCAACGCCTGGAAGTTCACCGGAAAACTCCCGGTCGCCAGTATTGAGTTCGGTGTAACAACACAAAAGGATGAAACGCTGTATTATATCCGGGATAACGGCGCCGGATTTGACGCAACATACGCCGACAAGCTGTTTTTGCCTTTCCAACGCCTGCATGCCGCCGACGAATTCCCCGGCACGGGAATCGGCCTCGCCCTGACCCAGCGGATCATCCGCCGTCACGGGGGGCGCATCCGGGCCGAAGGATTGGTGGATGGAGGCGCCGCGTTCTACTTTACTATGAAGCCAGCGGAGGTAACAGCCAATGAGCAGCCAGATCATTCTACTGATTGAAGACAATCCGGATGACGTCGCGCTGACCTTGCGCGCGTTGAAACGGGCGAACATCGCCAATGATATCGTGGTGGTCCGCGATGGCGTGGAAGCCCTCGACTACCTGTTCTGCACGGGCGCCTATGCGGACCGTGACCCGAGCATCTCGCCGGCGGTGATGCTGCTGGACCTGAAGTTGCCGAAAGTCGGCGGCCTGGAGGTGCTGGCGAAAGTGCGCGAAGACCCGCGCACCCGTACCGTGCCGGTGGTGATCCTCACCTCCTCGAAAGAGGAGCAAGACATCGCGATGGGGTACAATCTCGGCGCCAATAGTTATATTCGGAAACCGGTGGATTTTAATCAATTTGCGGAGGCGGTGCGACAGCTCGGTGTATACTGGCTGCTGCTCAACGAGCCGCCGCCGGTGGGGAAATCATAAATGATCGAGACATTGCATGTGCTAATCGTGGAAGATTCCGAGGATGACGCCTTGCTGCTGGAGCGCGCCTTGCGCCGCAACGGGCTGAAGACGGAGTCCAGACGCGTCGATACCGCCGAGGCGATGCGCGCCGCGTTGGGCGAGCGCCTGTGGGATGTCGTCATCTCCGACTATGTGATGCCGCAATTCAGCGGGCTGGCGGCACTGCAGGTGCTGCACGAGTCGGGACAGGATTTACCGTTCATCATGGTCTCCGGCAAGGCGGGAGAAGAGACGGCCGTCGAGGCGATCCACGCAGGCGCCGGCGATTACCTGTTGAAGGACAACCTCACCCGGCTCGTGCCCGCCATCGAGCGCGAACTGCGCGAAGCGGCCGGGCGCCGGGAGCGCCACGCCGCGGAGGAAGAACTGCGGGTGAGCGAAGCCCGTTTCCGCGCCACCTTCGAGCAGGCGGCGGTCGGCATGGCGCACGTGGGGCTTGACGGCCGCTTCCTGCGCGTCAACCGGAAGCTCTGTGACATCATCGGATATCCCGAAGAAGAATTGCTGCAAATCACTTTCCAGCAGATCACCCATCCGGACGACCTGGAAGCCGATATCGCACAACGACAGCACCTGCTGGCCGGTGAGATCAACACATTTACCATGGAGAAGCGTTATCTCCGTAAGGACGGCTCGACGGTCTGGGTCAATCTCACCGATTCCGTGCTCCGCGACCGTGCGGGCACGCCGGAATATTTTATCGTGGTGGTGGCGGACGTGACCGCACTGCACGAACTGCAGGAACAGCAGCGAGTCTTCATCCACATGGTGTCGCACGATCTGCGCTCGCCGTTGACCGTTATCCTGGGGAATACTCAGATTATCGAAGAGATGATGACCGCGGAGCCGTTCGGCGACCCGATGCCGACCTGCATCGCCTCGGTGCGGCGCAGCGCGGAACGCCTGAACGTGATGATCGATGACCTGACCGACGCCGCCCGCATCGAAGGACGGCAACTGCAACTGAAGCTGCGCGAGGTGAGGCTGGCGGATTTCGTGCAGGATATCTTGCAGCGCTTCGGCACGGCACTCGGCGCCGAACGCATACAGACCGCCTTCCCGGCCGGCCTTCCCCCACTGCAGGCCGATGCCGACCGGCTGGAGCGCATCTTGCTGAACCTGCTGTCCAACGCGACGAAGTATTCGGCGCCCGGCACGGAGATCATGCTTGCCGCGCAACGGGAGGCGGACGGCGTCACCGTGACGGTGAGCGACCGCGGGGCCGGCATCGCGGCGGACGACCTGCCGCACATTTTCGAGCGCTTTTACCGTGCGACCGGCGTCACCCGCAAAGCGGAAGGCATCGGCCTCGGTTTGTATATCACCCGCCTGCTGGTGGAAGCGCACGGTGGGCGCATCTGGGTGGAGAGCCGGCCGGGAGAAGGCAGCACCTTTTCCTTTACGTTGCCGACCGTCGGCCCGGTCGACGCTTCCTCCATCACCGCATCGGCTGCCGAATGATCGTGCGCCACTTCTCCGGTGGCACGCGGCGGGTGTCGCTCAGGTAAATCTCATGGTGCTTGCCGGAGAGCGCGCAGCCCTGGGCGGCGATGAAAGCGTGCAATCCGGCAATCGCCGGACCTTCCTCGGAATAGGGACCGATGAAGAGTACCTGCGCGCTCAATCCTTCGTCATACGTCTCCAGCCGCGCCTTGCGCACGGCAGCCAGCCCCTTCTTGCGCTCCACCTCATCGGCCGCCCACGCCAGCAGCTCCGGGGTGACCACCTCCGGCTGCAGCATCATCAGCGTCCACAGCCACTCGGCCTTCGGCGTGTTGGCGAAGTCGGCCATGTCCTCCGCCCACCACAGCCCCTCCGGCGACATCACCGGGTAATCGATCTCGCGCTTCTTCATCTCGAACTTCATCGTGTAGGCCAGCGAATACAGCACCTGCATGGCCTCCGCGAACGCCGGCGCCGTGTTGGGGTCGCCCGCGCCGTCAATCATCAGGTACGGCAGCGGCGGCACCTCCACCCGCGCCGGCGCATCAACCTTCGCGGTATACAGCGCTTTGTATTGCTTTTTCAGATCGATGGTTTGCATGGAGTGGCCTCCTTTACGGCCCTGAAAGGGCCACGGATTTTAGCCCGGGGTCGCAACACGGTCGCGGAAGGACGCGCGACCCCCGGGGAAGCTCTGGCAACTAGAGGATACACCCTCCCGTTACGGAAGGGTCAAGAGGGTATGGAAAGAAATACCGATAATGGTAATCAGCAATAAGGCATTAGTAAGCATACCAAGTTATGGGGAGGCAGCATGATGCATAATATTAGCTTTGAATTTCAGGCATGGGATTCTCATATTGAGTCATTACTTGCTGCTGCAATGGAGCAGTTAACGATCAACTTGACATTCTCTGAAGCCGACATCTGGAGAGAATTCCGTCCTGTGAATATTCAGGAAGGCGACATATCAATCATTCTCGGCACCGTTAAAGAGTGGACAACACGAATGCTTGAGGCAGGAAGCCGAATCGCTAACGACCCAGATATCCAGGAGCGAATGCCTGAGGCTATCTTTGTATTCATATTCTTCGGTGCTGATAATCGCCTTCATATGAATGGTGTCTTTAGTTATATCGTTGAGGGTGAGAAATGCCTGGCCAATGAGGGGGTGCAGTGCAATATCGTAAAATTGAGCCCCAATGCATACCGGTGCTTCCTCACATCTGAAGAAGCATGGAGAGCTGCACAAGATGAATTATATTTTACCGCTACCGCATCGACCGAGGAACTGAAGCAAAAGTATCTTGTATTCCAAGGTAAACCATACAGTCGAGAAAAGCCTGAAGAGAAACCCGGCGAATAGAGAAAGGTACCGTTATCACGCTCGCACCTTGAAGGAGCGCCGGGAAAATAATACGGCCTGGCTTTCGAATACAAGGTGGATAATCGTTCCCGCCGCCCCTTCAGGGCGGAATGCATCTTTGGTGCTCACCTTCCCCAGGGTTGCGACCCTGGGCTAAAATCCGCGGCCCTTTCAGGGCCTGAATAAATACGATTGGCATGGAGTACGAGAAAGAGGATGGGGGTGAAAGGCAGGTTTGGAATCTCGCAGACAGGGTATAAACCGATTGCATACTGATACCGGCGGCTACTTCACCGTCGAACAATTCTGCGCCTGGTATGAGCTCGATGATTGCCAGGTCGGATGCCACCCCACGGAACCCCTTGATGGAATATCAAACCACCTCCATAATGGAACACCAGTTTCCTTTGCATGCCTGCCGGTTATCGGCATCCTGCAATCGATCTTTCGGTGAGAAATATCCTACCTATCATTTTGATGTTTTTTTCATGGAATTGAGCGTGGAACGCCCCATAAACCGGCATATGAGGTAGATCGACCATGACCGAGATACGCGAGTCACAGCTGGCAACAACCGCGGCAGCCACCGCCCGCTTCCCCTTCATCTTCGGCGCCCAGTATTACCGTGCGCCGACGCCGGAGCCGGAGTGTTGGGAAGGTGACCTGCGGCGCATGCGCGAGCTGGGGTTCAACGCGGTGAAGTTCTTCGTGCAGTGGCGATGGTCGCACCGGACGCCGGAGGGGTTCTACTTCGACGACCTGGACCGGCTGCTGGAGTTGGCGGAGGCGAACGGACTGGGCGTGACGTTGAATATCCTGCTCGACATGTCGCCGACGTGGCTGTTCCGCGAGTTTCCGGACGCGAAGCAGATCGACGCGCAGGGGCGGGTGGTGGAGCCGTATGCCGTGTCGCACCGCAGCATCGGCGGGCATCCGGGGCCGTGTTACCGCCACCCGGGGACGCTGGCGGCGCGGCGGCGGTTTGTGGAGACGGCGATCGCGCATTTCCGCGGATACCCGGCGCTGTCGATGTGGGATGTGTGGAACGAGCCGGAGCTGTCCTTTCAGCAGCGCACGCCGGACATGGGCAACATGGCCTGCTACTGCCCGTACTGCCACCAGGGGTTCATCGGGTGGCTGCAGGCGAAGTACAGCGACCTGGAGCGGCTGAATGAGGTGTGGGGCCGGCCGTATCAGGCGTGGGACGAGGTGGAGATGCCGCGGGTGACGGGGGCGATCACCGACTTCGTGGACTGGCGCGAGTTCCACCTGGACACCATGACCGCGGAGGCGCGCTGGCGGCTGGAGGCGGTGAAACGGCTCGACCCCGATCACGGGCGCTACCTGCACGTGGTGCCGGTGTGGTTCAACGCGGTGACCTGTGCTGACGATTATGCCCTCGCCGAGCCGTGCGAAGTCTTCGCCGCCACCATGAACGGCACGCCGGCGGCGACGATCCAGGTCGTCTCCGCCGCGCGGGGCAAGGTCTGCTACAACGTGGAGAGCCACCTGAACCACGGCTGCCTGGCCATGCATCAGCCCATTGTGGATGCGGAGAAGCTGCGGCGCGATTTTCTGCCGCAGATCGGGCTGGGCATCAAGGGGTTCCTCTTCTGGCAGTACCGGCCGGAGGTGCTGGGGAACGAGGCGCCGTCGTGGGGGCTGGTACGGCCCGACGGCACGGATCGCCCGGTGACACAGGCGGCGCGGGACTTCTGGGCGGCGCTGCAACCCTATGCAGACGACCTGCTCAAGGCGAAACCGGTTCCGCCGCGCGTCGGCATCTGGAAAAGCCGGAAGAACGAGATCTTCCACTTCTGCATCGACGGCAGCGTGGCGCCGCTCAACGCCGCCATCGAGGCGTATACACAGGCGCTCTACTGGCGCAGCATCCCCTTCGAGTATGTCTCCGGGCAGCGGCTGGAGGCGGGCGAACTGGACGGGCTGGACCTGCTCATCCTGCCGTGCGGCTACTACCTGACCGATGAAGAGGCGGCGGCGCTGGACCGCTGGACCCGCGCCGGCGGCGTGCTGCTGGCGGAGGCGCACCTGGCCGGCTACAGCGCCACCCGCGGCCGTCACAGCCGCGTGCTGCCCGGCGCCGGGCTGGCGGAATCGTGGGGGCTGCGCGAGGTGGAGAATACCTCATCCTATCACCTGCGCCTGGATGAACGGAATGCACTCGACGCCGGCCTGCCGGAAGACGTGCGCAAAGCGCTGGCCGCCTTCGGCGCCACCGGCGGCATATTCTTCCCAATCAAGCTGACGAACGGCGACATCGTCTGGGGCGCGCACCGCTACGCTGAGTTGGCCGGTGAGAATCTCACCTCGGAAGGCACCTTCACCGGCGCCGCCCCCTGCCTGGCCTCCATCGAAATCGGAAAGGGCAAGATCATCTACTGCGGCACCAGCTTCGGCCTGGCCGCCGAGCGGAGCGATGCCGGACTGCAGGCGATGCTCGACAACGCCCTCGGCGTCGCCGGCATCTCCCCCACCCTCGGCATCAGCGCGGAACTGCCTGGCACGGTGCATCTGGACGTGCTGACCGGCGACGCGGGCCGCTTTGCCGTGCTCATCAACCGTGCGGAGCAGGGGCAGCGAATCACTTTGGCCGGAGAGGGCCGTTGGCGTGGACTCTTTACGGGCTTGAATTGGCAGCTTATGGGAGACACAACGCAAACGGTTCCCGCGACATATGCGGAGTTCTTCGTGCTGGAATAATGGGCTGATCTCCTCAACCGTCAGGTTTGGATAACCTATCCCGGCTTAACAATCATGGTAGGTTCAGACCACCATGATTGAGATCAAAAACATTACCGTGAAGAACGGTCGCTTCGTGCTGTCGGAGATCTCTTGCGAGATTCCGGACGGGCGGTACGGCGTGTTGATGGGGAAGACGGGGGCGGGCAAGACGACGCTGCTGGGGGCGGTGTGCGGGTTACTGCCGGTGACGGCGGGGCGGGTGCGCATCGACGGGCGGGGCGTGACGGAGCTGCCGCCGGCGCAACGGGGGATTGGTTACGTGCCGCAGCACTGCATGCTGTTGCCCAGCATGGACGTGCGCCACAACCTGGCCTTTCCGCTGTGGGTGCGGAGGTGGTCGCCGGAGGCGATGGGTGAGCGGGTCGCGGAGCTGGCGATGCAGTTGGATATCAAGCCGCTGCTCGACCGCGACATCAAGGGTTTGAGCGGCGGGGAACGCCAGCGCGTGGCGCTGGGAAAGGCGTTGGCGGCGTATCCGCGGGTGCTGTGCCTGGACGAACCGCTAAGCGCGATGGACGAGAGATCGCGGGAGGGGTTGTATCAACTCCTGACGATCATCAAGGAGCTGTTGCCGGTCACCGTGCTGCACGTCACCCATAATCTCCGGGAAGCGGAGCGGCTGGCGGATGTCAGCCTGTTGCTGGAGGACGGGCGGATCACGCCTCACACCTTCTCATAAACCCGCGACCGCAGCTCCTGCAGCCAGCGCTGTTGCTGGCCTCTGCTCATCATTTTGATGCGCATCTTCGCGCCGTCGCTGAGCGTGAGGGTGAGGAAATACCCGATCCTGCCATCCGGCGCGGCGTCGGAGACCACCTTAACCATCTGCACCGGGGTGGCGCGGGCGATCTCATCATCGGTATACAGCGGCGAGGAGACGAAGCGCAGGTTGCGGTCAGTGAGTGCCAGTGTGCCGGGAATGACGCTCATGTCCGAGCGGCTGTCGCGGTGGAGGCTCCAGGCATGGCGCGGCGTGATGACCATGGTCTCCCCGGCCTTGCGGGCAATCCGTCCCAGGCGGAACGGCTCCCATGCATAGGCCAGCAGCACATGGAACAGCAGCACGGCAACGAACGAGAGCACAAACACGGTGATGAACGATGGCCCCACCACCCAATGCCCGGCCCAGAAGGCATACGCATCGACCGCCAGCGCCAGCATAAACACCCCGAACCGCATCCCGATGATCACCGCCTGCCGGTTTCCGCGCATATCTACCCTCCAACGTAACTAGTATAGTGGAGTTTATCCGAGAAAGGTAGTATGGAAACCGACAGACGAAGAAATGTCGGGTGAAAAGGCAAAGTACCTTTTCACCCTTTCGTCCCGTTACTTCTTCGCTTTCGCGCACTCCAGCGCGTGGTCGAGGTCGGCGATGATGTCATCAGCTTCTTCGACGCCGACGGCGAGGCGGATGAGGGTATCGGTAATGCCGAGGGCGTAGCGCTCTTCACGGGTTTTATCGTAGTAGCTGACCAGCGCCGGGTGGGTAATGAGCGTTTCCACACCGCCCAGACTGGGGGCGATGAAGCACAGATTCAGGTTATCCAGGAAGCGCTTGGACGCGGCGAGAGTGCCGCGGATGTCGAAGCTGATGACGCCGCCGAAGCCGGTCATCTGCGCCTTCGCGATTTCATAGTGCGGGTGGCTGGGCAGGCCGGGGTAGTAGACGCGCTTGACCATCGGGTGGGCTTCCAGGTGCTCGGCCACGCGTTGGGCGGTCTCGTTCTGGCGGGCGACGCGCAGGGCGAAGGTCTTCATGCCGCGCAGCAGCAGGTAGCAGCAATGCGGGTCGATCACCCCGCCCATCGCCTTGTGCAGCTTGCGGATCTCCTCGATCAACTCCTTGCGCCCCAGCACCACGCCGGCGAGGATGTCGTTATGCCCGGCCAGGTACTTGGTGCAGGAGTGAATCACCAGGTCCACGTCCCACTCCAGCGGGCGCTGGTTCAACGGGGTGGCGAAGGTGGAGTCGATCAGCGTCAACACGCCATGCTTTTGCGCAATCTCCCGCAGGCGATCGAGGTCGAAGATGTTCAGATACGGGTTGGTGGGCGACTCGCTGAAGATCAACCGGGTATTTTTCAGCACGGCGCGGTCGAGGGCCTCGTAATCGCCGAAGGGCACCACCGTGCAGTCGATGCCGAAGCGCTGGATGTAACTGTGGCAGAACTCCAGCGTCTTCTTATACGCATCGTCGGTGATGACCATGTGGTCGCCGCTCTTCAACAGGGTCAGCAGCGTGGTGGTGACGGCGCTCATGCCGGAGCTGAACACCACGGCGTCCTCGGCGCCTTCCAGGTCCGCCAGCCGGCGCATGGCGATCTTCTCCGTCGGGTTCCCGTAGCGGCCGTATTCGTAGCGCTCCTTGCCGCCCTTGGTATACGCCTCGATGTCCTTCGTATCCGCGAAGGTAAAGGTCGAGGCTTGAATAATGGGGGTGGTAATGGAGTCGGCATAACGCCGGCGCCCTTCTCCCGCATGAATCGCCCGCGTGGAAAATCCAGTGGTATTGCTATCCCGTCGTTTCTGCGCCATGACTGCCTCCCGTGCGCCGGCTTATCACCCGGCGCCTTGATTGTACCCTTTTTCGCACGTTCTGTTAATGCCGGTCACGACTGATTCATGTAAGGAAGGTCTCTTTTCCTCACGCCTTGTACGCAAGGTCAGGTATAGGGCTTGCGCTCACTCGCGCCCCCCTAACCCCAGCCTTTCCCCCCCGATGGGGAAGGGGGCACCGGAGCGAAAATCCGTGCACCAGGTATCCGGCTGGTGAAAGACCAACAAATCAGTGCTCCCGTTTTCACATCTCCTCATGACCAACTCCCTTCCCCATCGGGGGGGAAGGGCTGGGGTTAGGGGGGCGCGAGTGAACGCCAGCACTTATTCACGACAAACGAACTGTTATTAGTATATTACAAATGATGACTTTATCTTAATTTTATCAATAAATATCTCTCAATCGCACGTCTTACAGGCGCTTTCTTATGTTACAATTAAACTAGTTTTTCAGCGAGTGATCCCTTACCTCATTCCGAAGGAGCTCACCTATGAAGTACCGCGCCTTGTTGTGCGTATTCGCCCTGTTCTGTTTCCTGTGCCCCACCCTGCTGCAGGGAGCAGACGCGACGGTGGACCCGGCGGCGTTGAAAGCCATTCTTGGGTCCGAGCCCACAAACTGGACCATTACCAGCAGTGCCCATGCCCTCACCCCGGATAAAGGGGTGACCACGCCCGGCTGGATGTATCTCGACGGGAAGACCCCGGTGAAGATGCCTGCGGAATACCAGGCGACCTTCCGCCTGCACCCATCGGCGGGGGGTTCCAGCTTCAGCCTGACCGTCGGGCAGGCCGATTTGCCGGACAAGAGCAAGCAGGCTTTCACCTGCAGCGCCAGTGCGGCGAAGGCGGGAGAATCGATCAGTTACAGCATGAGCGCCACCCCCGTAACCGGCAAGGCCATTAGCGGCGCGCTTGCCCTGCAAGCGGTGACAGAGCGCAGCCTGGGTTGGTCGGAGGAGATGCGCAAAACCATCGAAGCGCAGATCGCCGCCGCGCCGAAGATCGACGAGCTGACCTGCACGCTGCGCGTGGCGCTGACGGCCACAGCCTACCGTGTCTGGTTCAACGGGCGCTACATCGGCGAACTGCCGGTGAAGGCGGGCGCCGCCCCCGCGGGCACCGTGCGCTTGAGCCTGAATTCCAACGCCGAACTCCTGGCATATTCCGAGAAACCCCTCGCGGCCTTGGACAGCCGTTTTGAACCGCTCGACCTTGGCGGCTTCGTGAATGCCTCCGCGCTGGTGAACGGCCAGCGTGTGGCCAAGCTGCCGGCCACCGGGCAGGCCAACCTTGACGGCATCACCTTCCGCTTCCCGGCGAGCACCAATGGGAAAGACCACCTCGACCTGGGACCGAGCTGGAGCCGCTTCGGCGCCATCAGCGGCTACATTGCCGCCAACTTCGGCACCTTCGGCGGCCGCTGGATTTCCGCCGACCGCATGGACCCCTCGCGTTTCTGCATGTACGTGCCCTATGGCCAATACAAGGCGCTGCACCTGATTGCCGCCTTCGACGGCGAGAAGGATAATGTGCCGGTGGTCACCGCGCAATTCTACCGCCCGAACGCCGGCCATCCGATGAATTTCGCCGGGAAGGTGCCGGCCTATAATGCGAAGATCGGCGGCGTGAAAGCCTTCCCGGTCGCGCTGGCGAACGGCAAAACGGCCAATCTCTACCACGTCATCGTCCCCATCGACCCGAGTCAGATGGCCTGGTTCAGCGACCTGGACCGCGTAGGCCTGGAGCTGACAAAAGCCGTGCAACCCTACCGCGCCTACCCCGACCCGCTGGAATACAGCTGGCATGCCGCCGGCCTGCCCAGTGGCGTGCATATTTACGCCGCCACGCTGGAGAAGGCGAAGGTCACGGTGGACCCGCAGCCGGATGCCCCGGCCCATGTCTGGACCGCGCCGGCGCAGCCCAGCTACACCGTCAAGCTGACCAACAACACCGGCGCCGCAGTGACCGCAAAACTGACCGTCGCCACCGTCAGCTACGATGGGAAAGATACCACCACGCAACAGCAGACGGCGGCCATCTCCGCCGACGGCACCACCCCCGTCAAGGTGACGCTCAAGCCCACCCGCTACGGCCTGCAGACGGTAAAGATCACCTGCACGGTCGCCGACGAAACCACCACCCAGCAGCGCAGCTTCGCCTACCTGCACCCGGAAACCCGTGAAAAGGGCGGCTGGGTGCGAGGCAGAGGCTCCATCTTCGGTTACTGGAACTGGTCGGGCGGCCACGACACCCCGCCGCTGGAGGTCGAGCTCTCCGTGATGGGCCAGGCCGGCTGCGAAACCAGCCTGGCGACCTTCCTGAACGCCAAGCCGGAGATCACCGAGCTGGCGAAGAAGTGGCAGTATACCGCGCACGCCGCCTTCCCGCACGGGGTGATCTATCTCAATAGCTTCTCCTACGGCGAGGCGCCCAATTACGATCCGAAGAACCCGGAAAAGACGCAGCAATACCTGATCGACAAGCTGACGCCGCAGAAGCTCGAACCGGGTCCGCTCAATGTGCCGGAATACATCCCCTTCTTCCCGGAGCCGGGCCTCGGTCCCATCACCTACGGTATCTGGCCGACCTGGTATAACGAGAAGGATTACCAGTGGACTGAGAAGGAGAAGGCCTATTTCGACAGCCGGCTGGAGCTGTTCCTACTCGGCGCCAAGGCGGTGCGGAAGCAGTGGCCGGACGTGAAGATCCTGCTGCCCTACGGCGATCCGCACTATACCGCGCTCTTCCTGCGCCACAGTGAAGAAGCGCGGAAATACATCGACGGCACCGCGCTGGACATGCCGAACTTCGAGCGCCTGCCCGAGCAGCAGGTCAATCAGGTGGTGCTCAACCGCCTGTATCCGATCATGCAGGACATCAAACAGTATATCAAGGACCCCTACCTGGTGCTGGTCGAGGGCACCTGCACCTCCTCCAAGGACTACGACACCACGCCGGAGGACCAGGCCAACGTCTGCACGCGCAACCTGCTGGTGCTGACCGGCTACGGCGTGAATATCTTCGACAGCGGCTCGGATGCCCCCTTCGACTGCGCCAACTACTGGGGCGAGAACCACTACGGCGGCGGGTACTGCACGCGACTGCCGCTGGCCATGCCCAAACTGGCCTATGTCTCCTACGCCACGCTGACCCGGCACGTGAACCGCAAGAACTTCGTCAAATACGTGCCCACCGGCAGCACCTCCGTCTACTGCCAGCAATACAAGCACTACCAGACCGGCGACCCGACCTACGCGCTGTGGACCATCCGCGGCAAGCGCCCGGTGTCGGTGGCCGTGCAGCCCGGGCAGACGGTCCAGGTCTTTGACGTCAATGACAACCCGATCACGCTCACCGAGCAGAACGGTAAAGTGACCTTCACCATCGCCCAGGCGCCCGTGTACCTGGAGGGACTGAAGGGCGAGGCGGTGATCACCCTCGGCGAGTCCGACCACTCCGATGCCCTGCCGGCGAAGACGGCGAAAAAGCTGACCAACCTGGGCAGCGGCTGGACGCTGCAGGCGAAGCATGACGAGGAGTACGAAAACACCAATAAGCTGCAGATCGAGCGTTTCCTCGGCAACATGACCGCCGCCACCGTGACGGCGCCGAAAGCACAGGGGAGCCAGGCGCTGGCCGTGCATCTCGGCAAACAGGACATCGACCGCAAGCTGATGCCGTACTACACCACCTTCGAGCCGAAGGCGCCCATCACCATTCCCGGCAAGGCCAGCCACCTGGGGCTGTGGGTGAAAGCGTCCAGCGACTGGGGCCGCGTGATTTACAGCTTGCGCGACGCCAAGGGCGAGAAGTGGATCAACGTCGGCACCAAGGACGACTGGAACGGCGACGACATGCGCTGCTGGAGCGCCTTCGCCTTCGACGGCTGGCGCTATCTGCGCTTCGAAGTGCCGGCCAGCGCACCGTATGACAGCTACCGCGAGTTGGGCACCACCTTCTGGGGTTCCTACAACGGCGACGGCATCGCCGACCTGCCGCTGAAGCTGGAGAAGATCATCGTCGAGCGCCGCCCCGCCGTCATCTACGGCAACGAACTGGTGCAGGCGAAGGCGGACGATGTACTGCTCGGCGATCTGTATGCAGAATATGCCTCCCCAGCCGATGGGACCGCGGAAGCCATTCGCCTGTCCAAGCTGCGCATGTCAACCCCGACCGGCATGCCGACCATCGACAATCCCATCGCCGAGTTGGCGAAGACCGGCGTCGGCAACCCCACGCAGGTGCTGAAGGTGCAGGACCCCGAGCACATGTATGACGGCACCCGCTGCCACGTCTTCTTCACCCCGGTGGAAGGCGCGAAGGGGTACGACGTCTGGGTCGCCCCCTATGAGGACGGCCGCGGCGCCATCAAGCTGGGCACCAATATCCAGCCCGGCGACCTCATCCAGGGCCTGCGCCCGGAGATCGACTTCTACGTGTTCGTGACCTACACGGACAAGGACGGCAAGGTCTCCAAGCCGTCCACGCCATTGAAGATCCGGCTGAAGAACCGGTTCGTGTATCAGTAAACCCTTCGAAGCGAAGCAGTCAGCGAGGCGCCGCATTGCGGCGCCTCGCCGATTTCCCCACCACATTCACCGGCCCAACAAGGAGTGCCCGCATGAAAAACGTCTCTCGTTCTTCGCTCTTCTGCTTCCTCGCGCTTCTACTGTGCGCGCTTCCTGTCATGCTGCAGGGCGCGGACCCAGCAGTGGATCCAGCGAAGATGTCGACAATTCTGGGATCCGACGTGAAAAATTGGGATATCACCGGTAATGACTACACGCTGACCGCGGAGAACAGCCTGACCACTAACGGTGTGGTGAATATCTCTGGGAAAACCCGAATCCAGGCGCCCGCGGAATATTACCTTACCTTCCGCCTGCACCCATCCGGTCCGTATGGCTCCAGCATCGGCGTCTCTGTCGGCAAGGGAGACCAGCAGTCTTTTAATTGCAGCCTCAGCGCTGCCAAGGATTCCGGCTACCTGAGTATGAGCATGAGCACTACCCCGGATGCCGGCAAGACGCTTTATGGCTCGCTCTACCTGAAAGCGGTCAACGAGCGCAGCCTGGCCTGGTCGGAAGAGATGCGCAAGACGATCGAAGCCCAGATGGCCGCCGCCCCGAAAGTGGACGACCTCCGCTGCTCCATGCGCCTGATCCTCACCAAGGATGCCTATACAGCCTGGGTCAACGGCCGTTATCTCGGTCAGCTGAAGGTGAAGGAGGGCATCGATCCCAGTGGGATGATCTTCATCAATCTGAATTATAATGCCGACCTGATTTCCGTGAAGGCCTTTCCATACAAACCGATCGACGCCCGCTTCGTCCCGATCGAGCTCGATAGCTTCGTGAATGCCTCCGTGCTGGCGAATGGCCAGAAAGTGGCGAAGCTGCCGGCGCCGGGCGGCCAGCCGGTTGCGTTGGATGGCATTACCTTTCGCCTCCCGAACTCGAATGCCGCCGGCAATGACCACCTCGACCTGGAACCGAGCTGGATGCGTTTCGGCGCCATCAGCGGATACATCGCCGCCAACTTCGGAGCCTTTGGCGGCCGCTGGATTTCCGCCGACCGTATCGACCCCTCCCGCTTTTGCATGTATGTGCCATACGGTCAATACAAGGCGCTGCACCTGATTGCCGCGTATGATGGCGAGAAAGATAACGTGCCGGTCGTCAGTGCGCAATTCTACCGCCCGGATGCCGGCCACCCGCAGAACTTCGCCGGCACCGTGCCTGCGTATAATGCGCAGAGGCAAGGCATCACCGTCTTCCCGGTGAAGCTGGCCAACGGCAAAGATGCAAAGCTTTTCCACGTGGTCATCCCGATCGACCCGGATAAGATGGCCTGGTTCTCCGATCTGGACCGCGTGGGTCTGGAGTTGACCAAAGCCGTGCAGCCGTACCGGGCCTACCCGGACCCGCTGGAGTATAGCTGGCATGCCGCCGGCCTGCCCAGCGGCGTGCACATCTATGCGGCCACACTGGAAACGGCGAAGGTGAGCGTAGACCCGCAGCCGGACGCACCAGCTCATGTGTGGACCGCCCCTTCGCAACCGAGCTACACCATCAACCTGCGCAACAACAGCGCGGCACCGGTGTCCGCAAAGCTGGATGTCAGCACCGCCAGCTATGACGGCAAGGATACCCCACCCGCACAGCAGCAGACCGTGACCGTGCCCGCCAATGGAACTCTTGCCGTGAAAGTGCCGTTGAAGCCCACCCGCTATGGTATGCAATACGTGACGGTGAAGTGCGCGGCGGCGGGCGAGAGCTACAGCTATCGGCGCAATTTTGCCTATCTGCACCCGGACACCCGCGAGCGCGGCAACTGGGAATGGAAGGGTAAAGGCCCCATCTTTGGCTACTGGGGGTGGGGCGGCGGACATACCACCCCCGACACGAAAACCGAGCTGATCGTCATGGCGCAGGCCGGCGCGGAAACTAACCTGAACACTTATCAGGGCGCCGATCCCGAGATTATCGCACTGGCGAAGAAGTTGAAATTCACCGCACACGCCGGGTTCAGCGGCGACTGCATGTATGTGAATGGCTTCAGCTTCACGGCGGATAAATACGACCCGAAGAATCCGGAAGCAACCGCGAAATACCTCATTGAAGAGGAACGGAAGCGCAAGGTCGAACCGAGCGAGCTGAACGTGCCGGAATACATGCCCTTCTTCCCGGAACCGCAGATCGGCCGCATCACCTCCGGCATCTGGCCCACCTGGTACGGCGAAAAGGATTACCAGTTGCCCAAGGAGGATGAAGCTTACTTCCAGAGTCGTCTGGAGATGTTCCTGCTCGGCGCTCGCGCGGTGAAGAAGGAGTGGCCGGATACCAAGATCCTGCTGCCCTACGGCGATCCGATGTATACCGCCCTCTTCCTGCGCAAGAGTCCGGAGGCCCGCGAGCTGATCGACGGCTGCGCACTCGACCTCCCCTGCTTCGAACGCCTGCCCGAGCAGCAGATGAACCAGGTGGTGCTCAATCGCCTGTATCCGATCATGCACGACATCAAACAATATAAGAAAGATCCGTATCTGGTGACGATCGAAGGACCGTGCATGTCCTCCAAAGATTACGACACCACCCCCGAGCTGCAGGCCGATATCCTCACGCGCAACTTCCTGGTGCTCATCGGTTATGGGATCAACAACCATGAGAGCACCAATCCTCCTTTCGATTGCGCCAACTACTGGGGCGAGAACCATTATGGCGGCGGCATCATGACGCAGCTCCCACTCGCCATGCCCAAGATGGCCTACATTGCCTATGCCACCATGACCCGGCACCTGAATCGCCGCAACTTCACCAAATACGTGCCCACCGGCAGCACCTCCCTCTACTGCCAGCAATACCAGCATTATCAAACAGGCAATCTGACCTATGTGTTATGGAACATCCGCGACAAGCGCCCGGTGACAATCAAGGTCAATCCCGGCCAGGCAGTGCAGGTATACGACGTCAACGACAACCCGATCCCGCTCACTGAGAAGAACGGCGCGGTGACCTTCACCGTCGCGCAGGCGCCCGTCTACCTGGAGGGGATGACCGGCGAGGCGGAGATCACCCTGGGTGAGTCCGATCATTCCGACGCCGTACCCGCGAAGACGGCAGTCAAGTTGACGAATCTAAGCAGCGGCTGGACGCTGGCGGCGAAGCGCGACGAAGAGTATGAGAACACGAACAAGCTGCAGATCGAGCGCTTCCTCGGCAACATGACCGCCGCTGCCGTGGCTGTGCCCAAGGCACAGGGTGGCAATGCGCTGGCCGTGCACCTGGGCAAGCAGGACATTGATCGCATGGTAATGCCCTACTACACTACCTTCGAGCCAAAGGCGCCCATCACCATCCCGGGCAAGGCCAGCCACTTCGGCCTGTGGGTAAAGGCCGCCAGCGACTGGGGGCGCGTCGTCTATAGCCTCCGCGATGCCAGGGGAGAAAAGTGGATCAGCGTCGGCACGAAAGACGACTGGAACGGCGACGATATCCGCTGCTGGAGCGCCTTCGCTTTCGATGGCTGGCGCTATCTTCGCATCGAAGCGCCCTCCAGTGCGCCGTATGACAGCTACCGAGAACTGGGCACTACCTGCTGGGGTTCCTACAACGGTGACGGTGTTGTGGACCTGCCGTTGAAGCTGGAAAAGATCATCGTCGAGCGCCGGGCCTCCGTCATCTACGGCAATGAGCTGGTGCCCGCGAAGACGGATGACATACTGCTCGGCGACCTGTATGCAGAATATGCCTCCCCCGCCGATCGGACGACAGAGGCGATCCGCCTGTCGAAGCTGCGCATGCCCATCCCGGGCGGCACACCGACCATCGAGAATCCCATCATCGAGCTGGCAAAGACCGGCACCGGTGCGCCCACGCGGGTGCTGGGGGTGGAGGATCCCGCCCATATGTATGACGGCACCCGCTGCCACGTTTACCTTAACCCGGTAAACGGCGCGAAGGACTACGACATCTGGGTCGCCCCCTACCAGGACGGGCGCGGCGCCATCAAGCTGGGCGCCAACGTCCAATCCGGCGCCCTGATCGAGGGTCTGCGCCCGGAGATCGACTTCTACGTGTTCGTAACTTATACGGACAAGGACGGCAAGGTGTCCAAACCGTCCATGCCGTTGAAGATCCGGTTGAAGAACCGGTTCGTGTATCAATAAACCGACCGATCCGGCGGTTGACGTTTCCGGGGGGTGGCGGCGTTTCACCCCCCGCAAACGCATTATGAGGCAGCCATGTTCCAACAGAACCGCATACATGCAAGCCTCTGAGACGCCGGTAAATGAGACCGAGAAGGTTGCCCAGCAGGCCTTGCCAGGCAACCAAACCCTGGTATAATAATATTGCTTATCAAATAGGTCATACCTCAAACTCCCGGCATCATCGCCGGAACCTCCGGAAAATGAGTGGAGGTGATGACGCCTGTCGTCCAATCTTGTGGTTGGCTAACTATCGGCATGAAGGATTTGACTGTTTCTCAGGAGGGTGCTCATGGTATATTTCACTCGATTATCAGTTGCTGTAGTCATCGTATGCTTTGTGATTCTCTCGCTCGCAGGTTGTAGTGGCGGTGGCAATACCCGCCCTACGGTGAGCTTGACCGCATCTCCCACATCAACGACGCCAGGCGGCCCTTGTGAATTGATCTGGCAATCCAGTCATGCTACCGGTGTGGTGTCCTCGAATTTCGGCGCGACGGTGGTGACCGGATCGGCTACCGTCTTCCCGACCACCACGACCACGTATACCATCACGGTCAGCGGCAATGGGCAACAGGCGACCGCGACGGCCACGGTCACCATCGACGGTGCTCCCGAGGTGACGCTGACCGCGACACCCTCAACCATTGCATCGGGTGGCAGCACGCAATTAGCGTGGACCTCTCATAACGCCATCGGCGTGGCTGGTTCGAACTTCGGTGCTTCCGCCGTATCCGGTTCCAAAACCGTTTCCCCGACAGCAACCACCACCTATACCATCACGGTCACCGGTAACAATCAATTGGCCACGGCGACCGCCACGGTCACGGTCACCGGCGGTGCGGCTCCGACGGTCAGCCTGACCGCAACGCCGTCCTCGATCTCTGTGGGCGGTAGCAGCCGGTTGCAGTGGACCGCCAGCAACGCCACCAGCGTGGTGTCTTCGAATTTCGGTGCGACAAGCGTCACCGGATCGAAAACCGTTTCGCCGACAGCAACGAAGACCTATACCATCACGGTTAGTGGCAATGGACAACAGGCCACTGCCACGGCCACGGTAACAATCCCGGCTCCCACGGTAACCTTGACGGCAACACCGTCATCAATTCTTTCGGGTTTCAGCAGCCAGTTGCAGTGGACCTCCAGCAATGCCACCAGCGTCGTCTCATCAAACTTCGACGCGACAAGCGTCTCCGGATCTATAACCGTTTCACCGAGTTCAACAACGACCTATACCATCACCGTCAGCCACAACGGGCAACAGGCCACGGCCATGGCGACGGTCACGGTGACGGTCACCGGCGGCACACTCCTTGCCACAGTGCCTGTGGGTACTCTTCCCCTGTACTTGGCGGTGAATCCGACCACGAACCGTGTCTATGTAGCCAACAACGTAAGTACTTCAGTGAGCGTGCTCGACGGGGTGACAAATACGGTCATCGACACGGTCACTGTAGGGTTCAGCCCCTGGGGCGTGGCGGTGAACCCGACCACAAACCGGGTCTACGTGGCCAATTTAAAGAGTGATGCGGTGAGCGTGCTCGACGGGGGGACGAATACGGTCCTCGCCATAATCGCCGTTGGGCTTGAACCCTCTGACGTGGCGGTGAATCCGACCACGAATCGGATATATGTGAGCAATTCTGGACGGGACGCTAATACGGTGAGCGTGCTCGACGGAGGGACGAATACCGTCCTCGCCACAGTCGCTGTTGGGTCTTATCCCCTTGACATGGCGGTGAACCCGACTACGAACCGGGTATATGTGGAATACAATGACAATGACAACGATACGGTGAGTATACTCAATGGGGGGACAAATACAGTCATCGGCACAATAACAACAGGGATACCAGGTATAACAGGCATTGCCGTGGACCCAACCAGGAACAGGGTATACGCATGCCACATCTACGAAAATACACTGAGCGTGATCGAGGCGAATACGGTCATCGCCACTGTAGATGTAGGGGACGCCCCCGTGGGCGTGGCAGTGAACCCGACTACAAACCGGGTCTACGTGACCAACAGACTGGATAATACAGTGAGCGTGATTGATGGGGTGGCGAATACGGTCATCGCCAGAGTAGCTGTAGGGAATTCCCCCCAGGGCGTGGCAGTGAACCCGACCACGAACAGGGTATACGTGGTCAACAAAGGGGACGATACGGTGAGCGTGTTCCAGGGCTATTAAGGCCCAGGCCTTGCAGCCAACAGACCACCGTCATCAGGCACGTCTTCAACGATCGGAGAGTTTGCCGCTTTTCAAATCAGCTTAAAGGCTTCCGTTATGCGCCAGGAGGATGCTCATGAAATATTTCACTCGATTCGCTGTTGCTGCCGTCATCGTCTGCTTTGTGATTCTCTCGCTCGCAGGTTGTAGTGGCGGTGGCAGCGCACGCCCTACGGTGAGCTTGACCGTATCTCCCACATCAACGACGCCAGGCGGCCCTTGTGAATTGATCTGGCAATCCAGTCATGCTACCGGTGTGGTGTCCTCGAATTTCGGCGCGACGGTGGTGACCGGATCGGTGACCGTCTTCCCGACCACCACGACCACGTATAGCATTACGGTCAGCGGCAATGGGCAACAGGCGACAGCGACGGCCACGGTCACCATCGAAGGTTCTCCCGAGGTGACGCTGACCGCGACACCTTCAACGATTGCCTCGGGCGGCAGCACGCAATTAACGTGGACATCGCAGAACGCCATTGGCGTGGTCGCTTCCAACTTCGGTGCGTCCGGCAAGTCCGGATCGAAAACCGTTTCCCCGACATCCACGACCACATATACCATCACAGTCACCGGTCACGATCAATTGGCCACGGCGACCGCCACGGTCACGGTCACCGGCAGCACGGCTCCTACGGTCAGCCTGACCGCAACGCCGTCCTCGATCACCGCGGGCGGCAGCAGCCAGTTGCAGTGGACCTCCAGCAACGCCACCAGCGTGCTCTCCTCGAACTTCGGCGCTACCGGCTTGTCCGGCTCGAAAACCGTGTCACCGACAGCAACGAAGACCTATACCATCACCGTCAGCAGCAACGGGCAACAGGCGTCGGCGACGGCCACGGTCACGGTCACCGTCCCTGGGGCTCCTACGGTGAGCCTGACCGCAACGCCGTCATCGATCACCGCGGGCGGCAGCAGCCAGTTGCAGTGGACCTCCAGCAACACCACCAGCGTCGTCTCTTCGAATTTCGGCGCGACCAGCATCTCCGGCTCGAAAACCGTGTCCCCGACAGCAACGACGACCTACACTATCACCGTCAGCGGCAACGGGCAGCAAGCCACGGCGACAGCTACAGTGACTGTCACCACCGGACCGGCTCCCGGTACTCTCCTCGCCACAATAGCTGTGGGAAGTGAACCCGTGGAGGTCGCGGTGAACCCGACCACGAACCGGGTGTATGTGGCCAACGGTTCCCTGTTTGAGAATACAGTGAGCGTGATCGATGGGGGGACGAATGCAGTCCTCGCTATAGTGCCTGTGGGGAGTGCCCCCCACGGGGTGGCGGTGAACCCGACCACGAACCGGGTGTATGTGGGCAATAGGGACAGCCTTACTGTGAGCGTGCTCGATGGGAGGACAAATAAGACCCTTACCAAAGTAGATGTTTGGGGTCCCCCCTATAGCGTGGCGGTGAATCCGACCACGAACCGAGTCTACGTGACCGACTACGGAAGTAATATGGTGAGCGTGATCGACGGGGGGACGAATGCAGTCCTCGTAACAGTAACTGTGGGTACTAATCCCTGGGGGGTGGCGGTGAACCCGATTACGAATCGAGTCTACGTGACCAATGCTGGCAATAATACGGTGAGCGTGATCGACGGTGAGACGGTGACTGTAGGGAGTTGGCCCCAGGGAATAGCGGTGAACCCGTCTACGAACCGGGTCTATGTGGCCAACTACGAAGACTCTATAGTGAGCGTGCTCGACGGAGATACGAATACAGTCCTCAACTCAATAGAGATGGGGTTCAGTTCTGCCCCCTGGGGGGTGGCGGTGAACCCGATTACGAACCGGGTCTATGTGACTATCTCAAGCGATGATACGGTGAAGGTGCTCGATGGGGTGACGAATACGATCCTCACGACGGTGCCTGTGGGGAAAGACCCAGAAGGCATAGCGGTGAACCCAACCACGAACCGGGTGTATGTGGTCAACAGACAGGACAATACGGTGAGCGTGTTCCAGGGGTATTAAAGCGAAAGACGCGGTTGGGAATGATCGCCAAGAAAACAGGTGATTATCCCCCGGTTTCCCCCTTGTATTTTAATGCAGTAACCCGCAAGGCGCCGTACGGCGCCTTGCGGGCATTATCCTCCCCGATTTGTCAATGCATGTACCAAAACGCATACCCCTCCGCCGAATTCCTCACGATTGATTGAAAGCTTACCGTTGCAAAATTGCCAGGTGTCCTACAATACCCTTACGTGTGTGATGCGAGCGAGACATTGGTCGGGGTGATGGTGGCGCATCCGGATGATGAAACGCTGTGGGCCGGCGGTGCATTGCTGGGGCATCCGGAGTGGCGTTGCCACATCTGGACGTTGTGCCGGGCGAGCGATGCCGACCGGGCGCCGAAGTTCCGCCGGGTGCTGAAGCGGCTAGGCGCGGAGGGGACGATGGCCGACCTGGATGACGGTCCGGAGCAGCTACCGCTGCCCGATGCGGTCGTGCAGGAGGCGGTCATGGCGCTGGCCGGCGACCGGGAGTACGATCTCTTTTTCACGCACGCGCCGTGGGGGGAATACACGCGACACCTCCGGCATGAGGAGGTCAGCCGGGCGGTGATGGCGCTGTGGCAGTGCGGCCGGCTGCGGGCAAAGGGGTTGCGGGTTTTCGCCTACGAAGACGGCGGACGCACTTACCTGCCGCTCGCCCGAGAGGATGCCGATCTGCGCCAGGTGCTGCTTCCGGAGGTTTGGGAGGCGAAGTACCGGATCATCACCGAGCTTTACGGTTTCGATCCGGAGAGTTGGGAGGCGCGCGCCACCCCCAGGGTGGAGGGTTTCTGGTGCTTTGACGCGCCGGACGTGTTGGCACAATGGTATGCCGAGGGAATAGGTCGAGCCTGTGCAGGTACATGATTTCATACTCTTACTCGTACGCATACTCATTTTCCAATAACGAGTCAGAGTCAGAGGCAGAGTCAGAGTCAGAGTCAGAGTCAGAGTCAGAGTCTGAAATCATGATTTGGGGACAGGCGCAAAGGTAAGGAGAAACTGTGAAAGTCTTGCTGTTGACGGAATATCCGCCCATGCCGGCGGGGTTGGCGACGCAGGGAGCCCTGTTGTATCGCGGGCTGCAGGAGTTGGGGGTGGACTCGCGCGCCGTGCACCTGGACTGGGCGATGGAGAAGGAGTGGTATTACCGCTGGTATAAGCCGGACATCGCGCTGGGCATCGGCTACTGGGGGTATGCGCCGAACCTGATCCTGGACCCGCAACGCTTCGGCATCCAGGCGGTGCCGTGGCTGGTGGCGGACGGCTTCATCGCCAACTACCGCGATGTGCTGAACAACCTGCCGCTCATCCTGCTCACCTCGAGCTGGGTGAAGAACGTGTATATTCGCGACGGCATCCGCCCGGATATCCTGGACGTGCTGCCGGTGGGGTGCGATACGGACGCCTTCCTTCCGCGCGAGAAGAACGATCCGCAGGTGGCGGCGATCCGCGACTCGCTGGGCCTCACGCCGGATCAACTCGTCATCCTCACCATCGGCGGCGACGGCGCGTCGAAAGGCTCGCGGGAGATGATACGGGCGCTGGCGCGCATCAAGGACGAGGTGCCGGATTGGCGCTACGTCATCAAGGTGTGGCCACAGACGCGCACCGACCGGTATATCGATCGCGACCGGGCACTGGCGGAAGAACTGGGCATCCTCGATAAGATCATCTTCGCCACCGGTTCCATTTCGCGGAACTGCATGCCGTATTTCGTGGCAGCATGCGATATTTATGCTGGCCCGTCACGCCTGGAGGGGTTCGGCATGCCGCACGTGGAGGCGGGCGCCTGCGAGAAGCCGGTGATCGCCATCAACGCCATGGCCTTCACCGACACCCAGGTGCATGGCGAAACCGGCTTGCTGGCCGGCATTGCCGTGGAAAATGTGATTCGGGAAGCCACGGTGTATGACGACGCAAGCGACCGTATCGGGCGGCAGGTCATTCTCGATCCGCCACGCATCGCTGACTATCGCGCCAGCGTGGATGACCTAGCCGAGCACCTGTTGACGCTGATGCGCGACCCGGATCTGCGCACGCGCATGGGCCAGGCGGGCCGCAAGCGCGCCGTCGAGCGCTACCATTATCTGGCTGTGGCAAAGCAATTCATGCAGCTCCTCGCCCAGCGCGGACTGGCTCCGTCGGAGGCGATCGCGGCGTAATGAGACTGAGCACGAGCGCGCCCATGTCAGAGAATACGAGCATAACGTCAGAAGACGGACTTGAGCATCTAGCGAAAATGCGAGACAGTCTTGATACGATTGGAGTGGGATGGACGCGAAACTGCAAGCCGAGGTAGACGAAGCGAAAGCGGCGGCGCTGGCCGTGCTGCGGCACAACTGGCATGGGCCGTTTTTCGGGCTGCCGCGCACCGCCGGCTGGGGGTATCCCGAAGCCTATACGCGCGACATGATGATCTCCGCGCTGGGGATACTCGCCTCCGGCGATGAAGAGCTGATCGAGGGGCTGCGGCAGGTCTTCCTGATGCTGGCGAAAAATCAGACTCCGCGCGGGCACATCCCCTCGCTGGCGCATGATCCGCTGGATGTGGGCGCCAGCGACACTACCCCGCTGTTCCTGATGGCTCTGGCGCTGTTTCGCCGCGTCACCGGCGAGGAGCATTTCCTGGAAGAGGTGGCGCAAAAGGCGCTGACCTGGATGGAGTACCAAAGCCCGGGCGACCATGTGATGGTGGGACAGCTACCCACCAGCGACTGGCGCGACGAGCAGTGGGTGCTGGGCTTCGGGCTCTACGTCAATACCGTAGTTTACACCTATTTGCGCCTGTTCGGCCAGGATGAGCGCGCGGCCTTCCTGCTGCACCTGATGCGTCACTTTGTGATCAGCGCCGATATGCGCTACAGCTACATTCACAGCGGTCTGCTGGTGCCGCACAAGCCGTATTACGCGCTGTGGACCTACAAGGTATTCAGCAACGAGCGCTTCGACCTGCTGGGCAACTCGCTGGCCATCATTTCCGGCATCGCCACCAACAACCGGGCGCGCGCTCTTATCCGCTGGGTCGAGGAAGAGTGCGAGGGATTGCAGAAGAAGGGTGACCTGTCCGTGGACATGCCGCCCAACCTGTTTCCCTACATTCTGCCGGGGGACCCGGACTGGCACGAGCGTTATCAGCATTTCAATCAGCCCGGCAAGTACCACAATGGCGGCATCTGGCCGTTCATTTGCGGATTCTACGTGGTCGCCGTCCTCGCCGCAGGGTATCAGCGGCTGGCCGAGCGCAAACTGGCGGTGCTGACCCAATTGGTGCGCCCGGCCGCAGACAAGGCACTGGAGTTCGGCTTCAACGAGTGGCTCTGCGCCCCCGACGGCAACCCGTGCGGCAACGACTGGCAAACCTGGTCCGCCGCCCTCTACCTGTATGCCGCCACCTGCGTCGAGCGCAATGAGGTGATCTTCTTCACGGATCTGCTGGCCAATCCCTTGCATATCCCCGACAAGGAGAGCATCCACCAGCATGTGCCGGAACCGTACGCTACTTAGGGACTGTCCCGTGCCCTACAGGACTAGAGCCGGCTTTTCGAATCTAGCATTCGGTTTTATGACCACGGGACTGTCCCCCCTCGGGCGATAAGTTTGCCTTTCACCTGTGGGGGGACAGTCCCGTGGTTCGACAAACGGTTACCGAGGGAGGCGAACGATTCTGGTCACGCGGGGACGGGACAGTCCCTGAGCGGTATTGCCGCCCGCAGTTGATCTTCGGTAATAACAACCTCCGGCGCGGGGGCGCCGTCCGCCAGGTAGGCCAGCAGGCAGCGGAGCAGGTGGCGGGCGGCGGGGTCGACGTGGGCGGCGGGTAGCAGGTTCAGGCTGCAGGCCAGCAGTACGCCGTCTCCGAGCCCCACCTCGAACAGGTATGCCTTGTCCTCCATGCTCACCAGATGGCCGTTGGAACGGATAATCGGATCGATGCGCGCCGGGCGGAAGGAATCCAGCCGCATCGGGTAGGCGCCTTCGATTAGCGAGATGAAGGGCAAGTCGCACCAGCCTTCGTGCGGGAAATCACCCAGCGCCGGATGTGGGCGGATCACGGTGCCCATGTTGCCGTGCGTGCCCATGTTGTAGGGGACCGTGCGGTACATACACGACTCGGCTTCCTTTAGCGCCCCGCTGGAGAGCAGCAGCACGCGCCCGCCCTCGCGGATGAAGCGCAGCAGGTTGTCGATGACGAAGCCTCCGCCGTCCACCAGGCGGTGGGTGACAAAGACGCGCGCCCCGAGCGGCGGCACCAGCGGATCATCCGGCTTGTGGCCGATTTGGAATCTGGCCGGCAGCGGCTGTGTCGATGATACGGCGGGGAACCGCCCACCCGCGGGCGAAAAACGCCACAGCGGCCAGTGGTTCCAGCACACCTTTCGCACCTCGTCCCACAGCTCGCACACCAGCTCGACGGCAGCGGGGGGACCGGCAGGCATTTTCAGCGCAAGCCGCCCAGCATTGGCCCGCGTGCCGCAGGCGATGGGCTTGAGCGCTCGCTCGCCTTCAGCAAGCATCGCGTTTTGCTGCATCAGCCGCCAGCGCAGCACCGGCGCTTCTAGCGGGCGTTCACCGAAGTGGGCTATCTGCACGCCGAGTGGCATGGCGCCGGGGATGAAGCTCCGCCGGTCGTCGTCGTCGAGCGTGAGCACGGTATCGTCGTTATAGGTGCGGAACTCCTCCGCGGACAGGCCGGCCGGCTCGTCCCAAAATTCGGTGAACACCCCTTCCGGGCAGTAGGCGATGTCGTGGATGAGCCAGCCGTGGAAGCCGGCCACCTTCGGATGCTCGAAGGCCAGCTCATAAGCGTCCTTGCGCAGCACATGCTTGAGCCGGTGGGAGCGGTCCACCATCTCCGGCAGCGCGTCCAGCAGGCCGTTCTGTTTCGCCGCCTCCACCATCTCCGGCACCTGCACCGGCTCCAGCGGCAGGTCGCGGTAGCGCTCGATGAGCTTCGGGTCGGGCAGCGCGGCGATCCAGTTCCACTCGTGCAGCAGGAAGGGTTGCTTCACCGTGTCCGGGATCTCCAGCGGCCCGTGCATCGGCGTCAGCGTGAACTCGCGCGTACCCAGCGAATCTTCCAGCAGATCGGTATCCCGCCGCCCGTGCCGGGTGTCGACGGAAAAGTGGAAACCGGCCGTCACGTCGATGATCAGCGCGGCGGGATTCAACCGGCGGGCGAGGGCCGGCAACTTGCGGCTGAACCAGGTGAACGGCGCCGGGTTGTCCCAATTCACCGGCTGCTCACTCGCCATCGAATAGGCGATCACAGAGGGGTGGTCACGGTCGAAGGTGACAATATTGGCCAGCTCGCGCTGCCACAGGCCGGTCAATTCGGCCGGCGGATCATTACGGATCTCGCGCAGCTCGCCCAGCACGCCGAAGGGCATCTCCTGGCACACCAGGTAACCGAGCTCGTCGGCGGCTTCGAGATACTCGCGGGTGAACACCTCACAGGCGCTTTTCGTGTAGTTGAAGCCATATTGCTTCGCTTTGCGGATGCGTTCACGGTAGACATTCACGTCGGCGGGCGGGCAGACGGTCTCCGGGTAGATGTGATCGTCGCACCCGCCGCGGAGGAAGATAGGCGTGCCGTTCAACAGCACCTGGCGGCATTTGACGGAGATCTCGCGCAGCCCGAAGCGAATGGCGCCTTCGTCGAGGGGCGTGTCGCCGTCGACGAGCCGCACCGTCGCTCGATACAGGTTGGGGTAATTCACGCTCCACAGTTTCGCACCGGGCATGGGCACCGCTAGCGACGCTTCCCCACCCCGCACGGCCGCTTCGCCCGCATACGTTTCACCCTGGCCGCTGATCTCGCAGACGACGCGCAGGCCTTCCCGCGCACCGTTGATGGCGATCTTCAGCCGCGCCGCCGCCGGGTTGATGGCGGGGATGACGTGGATATCCGCCAGGTGCGCTGCCGGCGCCGCCTCCACCCACAGACTGCGGTAAAAGCCGCTCCACGCGTGCCAGACGTCCCACACGCCATCCAGCCGATATTTCGGCCAGTGGATGCGGGCGACCAGCACGTTCTCTGCGCCGAAGCGGAGATGCGGCGTCAACTCGCAGCGCACCGGCGAGCGGGAGGTGACCGTCTCGCCCAGCTTCTGCCCGTTCAGCCAGAACTCCGCCGCCGGCTTCACCCCGCCCACGTGCAGGAAGACGCGTTGCCCCGCCCACTCCGCCGGCACGATGAACCGCCGCTGGTACCACGAGGGATGCAGGCAGCCGTATTTGAGCATGATGGTGCTGGAATGCTCGGGGATGGCCACGTCCGTCACTCGCACGTTCCCCCGCGCCGATGCATACCGCCGTACCTGCGAGCACCCCGGCACCGTGATTTCTTCGGGAAGCACGGCGCCTTCCGCGAACCACTGCTGCTGCACGCCGACATCATCGGGATCGTAGGAAAACACCCACGCTCCGTCCAGCGCAACGCGCGGACGGGATGTCTCTAATTCGGGGGACGGGAAGATGCCGGTCATGCTGCTGCTCCTTCACCTGCCAGGTGCCAGATTGTACCAAGTTTTGGTGCTCTCTGTGCAGCCTACTACGGTGGTTGAGTAGAAGAGCGGTGGAAGTGAGACTCTCAGTCTGGAAGGGTGCGAGAGCCCCGCCCGAGCATAGGTCAGCTTGCCTATACTCCGGCGGGGCTCTCGCACCCTTCCAGACTGTGAATGTGCCTTGCTCAGCTTCCCCGTCATAGGGATCACGCCGCAAACGGCATCCGTTCGCTCAGCCGGTGCTGCAGGAACCACTCGTAGAGCTCGGGGTTCTCGAAGGTCTCATCCCACACGCCGTGGTCGCCTTCCGCGTAAATGGTGAGCTTTGGATGGCCGCCGACCGCGGTGATGGCTTCGATCATACTCAGCGTTTCCTCCACCGACACCACCGGGTCCTTCGCCCCATGGAACGCCCAGGTGGGGATGTCCTTCAACCGGACGGCATCGCGCGGGTCGCCGCCGCCGCAGACGGGCGAGATGGCGGCGAAGCGATCGGGATAGCGCCCGGCGGTGAGCCAGGTGCCGTAGCCACCCATGCTGAAGCCGTTCAGGTAGATGCGATCCTCGTCGATGCGTTCTTCACGCAGCAGCTTTTCCACCAGTTCATTGAGCAGCGGCGGCTCCCAATACTTCCGCGGCGGGCAGAGCGGCACCACCACCAGCATGGGGTAACGCGATGTGGTGAGCTGATACATCGGGCGGTAATAATGATGGGTTTTCAGGATCGCCAACGGTACATTCCGCTCGCCGGCGCCGTGCAGGGTGATCAGCACCGGCCAGCTCCGGCCGGGATCGTCCTCGTACCCCTCCGGATAATGCACGTGATGCTTGTAGGTCGTCATCCGGTCCTCCGTGACATCTGTGAAAGATGCATCGCCGATGACATTCCCCCACGCAGTCACCGGGTAACTGACGATATGAGCGAACCGTGATGGGCGTGTGCCCTTTTGACGAAAACGTCGTGAACGAATAGAATGGATGCGTGCTCGACCGCCTTCTGCGCTGGCCATCGCTGCTGTTCGTCACTGCCGTGCTCGGCGCATCTCTCGCCGTCGTCTGGCGGCGATATCCCGCCGTCGCCGACCGTGGGACCGATGCCGTCTGCCTGCTGGCGCTGGCTGTCGCTTTTGCGAGCCTGCTGTTCTCCGCGCATCGCCGGCAACGTTCTGACGAGCGGATGCCCCTGTATCTCTTCAGCGCCGGCCTGCTCATTTTCGCCTTCGGTCAGCTCATGTTGCCGGGATTGGCGTATTTCACCCGGTTCCACTGCCCGTCGATATTGAGCGCCGTCCTCTTTTTGCTTGCGCACGTGCTGATCGGCATCGGGCTGCTGCTGAACGGCGGCCGCTACCCGAAAGCGCCGATCAACATCATCTCGGTCATCATGGACGGCGCCATTACCGTCTTCGCCTTCATCGTGATCCTGCTACAGCGCGGGGTAGACGCCGCTTTTGCGCCTCGCGGGCCGGTGGGCACGGAGCTGATCACCTGGGGCTATGCGGCCGGCATCTTGCTGATGCTGATCTGCCTGGTGGTGAGCATGAGCGCGACGCTGCCCGTGCACCAGCGCGGGCCGCAGCGGCTCTTCCTGCTCGGCATCGGATTAGTGCTGCTGGGCGACGAGGTGCTGCGGCAGTATCCGGTGATCCACCTGGCAGGCGCCTTCCCCTCCTCGCTGCTGCTGTGGACGTTGGGCTACCCGCTGTTCGGCATTGCGGCGTGCTGGGAGCATGCCGACCGGCCGAAAGACGCCGTGCAGGCGCGAGAACCTGATGAATTTCTCGGCGCCGGCAACATGGCTGTGCCCCTGCTGCTGATCACCGTGGAGACGGTGCTCATCCTGCTCAACACGCGCGGGACGCTGCACACCCCGCACGCGCTGCTGCTCGTTCGCCTGTTCCTGTTGCTGGCCTGCGCGCTGCTGGCGCGCTTCTTTCTATATGTCATCCGCAGCCGCATGGCCTACCTAGCGCTGCTGGCGCGGGTGCGCGAAAGCGAGCATCTGTCGATCACCGACGCGCTGACCAGCCTGCCCAACAAGCGCGCGTGCATGCAGCGGCTGGATGACGAACTGGCGCGCGCCAAACGCTATCAGCGGCCGTTTACCGTCATCTTCGGCGACATCGACTTCTTCAAACTGGTCAATGACGTGCACGGCCACCAGGTGGGCGATATCGCGTTGATTGCCGTGGGCAAGTATATGCGCAGCCGCATCCGCAACACCGACATGGTAGCGCGGCTGGGCGGCGAGGAATTCGTACTGATCCTGCCGGAAACCAACGTAAACGGCGCCGTCATCCTGGCCGAGCGCCTGCGCGGCGGCATCGACCACATGCCCCTCTTCACCCCGCAAGGCCAGGAGCTGCACCTCACCATCAGCCTGGGCATCGCCGGCTACCCGGAAACTTCGGAAACCCCGGAAGACCTGCTGAAACATGCCGACGAAGCCATGCAGCGCGCCAAAGAAGCCGGCCGCAACCGGGTCATGACGGCGAAAGCGAAGGTGAGCGTGTTCAAGGCGGAATGAGGCGATTATTTAACAGGGATGGGCAGGATCGATAGGATAATGAAGATAGACAATAAAAGAACCGTGTAATCCGGAAAGCTTTCCGGATTACACGGTTTTAGATTTGTCTTCCTATTTATCCTGTATATCCTATCTATCTCTGTTAATTACACCAAACTCGCTACCAGGTCGCCGCATGCATCCGTCGGGATGGCGCCGGCGCCGAGGTGCGGGATCTTCCCGCTCTCCAGCGCCTTGATGATGGCGTTTTCCACGTCAGCCGCGGCGGCCTTCTCACCAAGGAAGTCGAGCATCATGCTGGCGGCGTTGATGGTGGCCAGCGGGTTGATGACGTTCTTGTTGGTATATTTCGGCGCGCTGCCGTGAATCGGCTCGAACATCGACACGCCCTTCGGGTTGATGTTGCCGGAGGCGGCAATGCCCATGCCGCCCTGCGTCATGGCGCCCAGGTCGGTGATGATGTCGCCGAACATGTTGGTGGTGACGATCGTGTCGAACCACTCCGGATTCTTCACCATCCACATGCAGCAGGCGTCCACATAAGCGTGTTCCTGCTTGATCTCCGGATACTCCTCGCCGACTTCCTTGAACACGCGCTGCCAGAGGTCATGCCCGAAGGTGAGCACGTTGGACTTATCCACCAGCGTGAGCTGCTTGCGCGGGCGGGTCATCGCCAGGTCGTAGGCGTAGCGGACGCAGCGCTCGACGCCGACGCGGGTGTAAATCGCCACCTGGGTCGCCACTTCGTTGGCCTGCCCCTTGTGGGTAAAGCCGCCGGTGCCCACGTACATGTCTTCGGTATTCTCGCGCACCACGATGTAATCGATGTCCGCGGGGCCCTTGTCCTTCAGCGGGGTATCCACGTTCGGGTAGAGTTTCACCGGGCGCAGGTTGATATACTGATCGAGGCCGAAGCGCAGACCGAGCAGCAACTGGTGCTCGATGATACCCGCCTTCACGTCCGGATGACCGACGGCGCCCAGGAAGATGGCGTCGAATTTCTGCATAATCTCGACGCCGTTCGCAGGCATTACTTCGCCGGTCGCCAGGTAGCGGTCGCCGCCCCAATCGAAGGTTTCATACTCGAATTGGATGTTGTACTTCTTCGCCGCGACATTGAGGACTTTCAGCCCTTCGCGGACCACTTCAGGACCGATCCCGTCGCCCGGGATCACGGCAATCTTATACGCCACGCGAGTTCCTCCCATTACAAGTAAGCCGTTTTCTTACCCAGCCGGTAATAAGTGCTGGTTTACGGCTTGTAATTCAGTAGGTAAAACCGGGCTATTGTAACGTGTTTCACGATGATTGGCAACTTTACCAGGTGTCGGGAGTGTGAAGGTCTGGGAGCAGAGCCTGGTTCGGTGGTTGAGTAGGCAGGGCAGCGTTTCGCTTCTTTCCACAGCCTCCGAGCCGTATCGAAACCGCCACACTGACAGGTAAACTTCACGATAACAGGCGTTATCAGTAAGGTGGTTTCGATACGGCTCGGAGACGATGGAAAGAGTCGAAAGGCTTACCTGCTACTCAACCACCGAACCGAGCACTACCCCCGCACTCAGACTCGCTTCATCCACGCATCCACCTGCTCCGCGGTGGGCAGGTCGCGCGGGTCAGCGGAGGTGGAGACGCGGATGGCGGCGGCGGCGGCGGCGAATTGCACGGCCTGCGCCAATTCGCCGGGCGTCATCGCGAGCGGGTTGCCGCGCAGCATGGCGGCGGCCAGGCCGGCGTGGAAGGTATCGCCGGCGCCGACATCATAGATCACCGGCACGCGGTAGAGGGGCACGGACACCTCGGCATCATCGACGCGGGCGGTCATGTCGCCGTCGCCGCCGCGGGTCATCACCACCACCCGCGGGCCCAGCGCCTGTATCTGGCGCAAATCGTCGACGGCGGCATCGCCGGCGAGAAAGGCGGCTTCCTCCGCGTTCAGCACGGCGATGTCCGCCAGCGCCAGCGCCTGGCATTCGATCTTCCGAATCTCTTCATCCGGCAATCCCCACGAGCTGCGGCGCAGATTGACCGCATACAGCACCGGCACCCCCGCCGCTCGCGCCGCCTTTGCGGCGTCGAAGACCAGCGGGCGCAGCGCGGCCTCGCGGATGCTGCCTTCGCTGAAATCGAACAGCCGACATTCCGTCACCGAGCGGAAATCCTCCGCCGCCAACGCCTGCATCGGCGCGGAATAGCCGGGGAAACGGTAAAAGCGAAAGACCTTGCCGCCTTGCCGGTCGACGGAGCAGAACGTCACGGTGGTCAATTGCCCCTCCACCCGCCGCACGCAGCAGGTGTCCACCCCGAACTCCGCCAGGTCACCCGTCAGCAGCTCGCCGAACTCGTCCGCGCCGACCGCGGTGATGAAGCGCACCTTCACCCCCAGCCGCGCCAGCGCGAAGACCATGTTCGCCGCCGCGCCGCCCGCCACCAGCGTGTAGCGGTGCGCCTCCGCCAGCGTCTCGCCCGCTTGTATCGGCGTCACCTCCGCGAACAGGCTCCCGACCGTGACCAGATCGACTGATGCCATGTTGCCCTCCGTTACCTCTATTGTTCAACGATCCTCGGGGCATTACCTATCGAAGAACAAAATTCATACTCTACTAACTCGACCAAGCGCAGGGGACGATCCCAAACGGAACTAAATCAAGCTAATCCTGCAATCCCATACATCAAGGTTCAGACAAACCACATCCCTCTCCGGCTTTTTTGCTACAATGCTTGCATTACCGACCGGAGGAAACGCGGTGTCTGAAGAAAATGTCCGCATTGTGGTGGCCGAGCTGCAGCCCGGCGAGCGCGAATATCTGGAGACGCGGTTGCCGCACGTCGAGCGCTGGCTGGAGTGCTCCGTCGACAACTGCCGGCCGGAGGATTACCAGGACGCGCAGATCCTCTCCATCTTCGTGCACTCGCTGGTGACGCGCGACATCCTCGACCGCATGCCCGAGCTGCGGCTCATCGCCACCCGCTCGACCGGTTACGACCAGGTCGATCTGGAGGCATGCAATGAGCGCGGCATCCCCGTCTCCAACGTCCCGCGCTACGGCGAGAACACCGTGGCCGAGCATACCTTCGGGCTCATCCTCTCGCTCTCGCGGAAGATTTACAAAGCCTACCAGCGCACCATCGCCGGCGATTTCTCGCTGCGCGGCCTGGAAGGCTTCGACCTCAAGGGGAAAACCCTCGGCGTAGTGGGCGCGGGCAGCATCGGCCTGCACGTGGTGCGCATCGCCAAGGGCTTCGGCATGAACGTGCTCGCCTTCGACGTGCGGCCGAACAACCTGATCGCCGAGGTGCTGGGATTCGAATACGCGCCGCTGGAGGAGATCTTCCGCCGTGCGGACATCGTCAGCCTGCACGCGCCATATTCGCCGGCCACCCACCACATGATCAACGAGGACAGCCTGAAAACCTTCAAGCGCGGGGCGCTGCTCATCAACACCGCCCGCGGCGGGCTGGTGGATACCGCCGCGCTGCTGTGGGCGCTGGACGAAGGCATCCTCGCCGGCGCCGGGTTGGACGTACTGGAGGGCGAAGAGCTGATCGAAGAGGAAGAGCGCCTGCTCGCCTCGCCGGAGGCCGGCGAAAAGCTGCGCCTGCTCCTCCGCCGCAACATCCTCCTCCGCCGCCCCGATGTCATCGTCACCCCGCACATGGCCTTCTACAGCCAGGAAGCCATCGAACGCATTTTAGAGACGACGGTGGATAATATCAACGCGTTTCTGAACGGGCAGCCGCAGAATGTGGTGAATAAGCCGATGTGACAGTGGAAAAATGGAAGATTAGAATGGTAGAAGAGTGTGTATTCAATTCATATGTTATAATAAGGACTGGAGATATAGTGATGACACCCCGTGAAGAAAAAGTCTTTCGCGAAGCGCTGGAGCTGCCCCCGCTGGAGCGGGCCGCTTTATTTGAGCGGTTGCTCCGCAGTTTTGACCCCGAGCCATCCGTCACAGCGGAAATCGAAGCCGCCTGGGTTTCAGAAGCGCACGATCGAATGGCAGCCTACGAGAGCGGTGAGATTTCCGCGCGCTCCGAAGATGACGTTTTCGCCGATATTGATCGAAAGCATAACAGCTGATGCGCGTGCGTATCCTCAGTCCTGCCGAGCGTGAATTACTTGATGCTATTGATTATTACAATGCCGAACGGCCGGGCTTAGGCATTGAGTTTGCGCGTGAAATACGCATAACCCTCAACCGGATCAAGGCGCACCCTTATGCCTGGACGAAGATCGATCCTACCTTCAGGCGCTGCCCGACTGACCGATTCCCCTATTCCGCCAACTACCAGATCGTACAACAGGAAATTATTGTTGTCACCTTCATGCACCACAAGCGCCATCCGGAATACTGGCGAAATCGAATCTCTTAGTAGTGATGAAACCGAGACACCGCATGTCTTTAGCACCCCTAAGCCAGTATATCCTTTCTTCTCATTTTCCTCTTTATCGTTTCATCCCTTCCCGAAACCGACACGCCTCTTCAATCAGCCAATGAAACAGCGTCAGGTAGCAGGGGTGGTCGTCGGTGCAGGCTTCGGGGTGGCACTGCATGGCGAGGATGGGCTTGCCTTCCGAGGATTCAATGCCCTCCACTACCCCGTCCGGGGCGTGGGCGGAGATGCGCAGGCCCTGGCCCAGCGTCTTCACCGCCTGGTGGTGCCAGCTGTTTACCGACACGGTGGGCGCGTGCATGATGCGCGAGAGCAGTGTGCCCTCCTCAATGGTGATGTCGTGCACGTGAATCTCCGTCTCCGGGGCGTTGTGGGTGAGGGCGTCGGGCACCATGCTGGGGATGTCCTGCATCAGCGTGCCGCCGAAGACGACGTTCAGCAACTGCAGTCCGCGGCAGATGCCCAGGATGGGCAGCCCTCGCTCCAACGCTAGCTGGACCACCTCCATCTCCATGTTGTCGCGATCGGGATCGTGCAGCTTGCTCTCGGGGTGCGGCTCTTCGCCGTAGACTTCCGCGTGGATATCGCCGCCGCCGGTGAGCAGCACCCCGTCCGCCACTTGGATCACGGCGCGGGCGGCCTCGCGGTCGGACAGAATGGGAATGATGAGCGGCGAGCCACCCGCCAGCGACACCGATACCAGATAATCGATATCGGCCCCGACGATGGTGGTAGTCACCTCGCGGGCCACATGGGTTTGATGGTGCCTTCCGGCGGTGATGATGATAATGGGTTTACTCATGGCTTGCTCCCAGACACACGAGACAGCGTCAAGCCGCGCTCGAGGATGAACTCCTCGGCGACCTGGCCTGCAGTCGTTAACTGTGCTCGCACCGCATCCGCAGCGGGCGGCGGAAAGCTCATCGTCTCGCGCGTCTGGTACAGGTGCGTCCCCTCGCCGATCAATTTCAGATGCTCGGCGAGGATTTCCCCGTCGCTCGGCATAGGACGCGGCTCCAGCGCGGAGGCGCTCTCCAGGAACTCTTCGAACCACTCCCAGTGCCGCAGCATCTTCCCGTATGCATTCGCGAGCAGGTACGGATCGGGGTAACGTCGGGCGAGCGGGATGACCATGTCCGCCTGGCAGACGCGCTTGCGCACCATTTCATTGATGAGCGGCAGACGCGCGCGCGAGGCGCCGAGCACAACCAGCTCCGCCTCACAACTGTCGAGCATTTCATCCAGTATCACGGCGACCGGACGCGGATGCCCGTGCCAGCGGAAGGTCGCCTGCATGCCGTCACGCGCAGCCGTCCAGCGGTTGATCAGGTATTCCAGGTATTCCTCCGGACTGACCGACGCTTCCTCGATCCGCTCGCCGCGGGAGTGGACGAACGCCGCCGTGAAGACCACCAGCTCCGCCAGCAGCCGGCGCGAAGAGGCGCAGTCGGTGATGCGCACCTCAAAGGTCGGCGCCATGTTCAATTTCGGCCCCAGATCGTCACCCCAGATGCGCTGGGAGGTGCGCGGATCGCGGATCATGCCCGGCCGGATATTTTCCTGTGCATTGTCGCGAACGCGGTAGCTTTTAAATTCCAGATACATCCCGTGTGCCACCGGCGAATTGGCCGCCAGCGCGGCGAACACCGGGGCGTACCGCAGCAGGTGGTTCTCGAGATGCAAGCCGGCCGTCTCATCCAGGATGGTGCCGACATGAATGTGCGACGAGTTGTAGATGCTCTCCTGCGGGTGGGCGGCGGCGGGGTACAGGTCGAGTTCGTATTCACGCAGCAGCGCACACGCCCGGTCCGTCGTGCGGCGGATGCGCTCCCAGAGCTGGTCGAATGAGGTGTTGATCCCCAGCGGAAATTCCAGGCTCTCCTTGTCGACGATAATGGGCAGTTCCAGCTCAGTGAATAATGCGCCCGCGAACCCCAGCAGCCGTCGGGTATCGACGCAGCGGTCGAGACGGTCGACGACAATATGCTCCCAATCGGTGCTGAAGGTGCGGGGGTCGAAAACGTTCATGCCGCCCTCCGCTGCGGGATGCCGGCGGCGGTGATCTCCAGCAGGTCATCGATGCTGCCGCCGGGGAAATCCGCAACCGCCCACGCCACCGCGCCTACCCCGGGCAGTTGCATCACCTGCATGAGAGCTTCACTGCGCCCGCGACCCAGCCGGAAAACAGCTTGCTCCTCCTTCTCTTCACGCAGACGGGCAATCACCGCACAACGGATGCCGTCCGGCATGGCGCACCGGCACCCCACCCACGCCCCCTTCGCTTCCGCGCCGCAGCACTCCCCCGCGACCAGCGCTAACGGCAGCTCGAACACGTCGCCAGCGGATGCCGGTTGCATTGACCATTCCGGCTCCATGGTAATATGTGCAATGCCTGTTCCCAGCGACATCACCGGCGCGGGTTGCGGGGGAAACAGGTACAGGCTGCAGGCGCGTCGGCCGGGATGCTCCGCCAGCGCCCAGCCGTATTCCACCCGCCAGCCGCAGGAGTCCTCTTCCCGGCGGTCGACCAGTATGTCGCGCAGGGATACCAGGTGATCGCCGAACGCGCACAGCACGCGGCTGCCGGTATCGCCATGCCGTTCAGCGAGCCAGGCGCCGCGCGTGCCGAGGCCGAACGAGAGCAGCGAATCAATCGGCTCCTGCGGCCGGTCGCTTTTGCGGCGGGGCACCTGGCGCAGCTCGAAGGTGCGTCGCCAGGAGAGCAGCGGCAGATCGTCAAACAGCATGCATTCCACCCGGGTGGCCAGGGATTTATCTACGCGGCCGGCCAACTGCAGCCGTGAGGCGCCGCCTTCCCGCCATCCCTTCACCGATGACAGCACCGCCTGCATCAGCAATTCGGAGGTGTGCCAGTGGGTGCGGAACCAGTCGCTATGCCCGGCAATCTCCAGCGGGGAACCAATCCGGTCCTTCGGGCGTGTGAAATGATCGATTCCCCGACCACGCTCGCGCCAGGCGAGAATCGCCCCGCCCGCGCGGCGAATGATATCAAGGCTGTACCAGCAGTTCTCCAGCCGGACAATCTCCCGGCCAGGCAGGTACAGCCTGGTCACAAACGGCTCGTCCGCGGGCAGCACGGCGCTGTGGATGGACAGCCCGCTGAAGATCACCGCGACGGCAGTCGGCAAGGTGAGCCGAGAGGAACTGAATCGGTTCATCGCAATTTCGGCGATATGCCGGTCACCTCGCCGTTCAAAACTCCCGGTCAACTGCTGCCGCCCGATGCGGACGGTGAATTCCGGCGGCGGCATCACCGGCCACCATGCAAGATGAATCGTCAGCTTCTCCGGCACGCGTCCATAACTGACTTCGGGGGTGATGGTGAGCGGATTCAACCAGCGCAGAGATTCCGCCGGGGTAAGCACACAACTGTCCCCCGGCCCACCGAGCTCCCGCGGATCGGCCACTTCTCGCTCGATCGTCAACTCGGTACCTTGCAACCACGTCGGCGGCGCCACCCGCTCCGGCAGCAGGCACGCCGGCATGAAGGAGATTGCATATCGGCCCCCAGCCCGCGCGGACACGCCGGTGATTTTCCCGAGAATCGCTTCCATCGAGACTTCATGATACCGGAATGCGCAAATATTTGGAGTGCGGTGGCTCGATAATTTACCCCGATCTATCGGGGCCGCTTTCACTTAGCGTAAGGCTTCCACAGCAGCATCACGATGGGCCTATCCACCCATTTACACTACCGGTTCAATAGACTCACCGTAATACAAGCTCGTTCGCCTTACGCTAAGTGAAAGCGGCATCGAGCTGCCGCACTCCGAAAGTTACGCTCGCAATTCCAGGATCAGCCGGTTTTTCAGCTCATACAAACCTACTTCCAGACCCGCAGGATATTCGTGGGGATTGAGGAGGCGCTTGGTGCCGGCGTGCAGTTGATCGAGTTGGTCCTGTGTGCGTGCGCGGCTTTCGTCGAGCGACGGCGATTCGTAGACCAGGTTGCCGGCGCGAAAGATGGGCGCCAGCAGCGGCTCGTGCGGTGTGCCTTCGGGGATATGCTTGCGGCGGATCGGGTCGGCGGGGTCGATGACCAGCCAGAGGTCCGTCACTCCGGTCTCCTCGTCGTAAATCATGTCGGCGACGAAGCCGTTCTCATCATAATAACGCAGCACCTGCAGCATGCCGGGGGTATTGATCTTCTCGACTTGCTCCGATAACTTGATTTTTGGCTGCCAGGGCCCTCCGGACTCGCGCACCGCCGTCAGCTTGTAAATGCCGCCCAGCGCCGGCTGGTCATACGCGGTGGCCAATCTCGTGCCCACGCCCCAGAGGGCGATGGTCGCGCCTTGCTCCTTCAGGCTGTCGATGACATGCTCATCCAGGTCGCCGCTGCCGAGGATGGCGGCATCGGGGAATCCGCCCTCATCGAGAATCTTCCGCGCCTCGATGCTGAGGTACGCCAGGTCGCCGGAGTCCAGGCGGATGCCCGCCAGCTTGTACCCGCGCGCGCGCAGCAGCTTGCCGGCTTCCACCGCATGCCGCGTGCCTTCAAGCGAGTTGTAGGTATCCACCAGGAAGATGCTGTTGTTCGGCATCGCTTCCGCCCAGGCGATGAAGGATTCCATCTCGCTGTCGAAGGACATCACCCAACTGTGGGCGTGCGTCCCCTTCACCGGAATGCCGAACAGCTTGCCGGCCAGCACATTGGAGGTGGAGGTGCAGCCGCCAACGTAAGCCGCGCGGGCGACGGTGACCCCGCCGTCAATGCCCTGCGCCCGCCGCAGTCCAAATTCGATCACCGGCTCCCCGCGCGCCGCCAGGCAGACACGCGCCGCCTTGGTGGCAATGAGGGTCTGGAAGTTGACCATGTTCAGCAGCGCCGTCTCCAGGATCTGCGCCTGCAGCAACGGCCCGCGCACGCGCACCAGCGGTTCGTGGGGGAAGACCACCGTGCCTTCCGGGACGGCGTCTACATCGCATTCCAGCCGCAATTCATGCAGGTAGTCGAGGAACTCCGGCGGGAACAGCGGCTGTCCGTCACTGCCGGTCACCGTCGCCAGGTAGGTCAGGTCATCCTCGGCAAAGTGGAAATCCTGCAGGTACTCGATGACATACTGCAGTCCGCAGGCGACAGTGAACCCACCGTTGAACGGGTGCTCGCGAAAATGCAGAGAGAACGCCGCCTCCTTATCAAGCACGCCCGCCTTCCAGTAGCCGCAGGCCATCGTCAGCTCGTATAGATCGGTCAGCAACGCCAGCGAATCACGGTACAGCACGTTCAGGGCCATTTTCGCCTCCCTGGCTGTTAGTATACGACAACAACGCATTGTATGGTTGAGTGGTCAGCTTACCTGTCAACGGGCCCTCTCCCCCCAGCCCCCTCTCCCAATATTGGGCGAGGGGGAGAAGGCTTTCCGGAAGATCATCGCAATATCATCTTTTGCTCCAGGCGCTCCCCCTCGCCCAAGATTGGGAGAGGGGGCTGGGGGGAGAGGGCCCGTTGACAGGTAAGCTGACCATCTGGCAGGAAATCCCGCGTACTTGCTCGAATACAAACTTTCCAGTGGAAGGAGCACGGTTATGGCCTTTGAACAGGTGATCATGCGGACGGCCGACGGCAAGGAATATGGGCCTATCCCGATCGGCACGCTGTGGGAGTGGCAGCAGCAGGGGCGCGTGCCGCCGGACGCCACGCTGATCGATGCCGTGACGTTCGAGAAGCGCCCGGTCGGTATGATGCTGGCGAACATGCCCCCACCCCAACCCGGCATGTATCCGCCGCCGCCCAGCTTCCCGACAGCCCCCAGCGCCACCGACCACCTGATTCCCAGTAAGAATCCAAAGGCGTTGATGGCCTACTACATGGGCGTGTTCGGCCTC